>OLXT01000671.1_pt1 | contig 13969 bp, 18 predicted proteins | sample 1673931 | NCBI WGS metagenome assembly OLXT01 (sample SAMEA103958134, study PRJEB25191) | human gut metagenome | reverse complement strand
ATAGCTGCTGGAAGACCTGACTGATGAAGATCGGCAGCGCAAAACGCAAAATCAGCGAGACGGGGCTGCCCTCCGTCATGTTCTGCACGGTTTGCCTTGCCGGAACTGTCTGCGCCATGCGCACCTCTCTTTCTCTGTCCCGCGGCGGGACGAATCTTTCATTTTTTGACGAAAAAGGAAAAGCGCCGCAGGAGCGGTGCTTTTCCTCAATTCCTGAAGAAACAGCAGATGAAAATTCTACAAAATCTTGACAGGTCCATTATATAGTTGTGTGGAACGAAAGTCAACCTTGCCGTTTACAGCACAAGGTTCAAAAGTGCAGGCGTGACGTACGTCTCGATGAGCGCGGCCACCAGCAGCAGCGGCACAGAGAATGTCAAAAAGACGCGGATGCAGTCCAGCACACGGCGGAAAAAGGGAGTATCGCTCTTTTTGAGGATCCGTTCCGTCCCCGTGCGGCAGATGAGAAGGCCCAGCGCGCAGGATAAGATCAGCGCGGACAGCTCAAAAATGCCGTGGGGCAAAACGCCGAGAACATACACACCGAGACCGATGCCCTGCTGCTGATAGATGGCGGCGAACGCGCCGAGCATCAGCGCATTCGTGCCGAGCGCGAGCGCACTGAGCGGCAGGAACGGGATGAGCCCGTAGAGCATCGAGAGGAGGGACGCTGTGATGTTGTTGAAAAACAGCGTCGCCATCATCTGCGACTGGGGAACATCGTCGGTAAGTCCCAGCTGCTCGATCTGTGCGGCGAAGTTTTGAAGGATCTGCTGCGCCATATCGGGGAAGAGCATCCCTGCAGCAAAGCCAAGAAGCACCAGCACGCCGAACGCGGCGGCGGTGTTCAAAAATTCCCGCTTGATGAGATCGCGCGAGAGCGTAGGGCAGAGTTCGAAGATCATGCCAGCTTGGCGATACCGGCCTTGACGCGCTTGATCGTCTCCTCACGGCCGAGGATATGGCAAATTTCGACAGCGCCGCCGGGCGTGACGAGCTTGCCCGCAACGGCGATGCGCAGCGGCCACATGAGCGTCGCGTTCTTCACGCCGAGCTCCTCGGCGAATGAGACGAGCATGTCATGGATGGCATCATTCGTCCACTCAGGAAGGCTCTCGAGCTTGGGCAGGACCTTATTGAGCATGTCGAGCGAGACCTCGCTGTTGGTCTTGGACTTCTTGTTCGTGTAGAACTCAACGCCGTACTCGGGAAGAGCATCGAAGAAGTCGACCTTTTCGGGAATATCGGTGAGCTTTTCAAACGGAGTGAGAATTTTTGCCCTTATGTAAATCATAACCGCAATGATTACCACAGACATTATGCTAAGGATTACGTTGACAACAATTATTGTTTCCGCCTTATCAACACTTCCGTCAGCGGTATAATCAAAACGGTACAACTCGCCGTTTATCTCTCTGATAACATAGTCGCTGTGGGAATTGTAAAAGCCCTCGGCGTACTCGCTTACGCCCGTTACATATCTGCAATCTGAAATGTCATAAGCGTTCCCGTTTTCAATTTTGTTTACAAGCCTTGAAACCTCTACAAGATATGGTCTGCCGCCGGTGCTATCCTTAAGAAGTATCGCATTTGCCGTAACAAAAACCGTAATTATAACCGCCACCGCTAAGGCGAAAATTTTGTTAAATGCTTTCATATTTGTAGCCTACTCCCCATACCGTCTGTATATGCTTCGGATTTTTCGGATCGTCCTCGATTTTCTGACGAAGCCGCTTTATATGCACTGTGAGAGTCTGCTGTTCCGAAAAGCTGTCACTGCCCCAGATCTGATTAAATAGATACTCCTTTGTAAGAATCCTGCCCTTATTTTCGATAAGCAATACCAGTAATTCAAATTCCTTTACAGTCATTTCAATAGGTATGTCGTTTCTGCATACCGTTCTGCTCACCTTATTGACATGAATATCCCCGTCGATAAGCTCATCAACAGCGTACCGACGCTTGAAAATACCTGCAATTTTTGCAAGCATTATGTCAATGTCATACGGCTTTTCAATATAATCGTCAGCACCAAGAATAAGCCCGTTCAGCTTATCCTCCTTGTCGACCTTTGCACTTACGATAAGTATGGGCGTGTCGCTTTCTTCACGAATTTTTCTGCACACCGCAAAGCCGTCAATTCCGGGTAGCATTACATCAAGCACAATAAGCCTTGCGCCGTATTTTTCATACAGCGACAAGGCTTTTTCACCTGTTTTGGCAACAGATACTGTGTAATTTTCCGCACGGAGAAAATCACACAGTATATCGGCAAGTTCTTCGTTGTCTTCAACAATTAAAATATCGGTCATATTACCACCCTAATTCAAGTAACCGGTTATTCAGCGCACGTTCACGCTCTCGCACCTGAGAATTGCTTTCACATCTGCCGAGATTATATTCGTCCCTTATATTGCCGTCAACTATATACATAACTCTTGTGCATTTTGCCGCAACCTTAACATCGTGAGTTACAAGCATAACTGTCGTACCATCGGCGTTTAGCTTTGCAAGTTCTTCCATCACTTCGTCAGATGATGTACGGTTGAGTGCGCCTGTCGGTTCATCGGCAAAAATCATTTTCGGATTATTGATCATACTGCGACAGATGCAGGCACGCTGAAGCTGTCCGCCCGAAACCTCGTTAATGTCGTTGTCGGCGATTTCGATAATGCCCAGCTTACGCATTAAATCCTGCCCACGCTGAACGATTTCTTTTCGTGTTTCGGTATTCTTATTCGATTGTACCGCAGGGAGTATGATATTGTCAAGTACCGTTAAGTTTTTCAGCATATACATCTGCTGAAAGATAAATCCCATTTCGTCAAGTCTTAAATCGGCAAGCTCCCTTTCACCCATTTTTGCGATATTTCTGCCACAGAACAGCACCTCGCCTGCGGTAATGCCATCCATACCCGAAACGGCGTAGAGAAGAGTTGACTTACCCGAGCCTGACGGTCCCATAACGGCTACCATCTCGCCCTCCTCTACAGTAAAGCTGACATTTTTAAGCACATTGTTCTGGCGCTTGTTTACGATATATGTTTTGCACAGGTCTTTTACTTCTAAGATGTTCATAACGGTTTCCTTTCTTATTCTATATTGGCTGTGTCTGAAGACTTGATTTTTCTTGTGTAAAGCGAAGTGAGAAATGCTGAAATAATTGTTACAGTAAAAATAATTGTCGGATAAATCAGGAATATCTGCAACGGGTCAATGTTAAACTTGATTTTTGTTGCGCCCATCATTCCGTAAATGGGTGTAATGCAAAGTTCTGTCATAGGTATTGAAGCTGCTGCCGCTAAAATTGCTGCTGCAAGAGCAACTATTCCGAAACGCAGGGTGTTCCAGCTGATTATAGTTCCGTTCTGAAAACCGATAGCCTTTAAAAGGGCAGTCTGACTTTTTTCATCGGAAATAAAGGAGCGTTCAACAAGAACTGTAACAAGAATTACCACAACAATCGTTATTGCCAAAAGCAGAACCTGAACGGACTCCATTGTGGGAACAACCGATACACAGTCTATACAGTATTCAGTTGCATTCATTACATCTTCAACATCCAGAAGCTCCTTGATTTTTTCCTTTCGGCTTTCGATTTCACTTTCAGAGGGGTTGTCGGTAAAGTCCACCTGATACTGTCTGATACTTGAAACACAGCTCATATCGGTGGGCGCACCATCGTGAAGACGGATAAGCTCGCCGAGATTGTTCATCGTCTGAAAATACGCAGTTACTATACAGTCGATTTTTTCAGTTCCGAAATCAATTGTCACAGTATCGCCAATTTTGGCACCAAGCATTTCCGAAATCTTGGGTGTCACGGCAATCTCATTCCTGTTCTGCGGAGCAGAGCCTTCTAGATAATCGTATTCACCTACGGGGATATTCAGGCTTTGTGCACAGCTTACAGCATATTCATTTCCCATAGCTATAACCTTGTATTTATACTGTATATCAACGCTTACATTACAAGGCATACCATCGTCTGAAATTTTATCGGAAAGATTATTCAGCCCATCTGACAAGCTTTCCTTATCGCCTGTATTCATAAACTTCATTACACCGTCTACATCGTTTATGTAAAGGTTGCTTTCTGTTCCGAAGGTTGTAATAAGATTCGGACTTTTCATAGTTGCAACCGTGTTGACCAGCATAAGCACAAAAAGTGTGCAGAGGAAGAACGAAATTATAATCGTCATAAAGCGTTTTGGTGCGCTTAAAACATCGTTTAACGCCATATATACAGAGGGTTTTAAACTTGTTTTTCCTATCCGCAGAAAGCTCTTTTTTCCAAAACGTTCACCTGTCTGTCCCGAGCGAATTGCGTCAATAGGTGTAAGCTTTTTAACCTTGCTTGTGCACCCGTAAGCGAACAGAAGAATTATAATCACAGTGCCGACTGCACTGATAATATTTATAAGGAAGCCTGCGTCATTTCCAAGCACCATATTTTCGCTTACAGACATAATCAGCATATTTCCGAAGGGAATACTTGCGAAAAATCCGATAATTCCGCCGATTACCGACATCATCAGATACTTTACTATGTAAAGCCCCCTGATTTTGTGATTTTTAATACCGATAGCCTTCATAACGCCGATTTCTCTGTATTCTTCGGCAATCGTAAAGCCGATAGAAAAGCGGAGTACCACGAAAGAAACAATTATAAGACATACGCTTAAAATGAGTATGATAAACGCTACAATCATTTCCATTACATAGCACATTTTAAGAGTATCTCTTGCGCCTGTAAAGGCAATTCCGGGGATATCGGCAATAGCTGAGGTTGTTGCTTTGACATCATCGGTTTCGATGTAGATAACCTCGCCCAGATAATGTGCATTTATCATTTCATCCGCAAGGAATGTGTCATAATCAGCCTGATTGAGCAAAAAGCGTGTATTGCCCATAAAATCAGAGCCTAAAAAAGCGTCCTTTACTTTTCCTGCAATTTTCAGTTCCTTTTCCACATTGCCCAATTTTATGCGGATATAATCGCCTACCTTGAAACCGTTGTTTTCTATAAATTTACCCGCAATCAGAACCTCGCCCTGATTTACAGCGGAAACGGACTTGTTCGCCGTATCAAAGAATTTGAGCTTTGCATCAGATATTGATTGAAACAACGCAGTGTTTTTGGTTTCAACCTCTGCGCCGTCAAGGTGTGAAACGCTGTCCTGTGAGCCGAAAATACAGGTTTCGATTTTGTAACCGTTTACACAATCGGCTTTGTCGAGTATGCCGTCGGCATATCCTGTGGACTCATTACCCATTGTAATAACAACAAAATCACCGATTTCTGCCTTGTCAAGATAATAATCCGTGCCGTTCATAACGGTAAATACGTTGTTCAGACCACTTGCCACAAACATCGTCGCAAGTATAATAAACACCAGCAGTATCATATTCATGGTTTTTTTGCTTTTAAGGTCTTTTTTCAGTATGTTTAAATACATTTCCTTGCTCCTTTTATCGTCGTGATTACATTGTAGCATAGAAATTATTAAATAATCCTTAAATCCTGTTTTATGTCGGAATTTATTTTATCATATTTTGGTTGGTTGCGCAATCCGGCAACAAAACGCAATAGACAGACATTACAATTTATATAATATCCGCCTAATACGAGAGCTTAATATTCACGGCTTGTTTGTCCGTGTATTTTAATCTGTTAAAAGGCTTGATGAGCAGTGAGCGTGAACGCTTGAAATTCTTTCTCATACATCATCAAGTGATTGTTGAGCCTTTTTGCAAATATTTCTTGAATTACTAAGTTTTATATGATACAATTTAATTAAGAACCAACGCACTGCTCCTAAATCGAAATTCGGAGGTACTTACCATGATAGAGGAAGTGAATGAAAAAGATATTTGCGAATGTGTAAATGTAATCAGAGTCAGCTTTGCCACAGTTGCTGACGAGTTTGGCTTTACCGCTGAAAATGCACCTAAATTCACAGCATTCGCAACTACTGAAGAAAGATTAAAGTGGCATTTATTCGGTGAGCATAGACGTATGTATGCCTTTTGGGATAACGGGAAAATTGTTGGCTACTATTCATTGCTATTGCAGAGTAATAATGAGTGTGAGCTAAATAATTTATGTGTACTTCCGGCATACAGACACAGAAAAATCGGTCAAGAGCTGTTATTTCATGCCTTTAATACTGCCAAAAAAACAAATTGCGTAAAAATCAACATCGGAATAGTCGAGGAAAACAAAAAATTAAAAAATTGGTATGAGCAATTCGGATTTACACATACAGGAACCAAAAAATATGATTTTTTCCCTTTTACCTGTGGGTATATGGAAAAGATTTTATAATTTTTTCATTTATAAAGCAGAATAACATAAAGGATTATGCTATAATAGTCTTGAACAAGTAGTTATTATTCCGGACAAACAGGAAATGAGAGGTTTAGAGTATGTGCTTTATATGCGACAGAATTAAAATGATCAACAATGGTACGAATCCATACTTCGTTAAAGAATTACAAACAGGTTATGTAGTTATTGGTGATAATCAGCATTTTAAGGGCTACACATTATTTCTTTGCAAAGAACACAAAACAGAACTGTTTCAATTAAACCATTCGAAAAAGATTAAGTTTTTAGAGGAAATGTCCATAGTCGCCGAAGCAGTTTCAAACGCTTTTGGAGCAGAAAAAATGAACTATGAATTGTTAGGTAATGGCGATACACATCTGCACTGGCACCTATTCCCAAGGAAAAGCGGAGATATAGAAAACTATGGCAACAACGGAAAAGGACCTGTTTGGTGGTATCCTATGGAAAAAATGTACAATGATAATAACCGCCCTTCAAAGACAGAATTAGAAGATATGAAAGAAAAGTTACTGATAGAATTAGAAAAATTGTTATAATCCTACTTCAAGTTTTTATGGGGTTGCAAAGCCTAAGCAGAAAGCGGATATTGACGAGGTTGTGCCGATGGAAATTTGAGTGAAAAAGTGGTTGAAAAAAGTGGGAATGTGTGGTATAATAAATTAATAAGGTCGGTTATTTTGCTCCAGGAATTGCCGAATGGAATTATATGCATATTAAGGAGAATGAAATGAACAATGGTGGCATAAACACTGAATATAATTATTTAATTAATGACGAAATACGTAATTTTCCTCCTGATTTTTGTATAGATAAGCGTATTGATCCAGATAGTGTCAGTAAAAAGTTATATGACGATATTTTGGTGACATTTTTTCCAGAAAACCAGTTGGCAGTAAATTTTGAACAACAATTTCCTAATAAACCTAAATTTTATACAATAAAAATAGATAATATACTTTTATCTTCTGATTATATCGGGCCATCCGTTTATTGGGCTAGAAAACGGGGAGTGAGTGACGATAAAATACGAGATTTTTTAAAACAATGCCGAACGATTGGCGGGCATATAGTTTGGGAGCGCGGACGTGACTTAGAGTATAAGGTTAACACTTCCCGCGGTGGAAGTGATGGTGTATATGATAGATTTGATTGGACATTATTATTATTGAAGATTTTTCTGTCTGACGTAAAACAGGACTTAAACTCTTTTGTAGGTAAGGCAAACAAATACATTCCAGAAAAGTACCGCGATACTAATAATACTAACACTAAATTTAAAAATCTTTATTTTGCTTTTGATTGCTCTAAATGGCTTAAAAATTACACTTTTGATAAGTTTTGCGAACGCTTTAAATTGTATGGAAGTTTTGTGGATAAGCAAAATAATGTCATCCAAACAGCTCCTCTATTTCCTTTTTTACCAACTGATTATGAGCAATATATTGATAGCGTATGTAAAGCTATAAATAAAAGAAACAGTCATATATCCAAGTTAGATTAACACGCCAATAAGTCTTAACGGCTTCTTTCTTGCCGAGCAGTATAACACACAAAAGGAGCATCCACCGTAGTTGCTCCTTTTCCTATATCTCCCGAGCCGCAAGGCTCTTTTTTTATGCCCATTTTCAAGGAGGCGACGCAGAATGTCCGAAAATTTCAGCTTGAAAGCATTCCCTTAAGCAGTTTATGGGGATCACAAAGCCTAAGCGGGAGGCGGATATTGACGAGGCTGTGCCGATGGGAATTTGATTGGAAAAGTGGTTGAAAAAAGTGGGAATGCGTAGTATAATGAGTTTATAAGAGCAGTTAATCTGCCCGATAAATCGGAATTTGAAAGGATGTTTCTTTATGAAAATTCTTGAATTTGGCGACACCGGTAAAAGAAAAATTATTCTGATACACGGATTTCAGTGTCCACAAGCTTATTGTTTTGTCTGCGGTTTTACCACCTTGTAAAATAGTTTCATCAAAACTTACGCTTATATCACGAATAAATCAATTATGATTTTCCTTTACCACCCTCCTTTTTTCTTTTTATTAGTCTGGTTAGCAATTTGGCGACTGATTGCACTATTAGCATTATAGCCAAAACTATAATGCTCTCAATAAGCGCAATATCCCTTTCATAAGTTCGATTTAATGGATCAAACCCAAATACACCTATTCCGTATGGATGATAATTATCATTTGAGGTTGTAATCATAAGAACACAGTAGATGATATCTGGCACAATCCATAACCACAAATGCTGCTCATTAATCAACATGATAATCGAAATCAGCAAAATAGGCATACTAATTATTATAACATCTAAATCTGTACTGATAGATTTTCCGATGCCTGGAATATTAGGTAAGGCAAAAAAGCTTATTGCAAAGTACACAACAACAACCACAATGTTTAGTGCAGTCATCAGAATGTGTTTTTTTAAGTTTGACTTCACGTTCTCACCTCCTATTCAGAATCATATTGCGATTCAGGTGTGTTATGAGCAATGAGGTAATATGTGGGTTGCATATGTGGATCAACCATACCACACACTACAAAATCCGCACCAAAGCCACTTGAAACAATAAACGAAGTTTTTGCATCGGCATACTTGCCTCTTGTATCAAATCCAAACGTCGGATAGTTCTCCAATTGTTTAGAAGTTGTTAAATTAGCCAAATCTTGCATCAAGTATGCTGGACAATAATTAACACTCAAATCGGCATAAGTTATGCTGATTTCAGTAATGATATCACTCTCGTCAAATCGAATACCTAAACTATGGTCGTTTATTCTACCGCCAACCTTATTTTCTCCGTTCACTATTCCGTAAAGATAGTATTCATCATCACTAGCCGTTGGAACGGGTTCGCCATATCTTTTAACCACTTCTTGCTTTGTACTTTTAAACGGAACTAATCCATCTATTGAGCAATCATCTGTTTCTATGGTTAAATTATAGATAATACTTTCCTTCGGCTTATCGGGAAAAAAGTTTTCCAAAGCGGCAATATACATTTCATTTCCGTTGTAATACATTGTTGCCAAGAACTGATTTTCCCGAAGGTAAATGTCCTTCTCGTCATATAACTTGTAGCTCCAACCCTCGGGTATTTCGCCGAGTTTAACGGGAATTTCAATCGTTTGCCCCTTGATAATGATATTTTTTCGAACCCTATCAATATCAAAACCAATTTCGTCATTGTCGTTGGATAGTTCAATCGAAGTGTCATTGATATCCGCAGGAGATTCCGATGGTTCTTTAGTGCAGCCCGCTATTCCACAAAGCATTGATGCTGCGAGCATGAGTGCAACCAATCTTTTGGCTTTCCTGTCAAACCCGTGCTTGATTTTGCTAAACATAGTACACAACCTTTCTTTCGTTCATAGTGCTTAAGACTTTTGCAAAATTCGGCAATACTCAACCCAAAAACCTTTTACTTTAACACTTGTGTAAATTATAATATTCGCCTCCCTTCAGGTAAATATCGAACCAAGGATCAACAGATCAATGGTTCTTAACTTTTCCTGCAACAAGCATAAAACTCAACACGACAAACGAGTATACCACAGCAACAAACAGATTATCCAATCCCATTAGTTTTAGCACAATCCCAATCAGAAGTTCTGTTGCCGCTATAAGTATTGTCCGCTTTTTGTATACCCTATGCTCGATTTCATCTAACGGTTTGTTCCTATCCTCAACGGGAAATAGTACAAGCACAACAAGTGTTGCTGCTACCAAAACGGCATAGTATACCCAATCCGCTAAATGTAGATATTTCAAACCGATTGAAACAACAATCAGCATTATTACAGAAAAAACATAACAACTCAAAGGCGTTTTGGCATGATATCCGCCCGCAAACGATCTCAGCGGAATATAAGCCGCCATGAATACCGCGATCTCAGGAAACACACCGAAAATCAATCCGATAATCAAAGCGGAAGACACGCTGAGCACAGATGTCAGTATTTGATTTATACCGTATATGTATATCTCCGCGTCTTCCTCTTTGATCACGCCGCTATGAACAAGGTTGTTTACAATTTTGCCCGCCAGCCTTGCTAAAAGCTCCATAATCAGAAATTGCGGAGCTTTTTTGCATCTTTAGGCAGCTTCGGCTGGTAAGCAACAAACATACAAGCCGAATTAACATTGGCTGCTGTTGCCATCTTAGCTGCAGCTGCAATCGCCTTTTTAATGCCTATTGCTTTGGTAATTGCTTTTTGGTTTTTCATAACGAAACCGTCCTTTCTGTTTTGACAAGCATTCCATAACTTGCCTAACATTATTCTATATAAAATTGGCTGATTTTTCAAGGAGTAAATCGTGAACTGTATATAAATCGAACGTGAACTGTAAAAAAACAAGCTCATGGGATTATTCCCACGAGCCTGTTGTTCACAATTCAATCGACATAAAGAACAACTGTAACAGTAAAAATGTTGTTTTCAGGGATAATGTCGATCGTTCCGTCGTATTTTTCAACAACTTCTTTAACGCTTGTCAATCCATATCCATGATTTTTCTTATCCTTTTTTGTGGTTATTACTTTGTCGCCAGATTTTTTTATCTCATTGATAAAGGGATTGGAGACCTTTATCAGCATCATTCCTTTGGAATAGTGTAAGGCTAAATCTATGAATTTGTTTTCTGGAACAAGCGAAACCGCTTGTAAAGCGTTGTCTATCAAGTTGCCAAAGATAACGGTTAAATCAAAAGAGGAAATGTTCAACCCCTGCGGAAGAGTGGAGCTGACATTGACTTTCACTACGTTTTTCCTTGCGGATTGCAGTTTGAAATTGACTATGCTATCAATTGCGGGATACCCGGTGTGTATTATTTCGCCATCTGAATTATAGACATCTGTTATGTCTGAGATATGTTGTTGAGCTTCGATAATGTTTCCGTTTTTAATATCTGTAAATATGGCTTGCAAATGATTTTTCATATCGTGCCGCAGAATGCTTGAATTTTCAAGTGAAACGTTTATAAGCTCCAACTGATTCTCATAATATTTGTTCTGTTGTTCCACAAACTCCTTTTCTTGTTTTTCCAGAAGTGATTTCGCCAATCTGTCAAATAAAAAAAACACGGTGGAGTTAATAATTAACACGGCAATGACTGAAAGCGTAATTTGATATATAACAAGTCCGTCGGATTGGAAAATCACCACAAGCATGAACAGAGATGAAACCGGTATAACCAAAAGCAGCACCCAATATGACACAGGCAATGTGTTGCCATTCTTTATATTCTTAAATCCGCTAACCGCCATTGATACAACATATTTTAAAATATTTATAACTACGATTCCAAATATTGAATGGTAATCATTTGTTTGTGTAATTGAAAAACTAATGTATCCGGTTAGGGTAACAACCAGCATTTCTACTCCAGCCATAAAGATGTAAGTCAAAACATCTACAAGGAGTTTTTTCTTAATCGATGAGGAATACATAAACGTCAGCAAGAAAACCGATATAATATTCACTACAAAATTTGCTATAGGAACGTTTACAATTAGATATAACGAAGAAGTCAACACATAATATCCCACAAACGCACCCACTTCAACACACCTTTTAACTATGCATTCTTCAAAAAATGCTCTCACCAGTTTATAGATTGAATATATTCCCAATGCCTGTGAAAACAGATAGGTTAACGTGTATAGCATAAACTCATTCATATTCCTACCCCTACTCCTTCCCACTCGGATATGATTTTCCGTACTTCCTTACGCCTGTCTCTGCTGACAGGTATTTTGTCGCCGTTCGACATGGTTATTTCTTCATATTTAATATGGCTTGTGTTGTTGTAATTTATAATGTAAGAACGATGCACTTGTAAAAATCTCGAATTGGATAGCTGCTTCATTACTTCCGACAGAGTGGATTTAAATTCATAGTTTCCGCTTGCTGTTGCGATTTTTATATCGTGGTCAAAGCTCTCAAAGTACAGTATATCACTAAATTTTATTCTAAATGCCCCCTGCTTATTTTCAAATGTAAAGAACCGTTCATTATTGTTTGAAAGCTGTATGGTCAAGTCAATCATTTTAAACAGCTTTTCTTTGTCTATGGGTTTTTGAAGGAAATTAAGAGGTTGTACATCAAAAAGTAGCCGATCATAACAGTTTTTGGCTGATATGTAGACAATTTTTATAATATTATCTTTCAGTTCCGTTCTAATAAGATGTCCAAGTTCTACGCCATTCATTTTAACAAGCTCGATATCAAGGATTATCAGATCGCAGCGATTTTTCCTTAAATATTCCCACAGATCCTCTGCGTTGAAAAAAGATTTAATATCGAGCTTTCGATTCCTAAGCTGTTGGTATTCAGACAAATACCCATTCACTTGATTGACTGTATCCTTAAAATCATCGCAAACAGCTATTCTTATCATATCCTCACCCCCATATCTTACATTATACCATATATTCTTATAAAATCAATGTATATATCCGTGGAATGCGGTATAATAAAGATACTTAGGCAAGGATTTGCTTTCGCTAAAATTGTCTCTGCCCATCGGGCATAAAATTATAGTCTGAATAAAGACCTATGTCCCCAAATCCAAATTATATTTCAGGCTGCTTTTGCTTCTTCTGTTTCTAAAGTTTCTTCTTCCTGTTCTGACAGCCACTTTTCATAAGCCGCCATTCCCTCCTCGCTTGAAAAATATTTCTGCATTGCAGGCAGAAAGCTTCGTGCGAGGTTTTCAAATTCGTAATCAGGAATATCGCAAACAGCCATTGTTATCACCGCCTTTCTATCGTTATTCCAATTCAGTAGACCGCCTGCGCTGAATTTCATTCTGTTTTTCTTCATAATTCGTAAGTCGCTGAACATTATAAATCAGCGTTTCCATAACAGCCACATCATCGCCCATCTTCTCAACCTTAGCACGGTCAACCTCGGCGGATTTTTTCAATTCGTCCAGTTCTCTCTGCCACGCTTAAACCAACTCTATCGTGAGCCGTGTCACGCTTCCACTTGCGGTTCCCGTCTTTTTCTGCTCGTATTCTCGCAAAAAGCCGACCGCTGCGCCAAACCCTGTTTGCTTCTTCCGCCACCGGCGGCGCTTCACAGGCTTTGCCACCGACTTCGCCCCTCAGCTTTAAGCGTGTTTCAAGCAACAAAAAAGCACTGCCTGAGCAGTGCTTGAATGGCTCCCCCTGTTGGACTTGAACCAACGGCATCGTGATTAACAGTCACGCGCTCTACCGACTGAGCTAAGGAGGAATATATAAAGAAAGCACAGGAACTGTGCTTTCTTCTTTATGTCGGCATCTATCTATCTTCCCGGGCAGTCACCCGCCAAGTATTTTCGACGTAAATGAGCTTAACTACTGTGTTCGGAATGGGAACAGGTGGAACCTCATCACAATCAACACCGACTTTTAAGGGATATTCCCTCAAAATTGAATAACGAACCAAAAACAAAACATATATTCTCATTAGGTTTAAGCCCTCGACCGATTAGTATCTGCTGGCTAAATTGCTCACACAACTTACACCTTAGACCTATCAACCTCGTAGTCTACAAGGGGTCTTAACTTAAAAGTGGGATATCTTATCTTAAGGCCGGCTTCACGCTTAGATGCTTTCAGCGTTTAT
>OLXT01000670.1_pt1 | contig 13970 bp, 6 predicted proteins | sample 1673931 | NCBI WGS metagenome assembly OLXT01 (sample SAMEA103958134, study PRJEB25191) | human gut metagenome | reverse complement strand
AAGTCCTGGCCGACGCCGCCATCGGCACGAACACGGATTCCAACAAGGGCGACGAGGGCGAGGAAGCCGGAGACACCGGCGAAACAGACGAGGATCTGCCGGAAACAGAACTTGACCTCGGTGCGCTGCTGACGTGGTACAAGTACGGCTCACAGGCAAGCTCCATGGTCTGCGCACCCGGAGACTCTGTCGGCAAGCGTGTCTTACTGGCCCAGCTCGACCGCGGCAGACTGCGCTATGAACTGAACCTCACCGGCCTCGACGCGGAAGATGCCAAGATCACCGATGTGCAGGTCGCCGTGGGCAACGGCGTATCACAGAAAGCGGATACGCGCGGCGTGCTGGACATGACGCTGCCGGACGGCGCAGAGTTCCAGAACTATATCTTGACCGTACAAGCTCATGCGACGCAAAAGAACCAGAAGGGCGAAACCGTGGAGACAGACGTGAATTTCGCGTTCGTTCTGCGGCTGGAAAGCGGCATTGACCTCGATTTGCAGCTTACATGGCAACCCAACGGTCAGGCCACCTGCCCGGCCAACGGCTCGGTCAATCGCACGGTCAAGAGCGACACGCTGACAGACGGAAATTTCGCATACGCGCTGCAATTCCTCGGCGAAAACGCGGATGATGCAACGATCCGCACGGCGGAATACTGGGCGACGGACGGCGAACGCGGAACGCTTTCGGAATCCGGCGAAATTCAGATGGCCGCAGCGGACGGCAAGGACACGGAAACCTATTATCTCGCCGTGACCGCCGAGGTGCTGGGGCAGACCATCAGCTATACGTTCGTCGTAACGTATGAGGATGGTCTCGATCTCCAGCTGCAATTTACATGGTACGAAAAGTCCGTCACGGCGCAGAACGTTCTCTGCGATGCGGACAAGCGCGCGGCGCTGACCATCAAGCATAACCAGATCAATAACAGTGAGCTTTTGTATAAGCTCGGCCTGACCGGCAGGAGCGCCGAGGACGCGCAGATCACAAGCGCCAGCTTCAACGGAGCGTCAATAAGCACGGACAGCGGTTCTGTACAGATGGAATCCGCCGAAAACGGCGCGAGCTATACCGTTCTCGTGACCGCAGCGGTCAAGGAACGCACGGTGAACTTCACAATTACGATTCGCTACCAGAGCGACGTGAGCATGGAAATGTCCTACACGGTCATGGAGGACGGCACAACGAAGCCCTGTGTGCTGACATGCGAGAACAAGAGGACCGTCAACGCCGAGCCGGTCTATGACGATCAGCTGACGGAAGGACTGCTTAACTACACGTTCACCATCCGCGGCGAGGAAGCGGCAGATGTGACCATCCAATCTGTGAAGTGCTACCAATCCGGCAGCTTCAAAACGCTCACGCTCCCGTCCCCCAGCGGCAGCGTGACGCTCCTGCTGGAAGGCGACAGAACCGGCAGCAACACATTTACGGTTACGGCCACCGGCACAGGCGGCGACAGCTATACGTTTATATTTAACCTCCCATACAAGCATCGCGGAGATAACAGCGTCAAGATCCGGACGAACCTGCACGACGGTGATACGGTCACCAACGGGCAGGAGGTCAACCTGACCGTCGAAGCATGGACGGAGGATGCCCAGGGAAACCGCGTCAGCCATATCCTTGCCACTGGCACGGAAACAAAGCTGACCGTCCAGCTGGACGGCAAAACCGTGCAGTTTGAAAGCAGCTCCGGCTATGTGCAGCAGTATCTGCTTGTTCCGGAGAATCTGGATGTGGGCGACCGGAATGAACATGAGCTGTATATCTACGCCGAGGATGAAAAGGGCAACTTCGGTGAGCTGCGCCTGAAGCTCATCGGCAAACGCACCGAAGAAGGTCAGAAGATCGGCACTGCCAGCATCTATATTGACATGAGCGTGCTGGGGCTTGGTGTCCGCGGACCAATCAGCTACGATGTGCTGTCCAAGGAACCGATTTCCTACGCAGTTGCCAAGGCTGTGTGGGATTATGACGCCGGCGACCCGTTCGGCACAGCAGCGTCAAGCTTCCACTGGCCGGCCAGCCGCTGCTCCTACAGCGGTACGCTGGATACCGGCTTCTATCTGGAAACCATGGACGACGGTTCCGGCCTTGGCAGCCGCGCGAATGCACTCAGCGGGAACTGGAGCCAGTTCGGCAGCACGCAGGATGAAATTCTTGCCGGGATCGACAGCCATTTCGGCGCGGGCAGCAATGAGGCAATCCTCTGGCGCTGCATCTACCGCAACGGCATCCCGCTATCCAGTACAAGCACCGGCATCGGTGAATTTGATTACACGATGGGTTCCGGCTGGATGTATTCCATCGGCGGCGCGACATATTATCCCGGTACATCCATGTCCGGCTTCTATCTGCAGGACGGCGATACGCTGACGCTCCGCTACACGCTGGCCTACGGCTGGGATGTCGGGACGGGGCAGGGCGACTACGGCAATACCGTGGGCTACTGCGTCACGTGTCTGAACGGCAGCTGGTCGGTTCATCACAGCTATGAAACGGTCATGGCAGCGGATGGCACGACAAAGTATGTCTGCCATAGCTGCGGCATGGTCGAGGGCTGCCCGCATGAGCATAAGGAATATCAGGATCAGGGCGACGGCACATGTGTACAGGTTTGCAAGGACTGCGGCGAGAAGATCGGCGTGCCGCGCGCACATGAGCTGGAATATACCGCAGACGAGGGGGCAGATACGCATACCGCGAAGTGCAAAAACTGTGACTTTACGGAACAGTCCCCGCACGAGTGGACAGAGTTGACCGATACGGCAACCTGCACCGAAGCGGGCGTGAAAACCTCCAAGTGTGAGAGCTGCGATGCGCAGAAGGAAGAAGAATCCCCCGCAGCCGGACATAAGCCGCAGAACGTGTGGATCGTCGATGATGACCATAAGCACCACTATCAGGAATGCCAGATCTGCCATGAAAAGCTGGAGGACACCTACGGCGAGCATCACTATGTCCCGTATGGCGACGATTGGCAGTGCAGTGTCTGCGGCCAGATCCACGCCTTTGACTGCGATGGCAGGCTGATCCCGGATGCATCACGGTCTACCTGCTCGCACCTGATTGGCTACTGCTCAGACTGTGGCCTGGAACTGGAGAAGATCGGTTCAGAGGGCGAGTTTACAGACTATCATACGTTCAGCGAGGGCGTCTGCACGGTTTGCGGCACGCCAGACCCGAACTACAAGCCGTCGACACCTGACCCCGATTCGGGCGAAGGTGGAGACACTGGCGGTGGCGGTGACACCGGTGGCGGCGATGGCGGCGGTGGAGACACTGGCGGAGGCGATACCGGCGGCGGTGACGCAGGCGGTGGAGATGACGGCGGAGGAGACTCCAGCGGAGATCTGTAAGGAACATCATAAAAGAAAGAAATAACGATAGGAGCAGATTTATGAACACAAAGATCAATGAGATTTTACAGGAGATCGAGTCCGTCATCGTCGGCAAGAATGAAATTGTCGAGAAAATTCTAATGGCCATTCTGGCGCAGGGCCACGTTCTCATGGAGGACGTGCCGGGCGTCGGCAAGACCACGACAGCCATGGCCTTTGCAAAGGTTCTGGGCTTGGAGACGCGCCGTGTGCAGTTCACGTCGGACACCGTGCCGTCAGACATCATCGGCTTCTCGGTCTATGATAAAAAAGCGGACGAGTTCGTCTACAAGCCCGGCGCGATCATGACGAATCTGCTGCTGGCGGACGAAATTAACCGTACCTCCAGCAAGACGCAGTCCGCGCTGCTGGAGGCCATGGAGGAGCACAAGGTCACAGTGGACGGCAAGACGTATGATTTGCCGAATCCCTTCATCGTCCTCGCCACACAGAACCCGGTTGGTTCTGCCGGTACGACGATGCTGCCGAACTCCCAGCTTGACCGTTTTCTGATTCGTGTCAGCATGGGCTACCCCGACCACAAGAGCAGCGTCAATATTCTCCGTGACCGCCATGTAGATAATCCCCTTGACCGGGCGTATGCCGTGGTCAACAAGGAAGAACTGCTGGGACTGGTTCAGGACGTGCGAAAAGTCGATATGCGCGACGCCGTTCTGGATTATGTGACAACATTGGTGGAGAAAACAAGAAGCCATCCGCAGGCTGCGCTCGGCGTCAGCCCGCGCGGTGCGCTGGCGGTCTGCCGGATGGCAAAGGCGTATGCGTATCTCAATGGACGTGACTTCGTCATGCCGGAGGACGTCGCGGCAATCTTCCCGGATGTCTGTGCACATAGACTGATGCTCAACAGCAAGGCCCGCATGATGGAGGAAAAGCCGGAATCCGTTCTGGCCGAGATCCTCAAGACAACGGATATGCCGGTGCTGAAAAAATGAAAATAGTACGAAAATTCGTCTGGCTGCTGCTGACGCTGGGGCTTCTTGCTCTCACCGTCCAGACAGCCAGCCCCATCGCGCTTGGCCTTGCCGCCTGCATGGTGCTGCTGCCGCTTTTGTGCCTGCCAATGAACCTGTATGCGGCGAAAAAGCTGAAGCTGGCGGTCAAGCTGCCCGTGAATCTGCGCAAGGGCGAGACCGGAACGGCGGAGCTGACCGTGCAGAATCCAACATGGCTGCCGATTTGCCAGATTGCCTGCCGTGTGTGCCTGGAAAACCAGCTGAACGGCGAAACACAGATCGTGCATGTGAGCGGCGGCATCTGGCCGAAAAGCAAGCGGTCGATGAAGATTTCTCTGCAAAGCCCGTGGTGCGGACGCATTCGCCTGACCGTGGAATCCGCCCGTCTGTACGACTGCTTCGGCCTCATCGGCGTGAAAACACAGCTTGACGCGCACGGGGCCTGCGTCGTGCAGCCGGATACGTTCCTGCAGACGCTGATGCTGTCTCCCGCTGCGGCGCACATCGACGATACCGAGGATTATTCCAACGAGCGTCCCGGCTATGACCTGTCCGAGATGTTCCAAATCCGCGATTACGTTCCTGGCGACAGCCAGCGGCAAGTCCACTGGAAGCTCAGTCACAAATATGGCAAGCTTATTGTAAAAGATCCGTCGCTGCCCATCACGCGCTCCGCCGCGGTATTCTGGGAGCGCACGGAAGAAAATCCAACGGTAGACAGAACGGATGCAGAAGCCGAGATCGTCGTTTCCGTTTGCCGGAATCTGCTTTCCCAGTCCGTCCAGTTTACGGTGGGATGGAACGAGGGCGATACAGGCCGCTGCGTGTTCCAGCAGATTCGGGATATGGACGACCTCATCGGCCTGCTGCCGCGCCTGTTTACGGCGAAGGCGGCAACCGGCGTCAGCGGTGCGTCGCTGCTGCTCCAAGAGGTACCTGCCGGAAGCTGGTCGCATCTGATTTACGTTTCCGGTGAACAGCAGGCGGAAACGGAGCAGCTTTCCTCGATTGGCCGCCTGACCGCGCTTGTCTGCGGTGAACGGTTTAATGAGAAGGATTACGCTGCGCAGCTCTCCGAGCTGGAACTGTAAGGAGGGCCGGATATGAAACAAAAGAATCTGACCGGCCTGCGGGCCAGAGTTTATCGGGAAAGCAGCAAGAAAAGCGTACTCTTTGACCTCCTTGCCAGCGTCTTGATTTTCCTCGCGCTTGCCGCGATTGGTTACACAGTGAGCGGCTTTGCTGCAATGCTCTGGCTGCTGGGTGCAGGCGTTCTGACCTGCATTGCCGCTGCGGTCATCCGACATTTCCAGAAGACGAAGCTGCTGTTCCCCATCCTGCTGGCGGCACTGCTGCTCGTTGTCCTGTTCGCGCGGAACCCGCTTCTGAACGGCTTCGGCGCGGCTTGGAACACGCTGCGTGACCTTTGGGCGGCGGAAAAAAGCATTCTCCTGCCGCTTGCCGAAACGGACGGCACCAGCCTCTGGCTGACCGGGATCGTGGCGGGCCTTCTGCTTGCGATGATGAGTGTCGTGCTCTCGCGCGTACCGACATTGACGGCGGTTCTATTAGCAGCCTTGAGTGTAGCGGCAGCGTTTGTGCAGCCGGACTTCCTGCTCCTTGCAGCGGCAGCGATTGCTCTTCTGATGCTGACATGGCAGAAAAACAAAAACGCCGTCTCGGCGGCGAGCTTCCTGCTCGTGGGCGTGCTCGTGGCGGGCGCAGCTGCAATTTTCCTGCAAACAGGCGCGATGCAGACTCTTTCGCAAACCGCAAAGGACAGTCTGCACCACTGGCGTTATGAAAAAGCGGAAGAAGTCCTGCCGGAGGGCGATCTGTCTGAACCGGTCGTGAAGACAGAAAGTACGGACACGATTCTGTCCGTCACGGCGGACACGGCGCAGACACTCTATCTGCGCGGCTTCGTCGGTGATACCTACGAAAATGAAACATGGACGGCGCTGGACGCACAGACCGCCGCAGAGGAAAAAGACCTCTTTTACTGGCTGCATCAGTCCGGCTTCTATCCGCAAAGCCAGCTGGCAGCGGCCGCACGGCTGATGGGCAATTACCAGTCCGGCAGCGTCAGTGTCCAGAACCTTGCTGGGTGCAGCCTGTATCGCTATGAGCCGTGTACGGTGCTGCCGGAACGCGCAGGACTGGCGAAAACCAAAATCCAGCCGTCCAGTATAGAAACAAGTGGTCTGCGCGGTGAACGAGGCTATTCCTATGAGGTGGTTTCGGACGCACAGACCCTATTGCCGGAATTACTGGACTTCCTGCAAAATGACACGTCGGACGGCGTGAAATCGTACTTACAGATGGAAAGCGCGTACCGGGAGTTCGTGTATTCCTACGCGCTGACTGTTTCCGCGGAGTTCCGCGCGCAGCTCGGCGCGGTGCTGGATAGCTGCTGCGAAAGCTACGGCCCGGCAGACAGCCTAACGAAAGAGCAGGCGCAGACGGCTGCGCTGGCGTTTCTGGAATTGTGCTTTGACGGAAGCGGCAATATTGCGCTGCCGCTGACCGACACGGCGGACGGCACAACGTATCAATACGCGACCGTCGCGGCCTTGGCGCTGCGGTATTACGGCATCCCCGCCCGCTATGTCGAGGGCTATACGGTCAAGACCGCAGAAAACGAACCGGTGAACGTGGACGCAAGCGCCGCGGGCGCATGGGTGGAAGTGTATCAGGACGGCATCGGCTGGCTGCCGCTGGCGCTGACACCGGGCCTTGAAGACCTCTCCGCCGAGCAGACCGAGAGCGGCATCAAGCCGGTCGGCGCAGGCAAGGAAGGCAACGGCGAAGGCCCGCGCGTAACAGAGGGTCAGGAGCTGGAGCAGGACGATGCAGAGCCGGACAACTCGGAGGACAACACCCCGGACGGCGGCCAGCGCACCGGGCTTCTCCACAAGCCTGCGTTCTGGATCATCCTCATTGTGGCACTGCTGCTTCTATTGCTTGCGGCTGTCTTCATCCGTCATGCGGTCATCCTCAAAAAACGGAACGAAACGTTCACGCAGGAGGATCCATCCGTCGCAGCAGCCTGCCTGTTTACAGACTGCGCGGCACTGCTGGCTGCAATGGGCTTCAAGCGCGGCACGGGTTCCATGCTGGAGCTTTGTGAAACGGCAAAGGAGCAGCTTGGAGAGGAGTACGCCGCGAAGCTGCACGATATGACCATGTATAACGCACAAGCGCTGTTTTCCAGCCGTGCGATCACGCCGGAGCAGCTTACAGAAATGCAGGCGTTCCACGACACGACGATGGAAAACCTGAAAATACACTGCAAGCCGCTTCGCAAGCTGCGGCTGAAATGGCTGAATTGTCTCTACTGATGGGAGGTAACCCTATGAAACTGAAACGAATGACCGCCGCATTGCTCCTGCTGGCGATGCTCCTGTCCTGCCTGCCGCTCGGCGTGCTGGCAGCGGACGCAGAGCCGGTCGAAGCGGAGGAAGCCGCAGACGCCGTGACTGCGGAGGAAATCGTCACGGAAGAAGCCGAAATTTCCACGCAGGCGGTCAACGCAAGCGGATATTTCTATTTTTCCGCCGAAACGGCAAATAAGCTGCTCATTGCGCCGACACGGATCACCTTTACGGATGGGCAGACCATCCGCGAAGCGCTGAACGCCAGCAAATACAGCTTTACAACGAATGGCAGCAATCAGTTTATTTCGGCGATTGAGGGCGTCAACGGCAACTATACCTATGGCAGTACGCCGGATGGCGTTTTCATTGACAGCGCTGCCAACACGGTGACACATTTCAGATTTAGTGAAGCCTCGAACAGTACCCCGTCTGCCGGTCTGCAAACCTTGATGCAGGTCATGGCGGACTATCTGACGGAGGATGCCGACATTCGGAACGCCGCAGCGGAGGAATACCAGACGGCGCTGGACGTCTATCTGGGCGTTACCAGCGAGACCGCGCAGAGCTATGCAATTGCGATCACGACGAAGATCAACGCCTATAAAGCCGGGCAGAACACCCAATACACCGTGACCTTCTCCGGCTATTCTGGCAGCGGGTATACTGTGTCCGCGGTCAACGACTACGGGAAACAGTTCACAGACCCCAACCATACCGGTACGCTCCAGCTTCCGGCCGGCGGCTATACCTTCTATGTCCGGCAGGACAACCGCATGGCCTCCGGCAAGATCACGGTCAGCGGAGCAATGACGGTAAGAGCCAGCCTGCCCACCGGCGACTGGTTCGAAGAGAATAGTCTGCAAATTTCCAGCGGCTACGACGCGGAGTTCGATGCGAACTGCTACAAATATACGCTGCAAAATCATACCGCGACCGTGCAGGTGCCGGACAGCTTCACAGGCCGCTTATATCCATATTTTAAACTGAGCACCAGCGGAACCGGCGCGAAGGTCAAGGCTGTTTACACGGACGTAAGCGGTGCGGCCAGAGAAAAAGACATTCCGGCAGAATCCAACGCGACCAGCATTGACAATGCGCTCTCCCGTGGCGCGGCTGGCAATACGGTCATTCTCCGGGCCAGCAAAGCCGGTTCAGACAACTATACGCAGAGCGTCGATCTGACGCTCCAGCTCGACCGCATGCCGACACTGGGCAGTCTGCGCGTCACGAACGCCGCAGATACGGCGCAGGCCGCAACGGAGAGCTTTTCCAGCATGAAGACGGAATATACCTACAAAATCCTCGATTCCGAACAGGTATTGAAAATCTATCCGACTGCCACGGTTTCCGGGTCTTCCACCACGGTCAACGGAAACGAACTGAACGCAGACGGTAGTGCGACCGTAATGATCTCCGGCGAAACGACGGTTACGATTGCGGTTTCCTCCGGAAACTACACGACGACCTACACGCTGACCATCCAGCCCGGTCAGGGTAAGAAAGTCACATTTAATACGGCTTCCGATGTGACGCTGACCGTTGTGAATAAGAACGGCGAAGAGCTGGCCTATACCAAAACAGTCGGCACCGGAGGCACGATCAATTATCTCTATACGCTTGTGCCGGGTGACGACTACTCATATGTTGCGACGCAGGGTACCTATTACCACGCGAAAAAGTCCTTTACGCTTGGCAGCAACGAGGTCATTCAGGTATCGGTCAAGCAGGAGGACTGGCTGACATCTCTTGCGCTCAGCAGCGCTGCCGACGAAAAATACAAAGGGGATATCGAGTTATCACCGAGCTTCGCAAAGTCAGTACATATCTATACGGCTACTGTTCCGGACAACTCCAGTTCCGTCTATGTGTGGAGAACGAATAGCAGAGGCAGCTGCGCAGCAGTTTATAGCATGCTGAGTACGGCTTCGGACTGCGGAAAAACGAATGAGGTTGCACTGAAAAGCCGCTTTGAAGGCGATGGTCTTGCAAAGGTATTGCTTCCGGGCAGTGCATACGGCAACACAGTTACGATTCGTGTGACCTACACAGATAATACAGACGGCGTGACCTACTATACAGATTATCTTGTTTCGTTGGAGCGCAGCCTGAGCCTGAAAAACATCAGCGCGAGTTTTAACGGCAGTTCGCTTCCGCTCCAGAGAAAAAACAGTCAGCAAACAGGTTTCAGCCTGGATGAAAACGAATACAGCATATTGATCCCTGCGGCTGCAACAACGCTGGATCTGCTTCTGCAAAAGCATACAGAAAGCCCAAAGTATGGTGATACGGATAACGGTTATGTGATCACAGTAAATGGGAAGGCGGTTTCTTCAAAAGACACCGCAACAGTGGATCTGACTGGCACTGAGGAAGAAGAAAACGTTCAAATCAAGGTAACGAACAAATATGTTCCGGGAGCCTCCGGTGATTATGTTATCACAGTAAAGAAAGCTGCGACAACTAGCGTTACATTCCAAACAAATCCGAAGAATGCTTTGATCTATATTTACGAACAGGGAGCTGGAAATCGTGTCTGGCCGGATGAGGATGGGAGCTTCGCATTGTCGGAAGGCTTCACTTACTATTGCAGCATTTCGCTGTACGGATATGCGGCACAGGCAGGTACGCTGCAAATCGTAAATGAAAGCGGGCAGACCGTTCTGCGCTTTGGCGAAGAAGATTATACGAATCTCTCCGCGGTATCGGTCACACTTCAAAAGGCGGCTGCGAACCCCGACATTGTAGATTATGCCGCGGAATGGGCAAATTTCCGCGGCACAGACAGCAACAATGGCATTACAAGTGCAAAGACGCCGGTCGACGCACTGGGCGGTATGCTGTACTGGGCATCCCATCTGGGAAACGGATGGGACACTGGTGCGGTCAGCAGCCCCATCCTTGTGGATGACTGCCTGGTTGTCTATGCAAACAATAAGATCTACCGTGTAAGCAAAGCTACCGGAGAAGTAGAGACTGAAGGCGATATGGCTGGAACGTCCAGCTTCGCAATCAACGGCCCGACCTATGCGAACGGCATTTTGCTGGTCGGTCTGTCCAATGGACGCATTCAGGCGTTCAACGCCAAAACGCTGGAATCTCTGTGGATATACAAGGATCCGGTAGGAGACCAACCGAATTGCCCAATTACAATTCTAAATGGTTATGCTTATACAGGCTTTTGGAATGGTGAAAGCAAGGACAGTTCCTTTGTGTGCATTTCCTTGACGGATGAGGATCCGGAAAACGAAATGGAAGAAAAAGCTGCAACATGGCGTATGGTACAAAATGGCGGCTTCTATTGGGCCGGTGCCTATGCCTGCGATGATTTCGTCATAGTCGGCACAGACGACGGCGAAGCTCAGTGCTCCTATCTCTATCTGCTCGACCCGCTGACCGGCAAGGTACTGGACTTCAAAAGCGGCTTTGACGGTGATATTCGCAGCACGATCTGCTATGACAGTGTAACAAAGGCATACTACTTTACCTCCAAGGGCGGCACGTTCTACCGCGCAAAGGTTGAAGCGCAGAACGGCAGCTACGCCATTACAGCATGTGACGGACTGAAGCTGGACAACGGTTCCGACGATCCGGCGCTTCCGCCGATGAGTACCTCTACACCGGTCGTTTATAAGGGCCGCGCATACATTGGTGTCAGCGGCACGGGTCAGTTTACGCAGTATTCCGGCCACAACATCACGGTCATCGATCTGAAAAACTGGAAAATTGCGTACAGCGTAAAGACGCAGGGCTATCCGCAGACAAGCGGCCTTCTGACAACGGCTTATGAGGAAAACAACGGATACGTCTATGTTTACTTCTTTGATAACTATACGCCAGGCACGCTCCGCGTCCTGCGCGATAAAAAGGGTCAGGACGAAGCAAATTATCTGACATCGGAAACCTTTAATGATGAGACGTACCAGACAGCCTATGCGCTATTCTCACCAAACGGCAAGCAGGCACAGTACGCGATTTGCAGCCCGATCACTGACAGCGACGGCACGATCTATTTTAAGAATGACTCTGGTTATCTGATGGCGTTCGGTCGAAGCATTGAGAAGATCGAGGTCACAAAGCAGCCAAATAAGACGCAGTACAACGCCGGTGAAATCTTTGACAAAACCGGCATGGTCGTGACGGCGACGCTTTTGGACGGTTCGACGCGCGATGTGACGGATATGGTGTCTGCGTCGTCGGAACCCCTGACGGATGGCACGACAGAGATCACGCTGGAGTTTGGCCGCGGGCAGACCATATACCGGAACCTGCCGGACGGCAATAAGATGAGCGCCGGCAATAAGCTCGCAGCGATCACGACGACGCTGCCGATCCGCGTGGGCGACACGACTGATACCGGTGCGCTCACGGACAATATCGCATGGAGCTTCCAGCCGTCTTCCAATACGCTTTCCATTGACGGCGAGATCCCGGAGGGGCATAAGGTTCTGATCGCCTGCTATGACGAAAACGGAATGCTGACAAAGCTGGAGATTCGGACTATCAGCGGCAGCGTGAAGCTGCCGAGCAGCGCAAGGATCCGCGTATTCTATATCGACGGGGACAGCAGACCGCTCTGCGGCGCTGCGAAGGTTCTGGGATAATGGGATAAGGAGAACGGGAAATGAAACGAATTGCTTCCAGACTGCTCTGCATCCTGCTCCTGCTTTCCCTGCTGCTCTCCCTGACCGCCTGCGGCAAACCGGAAACGCAGCTTGAAAAAACGGCTGGCTACCTGCAATCGCAGGTGGCCGAGCCGGGGGCGGGTTCCATTGGCGGAGACTGGCTGATTTTTGGGTTGGCACGCTCCGACATAAAGGTTCCGCAGAAATACTTTGATACTTATTACAAAAATGTAGAAGCAGTAGTCCGCGAGAAAAACGGAATACTCAGTGAGCGGAAGTACACCGAGTATTCCCGCACCGTGCTGGCGCTGACCGCCATTGGAAAAGATCCTGCCAGTGTGGCCGGATTCAACCTGCTGCGCCCGCTTGCGGATTTTGAACAGGTCGCAAAACAGGGCATCAACGGCACGATCTTCGCGCTGCTGGCGCTGGACAGCGGGAACTATGAAATTCCCGAAAATCCGGATGCCAACGTGCAGGCAACACGGCAGATGTATGTGGACGAGCTGCTCACGCGGGAGCTGCCGGACGGCGGCTGGACGCTGACCGGCGGCGAGCTGGACGTGGACATCACGGCAATGACGCTGCAGGCGCTTGCCAAATACCGCGAGCAGCCGGAGGTTGAAGCAGCCGTGGAACGCGGCCTTGCCGTTCTTTCCTCCTTGCAGGAGCCGGACGGCGGATATACTTCGTGGGGATCGAGCAACAGCGAATCGGTCGCGCAGGTGATCGTGGCGCTGACGGAGCTTGGCGTGCCGCTGGACGACGAGCGCTTCGTGAAGAATGGCGTTACCGTCGAAGACGCGCTTCTGCGCTTCGCGCAGGAAAGCGGTGCGTTTGTACATGTTCTGGACGGCGGCGGCGATGACGGCATGGCGACGGAACAGGCATTCTATGCACTGGCCTCGATCCATCGGGCCGAAACAGGCGAAACCACACTCTATGACATGACGGATGTGATGCAATGAAGCAGCTTTACAGACTGACCGCGCTTTTCCTGACGCTCCTGCTCCTTTGCGGGTGCGCCGCGGGAAACGGCTACGGCAAACCCGAACGAAAGGAAGGGCAGGATGAATACCTGACCGACCCCGTTCCGGAGGGCAAGCCGCAGCCGGTCGAGCCGCAGGACGTGACGGTCAGCGATACGGAATACACCTGTACGATCTCCATTTCCTGCGCGTCGATCCTGGAACACATGGACCTGTGCGACAAGGAAAAAGTGGAGTTGGTACCGGAGAACGGATGGCTGCTAAAGCCCGTGGAGGTCACCTTCAAGCAGGGGCAGAGTGTTTTTGACGTACTCCAGCAGGTCTGCCGGGATAACAAAATCCATATGGAATTTTCCATGACGCCGATCTACAATTCCGCCTACATTGAGGGCATTGGCAACCTCTACGAATTTGACTGCGGCGAGGTGTCCGGCTGGATGTACAAGGTCAACGACTGGTTCCCCAACTATGGATGCAGCCGGTATCAGTTGCAAAACGGCGACGTGATTGAGTGGGTCTATACCTGTGACCTCGGAGATGATGTGGGCGGCGGCTACGCGACTGGAAGCGAATGAGAAACAAAGACGCCTTTTCCGGCTACCATCCGACGATCAATTTTCTA
>OLXT01000665.1_pt1 | contig 14069 bp, 8 predicted proteins | sample 1673931 | NCBI WGS metagenome assembly OLXT01 (sample SAMEA103958134, study PRJEB25191) | human gut metagenome | reverse complement strand
CTGCCACGTTTTGCACCTTTGCAGTAGGGTACTTTGCAGGATTATACTTCTGAACGATCTGATCATTCGCCCCTGCTTTGAATATCGCAGCATCGAACTTTTGATTGGCGACATGCCATTTCACTGCATTGATATAGTTATTACAACTTGGAGCATTGTCTGCCATTGTCGCCATGTCGAACGGATAGTTATAATCGGGATAGCCACGATCAAGAAGCGTACCAATCTTGAAATTGTCGAAAATCTCGGCAAAACCTATCAACGAATAAGTATTGGAATTAGCTGATTTTGGCAAGGAAGAAGTATAACCGCCGAAGTGGTCATTATGGAAGTGGGTAAGTACGGCATAATCAATCGTACTGTTACCTGTCCATACCATACACTGACGAATGTAATCAGTTATAATCTGTGAACCACGGGTAGAAGTCAGAGTCGGATCCCAACGACTACGGATACCGGTATTGGTCGTATTACTATTAGAGTTGGTCGTAACACTCGAACTTGCGGCATCGATAAGCATTTGCGTACCATCCGGGAATATTACAAACATGCTTTCACCGGTAGTCGTATTGATGAAATGAATATCCATCACACCCTCCTGCCAGGCAGGAATCGTCTTACCTACCTCTATTTCAGTGGCAGCATCTTCCCCACCTCCATCCGGACGAATCAAAAATGAGTGAGACTCATTGGAGCTGCATCCTACAATCGCAAGGATGAACAAACTAAGTATAAATATTAACCTTTGCATGCTATATGAAGATTTAAAAACATCTCTCCGCCTTCAATGCTGACGGCAAGACGAATATAATTACCAAAATTTGAATTTACCTTTATAATATGTTGGCCAAGTCCTTTGAAGATTACAGGATCACTACCGTCGTCAGCCCAATGTATACCGTCTTGCGATAGTTGTACACGACCTTCGAATACGGGATCTCCTTCTATTTTCTCAACCATAACAAAGAATATAGCCTCATCTGCCCAACCAGCCTCGTAAGGATGAGTGAAGAAAGTACCTTTAAAGAACTTCTTTACCTCAAGATGGGAATCATTAAACATTTTCATATATTACATTCCTCCTTTTATTCTTGTGAAACAACAACAGAATCTATATAAAAGAATACACGACGATTGGTATCAGTACCCACCCAGAAAAGAGGATTGATAAGATTGTCGATGCGTCCATATCCGTCAACGGTATCAGCTGCAATGCCACGCATATCCCAAATTCTGTCCTGACATTGGAACTCTACATATTCACGAAGCTCTGTGTCAAGTTTCAGACGCATGTATTGCCAATTGAGTTTACAGTCGGTCTCATTGTAAATGAGTTTCTGATGACCATCTTTCAAATCCTTGAATCCATCGTGGTCGCCATTAGGATAACGGCGGCCGAACCACCAGGGATCGACTCCCCTCTTACACCAGTCTCCGTCAAGTCCATAAGCCCAATCGCGGTCGGTTATGTCTTCATTGGAATGTTCATACTGCCACTTCTGCATTAATTTGCCATCTACTGCATTGAGATAACGAATTCCTACATGGTAACGTTTTCCACCCTCCTGTACATCGAATCCCATACCAAAATCGCGGATAGAACTCTCATGCAAACCCGGTTGCGGACGGTCACCGCCATCCACCACATCCTGTTCCGCCGTGTATGTAAACCAACATTCTATCTGCAAATATTTGCAGCCCGGACGAGAGAACGAAAGCCGCTTAATGGCATGTCCCAGACAACCTTCCGCCGGAATCTCCGTATAAGGAGCGGCAACAGGTCTTGTCGAAAGTTTAAGAGAGTAAGTGCCGGACATAGCTCCGTGAGTGCCCGGATACCTGAAAGTAGCGGAACTAAGCATGACCGGTGGCCACTGGTCTTTATTGACCAATGTCTTGGGAACATCAAAATCGGGATATTCCGTAAAGTTAGGCATCAATGTCATCCAGCCGTTAAAGCCGGTGTTGAATACATCATAGCTCAACACCCTTTTCAATGGTTGATAGCGACTGCGCAATAAAATTTCTCCAATGCTCATAATATCATTTATTTAATAAAGTTAGTACCCTGGATTTTGAACAAGTTTGCCATTCATTATCAATACATCATCACTTGGCAATGGCCATAAATAAATCTTCTCATCATACTTACGTTCACCATGCTGGACGATATAGGTTCCGTCGGCCATCGCTTCAAAAGAAGGAAATCCGTCTTTGTCAAATGTCGGAGTCTCCGGCCAAAACCAGTTGCCTGCCGCAAAGTATTCCTTTGCCCTGTTGGCTGTACGGGTAAATCCGTACATATTGTGTCCGAAAGCATTCTCAAACTGATGCCAACGAAGCAAATCGAAATAGCGCAGATTTTCCCATGCAAACTCCACACGACGCTCACGGCGGAGCACTTTGCGCAATGCTGTCTGATCGGTTGTCGTGATGGACGGATAGTCGTTGGTTTGTGTACGGGTGGTGCCATAAGCACGGGCACGGACATCGTTGATGCAAGCAAGGACAGTAGCGTCAATCTCCCCCAGTTCAATCTTAGCTTCGGCATACATCAACAAGATATCGGCATATCTTATCAGGGGATCTGCCTTCTTTGAGATATGAGAAAATTCACCATTTATGTTCTTGTCATCATTGGTGTCTGTTGGACGTACATACTTCATCAATCCTATGCCGGTTTGAAGCCAGTTTAGGCTATTGGACATACCTTCCGTCTCGCCCCGATAATACCAGCTTCTATAAGGACCTCTATCACTGCTCTGTGTTGCATTTGTCAACCACCAAGTTACTCCGTTGTATGCTACCGATGCATAGAATCGGGGTTCTCGATTGGCATATTGAAGCGATACATTTTCTTCTAGAGGTTTATAAAGTCCTTTGCTCACATCACTTGCGGTGACAAAGCCGGTAACTCTTTGTGAAGAACCGTCTCCGCGACCTATTTCAATATCTTTGCCCGGAATATCTTTACCATCTTTCATATAATAGGCATCACATTGTTTCTGCGTCACACAAGTTGTATTGTTTCCTTTGGCTTTACTGACCGGAAGTTGATAAAAGACCATATAGTTTACTCCATAACTACCCTGATTGTTTCCTCGTGTAAATATCAATTCGGGATTTTCTACTGTTGACAGTTCACCATTAAAGACTGAACGGTATGATTCAAACGGGTCTATGTCTTTATATCCGTTGGGCCAGGATTTTGTTGAAAAATTGCCGTCGTCATATGGTGGCAGTGTAACTGGATACCCGTCAAACCCTTCAGTACGTTTATAGGCTACATACAAATTATAGGCTTTAAGGTCAATCACGTCTTTTGCCGCAGCAGCTGCCCTTGCCCATTTCTTTTCATCATAGGCAGCAGCAAGAAGTCGGTTGCCTTTGTCATCCACCAACTTTTCGGCATATCCATCGGTGTTACCGTTCATTAACGGACTGGCTGCATATAATAGTGCTTTAGCACGTACAGCCAAAGCAGCACCTCTTGTGGGACGTGACACAGACATCAGTTCGCGTTTCAAAGGAAGATCCTTTGCTGCTAAGGCCATTTCTGAAGCAATGTAATCGGCACACTCATCGTAAGTGTTGCGAGGTATTGAAAGAGCTTCATAACTGTCAGTGTAATCCTGGCCCTCTTCTGGTACAATGGGCACAGGACCATATTTCTGTAATAGTTTCCAGTAATAATAAGCACGCACAAAGCGGGCCTGAGCTTTATAGTCTGCCCGTTCCTCCGAGGTCAGTTCATTACACATATCCACATTCTGGATAAAGATAGCGGCTTGACGTATTCCCTGATAACTGTATTTCCATGTATACGGCCATTGCTCTTCACCATAAGTCACTTCTTTAAAGCTTTTGTAAATGGGATTATATATATCATCACTGAAATTAAACGGATTTGAGCCGGTGATACTAATATCGGCAAATTCGCTGTTTGTCAAGTAACTGTATGCATTGGCAAGCCATTGTTCCGTATAGGTTTCATCGGTAAAGACTTCTTCCAGTGACATTCTGTCCTTGGTATCGGTATTCACATCAAGATAATTACACGAAGCCATACTCAAGCCTGTTGCAATCAATAATATATTTCTTATAAGTTTCATATTCGTAAGTGTTTCTTTATAAACTAATATTCAGACCAAATGTAACAGATTTAGTAATGGGATAGAAGCTACCGTCGTTGCTTCTTGGTTCTGGATCCCACAATTTGAATTTAGAGAAAGTCAACAAGTTCGTTCCAGTAAAGAATAGTCTTATTTTACTAAAACGTATCTTGCTTACTATATTTTTGGGTAAAGTGTATCCTATTTCTACTGTCTTAAGACGAAGATAAGAACCGTTTCTCAACCAATGTGTGGAATACTGGTTGTTGTTCACATTATTTTCTCCTCCAAATTTAAGTCTCGGATATACGGCATTCGGATTTTCGGTTGCCGGGTCGCCCGAAATATCTCTTGAAATCCAGCGGCTTGAATTGACAACATCCGTAGATACATTTCCCCAAGTTCCGCGGCTGAAAGGATGCACCAATACACCGTTGATGAAGAAAGAAGATTTACCGGTTCCTTGGAAATGGACACTTGCGTCAAGCCCCTTCCAATTGGCAGAAATACCCATACCATAAACGAAACTCGGTCTGTTGGTGTTTCCTACAGCCACGCGGTCATTATTGTTTATCACTCCATCACCGTTCACATCCTTGTATTTGATATCTCCCGGTTCAACGCTTCCCCAAGTATTCTGTGTAGGACTGTTTCTTATGTCGTCCCAGTCCTTGAACAATCCGAGAGCAATCAATCCTCTTGACTGGCTTACACTGAAACCTGTTTCATACAAATAAGGATATAGCTTATGGCCTTCATCTTTTTCAAGAATTTCATTATCACTATAAGTAGCATTAGCTCTGATGGTAAGGCTCACGTTTCCGATGTTCTGATTGAATGAAAAGTTACCGTCCCAACCTCTGTTAATTACGCTTCCTACATTAGCATAAGGCTTGTCACCATCATAAAGTCCCACAGTAAGAGGCAATGAACCTCTTGACATGAAAATGCCGGTTCTTTTTTCATTGAAATAATCTACGGTAAGAGAAAAACGTTCGTTGAACAATACGAGGTCCAAACCAATATCATGCTTCTTGGCTATTTCCCAGCTTATACCGTTTGATGCCACACTTGTATAAGTAAGTCCGTTATAACTTTGGTTAAAGCCAAAATCGGCCCATTGATAGTTCTTGAAACTTCCGATAGTGTACATATAAGGGAAACGTACCGATACATTGTCATTACCTACTTTACCCCAGGAATAACGTACCTTAAACATATTCAGCCATTTGAAATTATTCTGTATAAACGGTTCTTCTGCTATATTCCATGCCATAGAGAAAGCTGGGAAAAAACCAAACTGATTACCTACAGCAAAGTTTTCGGATCCCGTATAACCGAAGTTGAAATTAACAAAGTAACGATATTTCCAGTTATAGGTGAAGCGTCCTGAGAATCCCTGATGACGAACGGGAACACTATTCTTCAAGTCGCTACCCAGATTATAAGTACGTATTTTTGAATCCTGATTATACTTCAATACAGAACCTACATGATGATGTTTGTTGAAAACACGGTTATAATGCAACTCTGCCTCAAAGAATTCATGGCGGTCGCCACTACCTCCTGCACTTTGTGTCATCTTTTGCTCTTCATTCAGTCGCTTGAAGACCAAATTACCTTCACTGTCTCTGAAACGTTCCGCTTTCCATCTTTCCGGCGCTTTCAACTTGTTTATATAATTAGAGTTGTTTGTGTCGTAGCCAAAACGTCCGATAAACTTCAATCCTTCGGTTATGAAATCGAGTTTCTGATTTAAGGTCACGTTGGTCTGTATCTGGTTAGTCCAGTTTTGTCTGTAACCGGTCTGTGTAGACGCAATCCAAGGATTGTCACGATAATTTTCGTTATATTCTGATGCCGGGAAATAACCGTTCGAATAAACTTTAGGAATGGACACCGGAGTCTGTCCCATAAGGCTGTTCCACACAAGCGACGAACCTCGTCCGGTATCATTTACCTTTTTCAACATTCCGGATATGCCGACATTTAATAAAGTAGATTTAGTAATGTCTATATCCGCATTCATTCGATAGTTCCATCTGCGGGCATTGGCATTGGTATTATATTGCTTTTCAATTTCTTTATCCGTTTTATACATACCTTCTTCTTCCACATAGCTGGCAGATACAAAATAACGTGTGTTTGTACTACCACCGGTGATGTTGAGTGAAGCCTTGTATGTCATGGCTCCTTTCTTCAAAATCTCATCCATCCAGTCTACGTTAGGCAGTAAATCAGGGTCGAGTCCGTTCTTCAATATATACAGTTCATCAGGCTGATAAACCGGTTCTTCGTTTCTTGTGATTCTTGCCTCATTTATCAAAGATGCGTAAGTGGGTCCATCTATAAATTCCGGTGTTATGGTTCTGGTATTATAAGAAGTTTCCGCCTTGGCAGATATGGTAATCTTACTGGGTTTACCATGTTTGGTAGTTATCAATACCACACCGTTTGCACCACGGGCACCATAAATAGCCGTAGAAGCAGCATCCTTTAACACATCAATACTTTCGATATTGTCAGCAGGAATATCATCAATGCCACTAACTTGAACACCATCTACAATGAATAAAGGATCATTAGACTGGGTGATAGAGCCACCACCACGAATACGAATAGACATACCTGCACCCGGACGACCGTCTTGAGAAGTCACACTTACACCAGGCAATTGTCCTTGTAAAGCCTGTGCGACATTGGCAACTGGATTAGCCGCTAATTTTTCTCCAGTAACAGAAGCGACAGAACCAGTCAAATCACGTCTTTTCACCGTGCCATAACCAATAACAACGACTTCATCCAAAGTCTTGTTATCTTCTTCCAATACAATTATCAAATCTTTTCCAGATTTTACCTCTTTGGTAAGATACCCAATATAAGAAACCACCAAAGTAGCATTACTCGGAACATCCGGAATTGAAAACTTACCATCGAAATCCGTGATTGTACCATTGGTTGTTCCTTTTACCAGTACATTCACACCAATCATAGGTTCGCCTGTTTTGTCTTTCACCAAACCTGTTGCGGTTTGAGCAAAAGCAACCAAACAAAGCATACTCAAAAAGAGAGTTGAGACAGCTTTTCTAGCTAATTCTTTTAGATTCATAAGATGTGTTTTTATAGTTATTAAAATGTTTTTTAAGGTTTTGACCTTAGTTTCACTGTTGCAAAATTATGGATATAACATTACCTTGATGTGTAGTTTTTATCTTTTTATGTGGATTTATTAGGTATTTTTTACGGGATCCAATTATTCAGTACAACAAAAAAAGGAGACCTCCACCAACGTAGAAGTCTCCTTTTCAAGCAATTACAAAATCAATCTAGTCTATTGGGTTCCAATCACTTTGAGTACGAAAAATAGCATCGACCGTCACCGCCTCAGCTTCTTTCTTTGTTAATTGTTTGCTCCACGCCACCCTTTCCGAAGCATTTGCGCCCTCACCGGTATTTTTATATTCCATATAACGGGCGGTTTCTTCATTAGACTGCTTACCCCAATTGTGCCATCCGGCAAGAACAATATGTTTCCCCAATTCACATTCTATAAATAAAGTATAAGCATATGGACGCCAAGGACGACCTAAATACACTTTATCCACTCCCGGTTCTGCCGTCAGCTTACAGTGCTTAAAGACATATCCATATTTAGCCTCTTTCGGAGTGGAAGCAGCCGTTACATACGAATTGCGTTTACTGTGAATAATACAATCTTCAAATAAAGCGGTGGAAGGACCGAAAATAAAGTCGGTAGTACCATCAATATAACAATCCTTGAAATAAAGACGGGTAAATTTAGCACCGGTATAAATAGTGTCCTGATTGCCCAAGATACGACAATTGATAAATTTCAAACGGTCACCTTCCGTATGTAAAGCTACCGCCTGTCCCAACTGAGCCGCATTGTTCTCAATAGTCAAATTTTTAAAAGTGATATCACTGCCCTCTACCTTCACCGTATAAGTGCGGAAAGTACCCATTTTATTTATATTCGCATGATCATCATAAGTAATAATCGTCTTATCACGATCTTCACCTATAATATCTATATTTTCCACCCATGAAGGAACAATCACTTTCTCCTTGTATACTCCGTTCTTCACATAGATCGTAACAGTATAATCCATGAAAGCCCGCGCACTCTCTATAGCCTCCTGCAAAGTACGAAAATTCCCCGTTCCATCACGTGAGACTACAATTGTATCCTGACGTTCCTGAGCCCATGCTGCGCTTACAACAGACAATAGCAACAATAATCCTAAAACTTTCCTCATCGTATCACCTCCTATTATTCACATGCAGTTCCACAACTGTTTTTCTGAAACAAACGTTCCCATTCCAGACTGGCCATAATAAACGGACCTACTGCCTTCGCATCATTAGAACGTATTTTTTCAGTTATATAATAATTATAATCTCCGGTACGATACACCGGCTTGCCTCCCAAACCTGCAACAGCACAACCTTTAGTAATAGAAACCACACCTTTATCATCCACTTCTATAAATTGGGTCAAAAGCCCTTCATATCCCTTTTTAGCCACTTCCATGTACGAAGGACAAATATATCCCTTACGTAACGCTTTCAACAGAGTATATACAAACATGGTAGAACAAGAGGATTCCAGATAATTCCCCTCATCCCCGCTTCTGTCAATCACCTGATACCATACCCCTGTTGCTGGATCTTGAGTACGTTTAATCTGGGCAGCCAGTTTATTCAATATTTCGATAACAGATTCACGTCCGGCTTCGTGTTCCGGTATAAAATCGAGTACATCCACACAAGCCATTGCATACCATCCCATGGCGCGTCCCCAACAGTGTTGTGACCACCCGGTAGTTTTATCCGCCCACTTTTCACGCTTGCTCACATCACATGCATGACGGTATAGATCTGTCTTCGGATCATAATTATGGCGGGCCACTGTGACAAACTGATTGATAATATCAGCATAATCATTCACGCGGTTGTTACGGTAAGCATACTCCGCATAAAATGGTTGCCCCATATAAAGCCCATCCAGCCACATCTGATTCTCATAAATCTTCTTGTGCCAGAAACCGCCATCGGCATTACGAGGATGCGTATCCAACTGACTGCGCAACAAATCCAATGCTTTCTTGTATTTCTCGTCCTTAGTCTGCTCATAAATACGGAAAAGCATCTTGCCGGAATTCAGACGGTCAATATTATATTCCTCCAGTTTATAAGTTTCGATAGAGCCATCCTGATGAATCATTGTATCAGCATAAGCCACAGCATAATCAAAAAACTTTTTATCACCGTATGCATCATATACATCCAGCATAGCTTGAAGTTCCAGGCCATGACAGTAATCCCACTTCAAACGGGTCTGAAAATCCAATTGCCAAGATTCGGGACAACGCACCATTTCTGATTCCGCCATACGTACAGACCAAGGCTTATTACCACAAACCTGCTGAGCCATGCCCATCAAAGGAACAGCCGCAAGCAAACCGGACACAATAATTTTACAAATAGAATTCTTTTTCATGAAGACATTTATTTTTAGTATTAGACCTATTTATTTTATGAAACAAAAGTAGTATTTTCCTCGAAAAGCAGTGTGCACTTTTCAACCTACTAAGTGTATTATTTGGTATTCGTGTGCGAAAACGGTTATTTTTGTGCACGATAACGATAAAAATCGTTCAAAAATTGTCTTTTTACTAATTATTATGTCTTTCAGGTTTGATAAGTTGAGAAAAGGTTTTATTTTTGGGGCAGTTTTTAATTTATACTATTGTAGAAAACACAGTCATTTACTATTAATTCACAAGAGAATGGAACAAGTTTTTAGTTATATCATCGGTTTAGGAGCAGCGGTGATGATGCCTATAATTTTTACAATCTTAGGCGTTTGTATCGGAATCAAATTCAGCAAAGCATTAAAAAGCGGTTTGTTGGTAGGTGTTGGTTTCGTTGGTCTATCAGTGGTTACCGCACTTCTGACCAGCAGTCTGGGTCCGGCCTTAAGCAAAGTGGTCGAAATATATGGCCTGCAACTGAAAGTATTCGATATGGGATGGCCTGCTGCTGCAGCCGTAGCTTATAACACTTCCGTAGGGGCATTCATCATTCCGGTATGTCTGGCCGTTAACATCTTAATGTTATTGACTAAAACCACCCGTACGGTTAATATTGATTTATGGAACTATTGGCATTTCGCTTTTATCGGAGCCGTAGTTTATTTTGCAACAGATAGTATTTTGTGGGGATTCTTCGCAGCTGTTATCTGTTATATCATCACATTAATCTTAGCAGATTACACAGCAGACAAATTTCAAGGTTTCTATGATAAAATGGAAGGTATTTCTATTCCGCAGCCCTTCTGTGCAGGTTTCGTACCATTCGCTCTCATTATAAATAAGGTATTGGACAAAATTCCCGGATTTGAAAAGCTGAACATTGATGCGGAAGGTATGAAAAAGAAATTCGGTTTATTAGGCGAACCTCTCTTCTTGGGTATCCTGGTAGGATGTGGCATCGGTGCATTATCTTGCAAGAACGGACAAGAAATAGTAGACAAGATTCCTTATATTCTAGGTTTAGGTATCAAGATGGGAGCAGTAATGGAGTTGATTCCCCGTATTACCAGCCTGTTCATCGAAGGGTTGAAACCTATTTCGGACGCTACCCGCGAACTGATCGCCAAGAAGTTTAAGAGTGCTGTAGGCTTAAATATCGGTATGAGTCCTGCCTTGGTGATCGGACATCCGGCCACGTTGGTTGTATCATTACTATTAATCCCTGTTACTATCTTATTGGCAGTGGTGCTTCCGGGCAATGAATTCTTGCCATTGGCTTCATTAGCTGGCATGTTCTATGTATTCCCATTGATATTACCTATCACAAAAGGAAATGTAGTAAAGACTTTCATCATTGGTTTTGTTGTGCTGGCCATCGGTCTGTATTTTGTAACAGATCTGGCTCCTTATTTCACCAAAGCAGCACATGATGTATACGCCAAGACACAAGATGCTGCCGTAAACATCCCGTCTGGTTTTGAAGGTGGTGCGTTGGATTTTGCTTCAAGTCCTTTCTCATGGGCTATTTTCCATTTGACTTATTCATTCAAATGGATTGGTTCCGGAATTTTAGTACTGATAACACTATTCTTAATGGTGCTGAACCGTCGTTCCATCATTAAATACCAGAAAACAATGAAAAATTAAAATTTAAAGATAATGATTATGAAAAAATTAGCGATTGCAATGATGCTGAGTGTTTCTGCCTTGGCAGCTTCAGCTCAAGTAAATTACAAAGTACAGACCGCTTGCCATCCGCAAGATGTGAAACACTATGATACAGAACGTCTGCGTAGTTCATTTATGATGGAAAAGGTGATGGCGCCGGATGAAATCAATGTTACATACACCCTTTACGACCGTCTTATTTACGGAGGAGCTATGCCGGTAAACAAAATTTTGAAGCTGGAAACTTTCCGTGAACTGGGTCCGGAAATCACTTACTTCCTTGAACGACGTGAACTAGGAGTCATCAATGTAGGCGGTGACGGCGTAGTTACTGTAGACGGTAAAGAATATCCTATGAAATACAAGGAAGCCCTCTATGTAGGTTGCGGGAATAAAGAAGTTACTTTTAAAAGTAATGACGCTGCCAAACCGGCTAAATTCTATATCAATTCGGCACCGGCTTACAAGCCATACGTTACTCAATTGATCACTACCGACGCCAAGCTTCAAAAAGCAAATCCTAAACAGTATGCTTTAGCTATCTCAGATCATTATGGAAAAATGGAAGATAGCAACGACCGTATTGTAAATCAGTTAATTGTAAAAGATGTATTGGAAAGAGTGAAAAACGGCGGTACAAACCAATTACAGATGGGACTTACTGAACTGGCTCCGGGTTCTGTATGGAACACCATGCCGGCCCATACACATACCCGTCGTATGGAAGCCTACTTCTATTTCAACCTGCCTGAAGGAAATGCCATTTGCCACCTGATGGGCGAACCGCAAGAAGAGCGTCTGGTATGGTTACACAATGAACAAGCCATCACTTCTCCCGAATGGTCTATCCATGCCGCTGCAGGTACCAGCAACTATACCTTTATTTGGGGTATGGGAGGTGAAAACCTGAAATACAGTGACAAGGATGAAATAAAATACACAGATATGAGATAAGTAGAATGGTACACACCATTACTCATTAACTCTTGTCATTCTGAATGTTGCAAGAAATCAACTCGTTTTCAGTTTTTTTTGCGACATTCAGAATGATTTTTTTAGAAATCTTACCATTGTACCGATTTATACAGGCTTTCCACCAATTTTTGCATAGAGAATAGGTACAGAATGGTTATTTTTGCGTCTAATAAGAAAAACATAATTAAATCTATTATCATGAGTACATTTCAAAAAGTAGGTGAGAAGATGACAAACTTCAGATGGATAATCTGTGGTCTGCTATTCTTTGCCACTACAGTCAATTACCTCGACCGTCAGGTGCTTTCACTAACCTGGAAAGACTTCATTGCTCCGGAATTTCACTGGACGGATTCGAATTACGGAGATATCACAGCTATTTTCTCTATAGTGTATGCCATTGCCAACCTGTTCGCCGGTCGTTTCATTGACTGGATGGGAACTAAAAAAGGTTATCTCTGGGCTATCTTTGTCTGGTCCTTAGGAGCTTGTCTTCATGCATTGTGCGGTTGGGCAACCGAAGAAACATTAGGTATTCATAACGCAGAAGAGATGCTTTCTGCAACAGGAGCCGTCGCTTCAACTATCGCCATTACCAGCGTTTATTACTTTATCGCTGCCCGAATCGTATTAGGTGTAGGTGAGGCAGGAAACTTCCCAGCAGCTATTAAGGTAACAGCCGAATATTTTCCGAAAAAGGACCGTGCATATTCCACTTCCATCTTTAATGCAGGTTCTACAGTAGGTGCTTTAGCCGCTCCGATCACTATCCCTCCTTTGGCACGTTATTTCCAAAGTATTGGTGTGGGCAACGGATGGGAAATGGCTTTCATCGTTATCGGTGGTTTAGGATTCATTTGGATGGGACTTTGGATGTTCCTCTATAAGAAACCCAATGTCAACCCTCGCGTGAATACTGCCGAACTGGAATATATTGAACAAGACAACAACAATCCTGAAGAATCAGCAGAACAACAAGCTGCTGCCAACGACTTCGACAACAAGAAGATTTCATTCTTGCAATGTTTCAAATTTCCCCAAACATGGGCTGTATTTGTCGGTAAGTTCATGACTGATGGCGTATGGTGGTTCTTCCTGTTCTGGACTCCGGCATATATTTCGGATGTATACGGTTTCGCTTCAGATACGGGTACCGCACAAATGTTGATTTTCGTATTATATGCTATTACCATGTTATCTATTTATGGTGGTAAGTTACCTACTATTATCATTAATAAAACAGGTAAGAATCCATATGCAGCCCGTATGCAGGCTATGCTTATCTTTGCCTTGTTCCCACTGCTGGCATTGTTTGCCCAACCTTTAGGCAATTATTCATATTGGTATCCTATCATTATTATCGGTATTGCAGGTGCGGCACACCAATCATGGTCTGCCAATATTTATTCTGTAGTAGGTGATATGTTCCCCAAAAGCACCATCGCTACTATCGTAGGTATTGGTGGTATGGCAGGTGGTATAGGTTCATTCTGTATTAATATGGGATCTGGCAGACTGTTTGACTATGCAGCAGAAACGAATATGACTTTTATGGGATTCGAAGGAAAACCTGCCGGCTACTTCATCATATTCTGTGTATGTGCCGTAGCTTATTTGGTTGGTTGGATTATCATGAAAGCATTGGTCCCCAAATACAAACCGGTTGATGCCTAATTAAAGAATTCACCACAGACTACACACCTAAGTAGGGATATTCAGTAAATGTCTCTAAAAAATAAGATGGCATATGAAGATGATA
>OLXT01000656.1_pt1 | contig 14149 bp, 13 predicted proteins | sample 1673931 | NCBI WGS metagenome assembly OLXT01 (sample SAMEA103958134, study PRJEB25191) | human gut metagenome | reverse complement strand
TCAGACTAAATTAGATTCCGTTCAATACGAGCGACTTTTTAGAGGACCGCACCTGTTCATGCGAACAGCTGCGGTCCTTTTCGTTACTATTTGCAATATACATCGGTTGCAGATACGACGCCACAGCGGTAGAAATCCTGCCGCTGCTCTGCGACCCGGATTTGGAGAAGCGATGCTTTTTGCGAAAACAGGCGACAGCTTCGCACACATAGAAAACAGGAAAGAGAACGGTTATTCGTTCTCTTTCCCCTTTGCCGCTTTCCTGCGAAGTTTCGGCTTGGTCAGCTCATAGCTCACATCCAGCAAAAGCTCAATTGTTTCCACCGGCACGCTGCCGTCCAGCGCGACCGTGATCCAACTGGCTTTGTTCATATGGTACGCCGGAAAAATGCCAGCCTCGCCGCGAAGTGACGAGATCAAGATCGGATCGCACTTGAAATTGACGATATCGAGCTTCTCCGTTCCTGCAAGCCCCAGCTTGTCGCGCGGCACTTCCATCATCAGCGCAAACCACTTCCGGTTGCCCGCATGACGGAATACGGCGGCGCGCGGTGTGTCCGCCCAAGGATAATCCGGTTCTGTGCTGTAGTGGTTCAGAATGTAGGCTTCCAATTCTTCACGATTCATTGCAGACCTCACAGCGCTTCAAAATGATACCTCGGCTGACCGACGCTCTTTTTGCCGTACTCGATCGCTTCTTTTGGGCAGTAGCAGATGCACGCCATGCAGTGAGTACAGTTCCTGCCCCAAACTGGCTTGCCGTCTTTGATTGTAACGTTGTTCATCGGACAGCGCTTCGCGCACTGCCCGCAGCCGATGCAGGCCTCAGATACGGTAAAGGCATCCGCTTTGACGAAGCATTTGTAGAAAACCGGGTTGACCGGGCCGCTCATGAAGCGGTCGTAGAGGTTGTTCCGCGTCGGCACAAACGGTTGATTGCTCTGAATTGCCGCGATGGCGCGGTCAATGCTGGGTTCAGCTTGGGCGACGATTTGCCGCGCTTTGTCCGCCTGCGGCGCGGAGAACATCGCAATGTAGTTCTCCGGCATGACGATCTGTGCCGTGCCCATGCAGGAAATCGCCTTTTCCGCGCAGAGTTCGCGATTGTACTTGTCGGCGTTGCCGATCTCGCTGCCGCAGGTCATGACGAACCATGACCGCTTTGCGCCGCGCAGCTCCGTTTTCAGAAGCCAATCGCGCACGACGCGTGGAATGCGCCACGCATACGTCGGCGTGACGATAATCAGCCGTTCGTCGGTTTCGACGGGCGAAGTGTCACTGGCTTTGATGCGGTCATTCAAATTCATAATCTCATCACCCAGCGCGTCTGCAATGCGTTTCGCCACATAGTTACTGTTTCCGGTACCCGAAAAGTAAAAAATCATATCAAAATCCCCTCACAATGGTCGATTTCGTGCTGAATGATCTGCGCCGCCCAGCCGGTGAATGTCCGGATGCGCGTCTGGAACTGCTCGTTCTGCCACTGTACCTTGATGGTCTGGTATCGCTTCGTTTTCCGTGTGCCGGTCAGAGACAAACAGCCCTCCTCCGCGTCATAGGGCGCGGATTTTTTGACGATCACGGGATTGAACATGACCATGTACGTACCCTCGTTGTCGAACGCGATGATGCGCTTGTTGACACCGATCATATTCGCCGCCATGCCCACGCAGCCGTCCTTGTGCGCGGCCAGGGTGTCCAATAAGTCCTGTGCTACGCTCAAGTCGTCCGCCGTGGCAGGTTCCGCCTTCTGGGATAGGAAGAATTCGTCTTTGCAGATATTACGGATCATGGAAAAACCTCCGCTATGTTTTCTTTTATTGTAGCAGAGAAACGAGGAAGGCTCAACTGCATTTGTGGGAGTTTCGGTGAAGACACTCATTTTCGCACCCGCTGCTGATATTCCTCGATCGTCACAAAATGCCCGTCCACGTCGCGGATATGGCGGAGATTCAGGCGATAATCCGGGAAGAAAAAGCGGACGATTTCTAAAAACTTCGGGAAGCGGTCTCCATCGGCATACGGATATTCGGACACATAAAAGACGCGATATCGGTTGGCCCTTTCCGCGTCCACGCGGACGATTTGCATGGCGTAACCGGCATCGTCTATGTAAGACTGAAACAGCTCCGCGAGATTTTGCAGTACCGCTTCCGTGGCGGCTTCCTGCTCCCGTTTCATGCGCTGAAGCTGTCTGGCCGTTCGCTTTTGTTCTTTCTTGCGATCACATTCTTTCCAATAGCCTGCGTCCTCGTATTTTTCAAAATACCGGCAGTTCTTCCCAAGGCAGTCATGCTGCGTCATAAGCCGCTTTGTCAGCTTTCCGGGATGCAGCAGGTTGTGACAGCAGCCGACAATGCGCGTTTGCGGCAGGATCACGCACTGATTTCCAAGCAGCCGCGCTTTTACAAGCTCCGACTTTCCGGTTTCCGCTTCTGCATGTTCCTTTGACGGATGGTCGATGATCGGCTGCAAGTCTGGGTGGCACAGTTTGCAGGGGCGGCGTTTTTGGGCGGCCGTCTGATAGTACACGCTGCCAAGAAGTTCTTTCACGCGCAGAAGCTGCTTGCAATTTCGGCAGTGAAAGATCTCGGAATTTGGAGCGTACAGGTAGTTATAGCTCGACGCCGCGATGATCTTTGCGTTTCGTTCCTGTCTGGGGATCGGTTCTTTGGCTGGCGCGCGTTTTGGCACTTTTGACTGCGCAAGTCCAAGCGCCTGAAACAGCATCTGCATGACGGCAACATCGTTGCTGGATTGATGCTCCGGCGCGGGCGTTGAAAGACCGCACGCTTCTGCAATTTTGTAAAGAGAACGCGCCGGAATTTCGCGTGCCTTGATAGCGGCATAGACTTTTTGGTTCATGCAGCGTACCGCCATGGAAAATGTTCCGAACAGATAGCGGCGGTACAGCGCTTTCAGCGTGTTTTTCGTTTCAACGTGCCAGCAGCAGATCACGTCGTCCGGCTGAAGCCAGCGAAAAAATCGCTGGACGCAGCTTTTCTCTGAATCCGATGCACAAAACTCGGCAGGCGCGTAGCCGTTGAACGCCAGATGCTCCCACGGCGCAGTTCCGGACTCGCGCGGACAGACCAGCGCGTCAAACACACGGATGGTATTCCATTTCTCATCGACCCGCGCAGCATATAGCTGTGTCAGGCTCCGATGGCCGCCACGACTCTCAATCCACTCCATATCCAACAGGACAAACATTACGCTCCGCCCTTTCTCTATCTTGGTAGGAACATCATAGCACATGAAGTGTCCAATAAAGCGTACTTCTCAAGGTGATGCGGAAAAACTGTTAAAATGTTTGTCCATTCGGTATGAATACAATAGAGTTTTCGCATAGCAAACAGCATAATTCATACGCCTTGAGATGCAGAATTTGCGCGGCAATAAACAAAGATAAGAACGTCTCTTTTGTTTTCAAAAATACACAGTTCTATCGTTTTCTTGAATTTCCAAATAAAAGCTGGTATAATTAAACTAATAAACGCTGATAGCGATAACAGGGTAAAAATACAACCGCAATCATTGATGTGACACAGTTGACTGAACGAAACTGAGCAAAGAATATGAAAAAGATTTGCTATCAGTTCACTTCTGTATCATAAAGGAAGGTGAGCGCAATATGAACTGTCCGTGGTGCGGAAGTCCGGTTATGATACGCGGGTCATCTTGGGAATGCGGCTGGTGCGGAGACTTTGGGAGTCTGCAAAGGACACCGGCAAAAAAGTCACAGAATACGGCACAGATCACGCTGACGCTTTCCTTCGTCTACCACGTCGATCTACCCGAAACGTGGAACGATCTGAAAAAGGCGCTGGGTCAGCTTGCGCCCAAGAACCCCGTGCTTTCTCAGTTTCTCGGAAAAGTGCTGCTGCACAACATTTCCACCGGAATCCAGAACGCGAGAGCTTTGCCTGACGAGAAAAAGGCGGAGGAACTGCGGACTTTTCTGACTACGACCACTGACCTGAATCTGGGCGAAAACGCAGAAGAGGTCATGCGTGATGCCAAACGCGGCGTCCTGTTCCGAGAAGAAGCCGCTCTTTCCGAAACGGACTGCGGCACGTTCTGGACGGAACTGCTTGCCACGCGCCCCGTGGAAGACTACTATAACCACGTTGATCCGGATGGATTGTTCGAACTGTTCTCCGAATTGTCCTCTGCCTATGCCTACTTCGGCGGGAAAAAGGATGAGGAAATGGGCGAAGCGCAGGACTATCAAAATGCGCTGGAAGAAGCCTATCACACCCATTGGCAGAACAAAGTGCTGCTGCATCCGGACGTAGAGCGCGCAAAACGTCTCTTGGCGCAGGGCAAGTTTCCGGATTACGAGGATATTTGCCGCGAGATTTTGTTGGTTGAATATCCGGAGGAAGTTTCGCATGAGACTGCCGAGGATTTCGATGAATTGTCGTGGGAACGTGTTCTGGATGATGTGTTTGCAGACGACCCGGAAAAGGGCATGGAGATGTGGCGGCGGCTTCTGGACATCGCAGAACCGTCTCTGAAAACCGACGCTAAAACTGCCGAAAAACTTCTCCCGGATTGGGATTGGCTGGAGTCTCCAACCGATGATCAAGCACTTCCGCTTTTGGTCGCATTGGATGACGAGCGGTTCGTGTCGCAGCTTTTCGAGAGCACGCACATCGGCAGGTTGCAGCTTGATGTTCTGAATGCTTGCCGCTCTTACGGACAAGAGAAATTGGGGAAGCACTGTCTTGAGCTTGCGTTGAAAAATCCCCACCTTAAAGAAAATTGGGAAAAGTCGTTCAAACGAGTATTTACCACAGCGCCATCTTCTGGGAGATCAAAGCCGCGATCTTATACCGGCAAGACCATTGCAGACACGAAACCCGATGACGGCACGGTGTATCACTATTGTTCTGTTCAGATTCAGGGAACGCGCCGCCCGTATGCGTATCTGACCGACGGCTTGCCGCTCAAGGTCGGAGATTGGGTTGAGCTTCCGTTTGGAAAAGACGATGTACTGCGGCGAGGTCAGGTCAAAGCCGTTATGGACTGTACGCGCATGGCTGCGCCCTGGCCTCCGGAACAGACGAAAACCGTCATCCGCGTGATAGATGCCCCGGCAGTCACGCCGATCAAAGAAGCGCCTGTGCCGAAGCCCCAGAAGCGCGTAGAGCAGCCCAAGAAAGAGCCTGAAAAGGTTGAAGCTCCCGTGATTTCCGCGCCTGCAATCGAAGCGAAACAGCCGAAAGCAGAACCGCAAGTCACTAAGCCCGTTCTGCCAGAAAAGGACGAAAAGAAACCCGTGCCGTCAAAGAAGTCGTTCCCGTTCAGAAAACTGATTGCGGCTGTTTTGGCAGCAGCCGCGATTGTGGCGATTTCTATCACTGTCTCAAAATACGACAAACAGCGGTCAGCGGCTTATGATGCAGCATTACAAGCGCTGTCAAACGGCAATTACACTTCTGCCGAACAGGATTTCTCTGCGCTTTCCGGCTATCGGGATGCGGCATCGCTGTCTGTCTACTGCAAGTACGCCGGTATGTACAAAGACAGGACGGACTATGCAGGCGGACAGGATGAGCTTTCAAACATCACACTGCAATATGACACGAACTGGCAGCCGGATGTTGACGCGCTGGAAACCCGCGTCAAGGGCTACAAAGCGGAGAAAGATGCAGCCGAGGAAGCCGAGCGTCAGCGCATCGCTGCGGAGAATGCCGCGAAGCGGGAACGAAGTCTGAAAGATCAGTATTCCGGAAAACTGCCCGTAGACGGTATGCCTGTGAGCTGCTTGAAGTACACGTCAATCGGATCGCCCACCAAAACCGAAAAATGTCAGTTCTATGACAACATGGACGTCCATAGACGGTACAAAATCCTGCATTGGTATAACAGCGAGGGGCAGACTGTGGCATCCTGCCAGTCCCATCAGCCAAAGGGAGAGTATACAGAAGTCATTTATGCCTTTACATATTATGAAACGCCCATCGGACGTCCAAACTCTGCCTCTCCGTGGACACCACCGAGTACATCGGGCGGCAGCAATTCCGGAAGCGTCCGCGATGACTATGATAATCCCGAAGATCTCTGGGAAGATAACCGCGACTGGTATGAGGACGAGGATGAAGCGTGGGATGAGTGGGAGAATGGCTAGGAGGTTATTCTATGGATCTGCAACGAGCAAAAGAGCTGCTATCCGGCTTGGCAGACGGCGTTGATCCGCTGACGGGCGAGGTTCTGCCGGAGGATCATGTGTGCAACAAGGCTGAAATCATTCGGGCGTTTCACTGTGTTCTGAAATCGCTTCCGGGAAAAACGTCGAAGCCGCAGCCCGAAAATGCGGGCAAACCCTGGAACGATGCAGACGACGCGGTCCTCTGCCAGATGTTCGATGCCGGAGGCAGCAGGAAGGAAATGTGCGCCTACTTCAAACGCTCGGAGGGCAGCTTAGCCGCGCGGCTGGTGCGATTGGGTAAGATTTCTGACCGGGTAGAATTCAGAAATAAATAAAAAGTTGTATTGAAAATGAGGAAAGAAAGATGAAAGCCGGAGAAGTCTGTATTAACGATATATTTAATGGGGCCAGACTGATTGAGGTGCCGTTTTACCAGCGCGCTTATGTCTGGAAGGAAGAACAGTGGGAAAGATTTCTTACGGACATGGAATATGTGTCGGATACGCAAAGGCATTATTTTCTTGGGTCTATCATTTTGAAAAATGGCGAGACGCCAAATATGACAGACGCATTTTCCAGCCGAAAGATCATCATTGACGGACAACAGCGGCTTACAACGCTGATTCTGTTCTTTAAGGTTCTCTGCCTGAAAGTGGGCTGCAACGGATATTTTGATCATGACTTCCGTTTCTCAAACGGAGACATTGCCATGCAGCATGGCAGAAACGACAGTGCCGCGTTCAAACTGGTAACGAGCCAGAATACGGCTGGAGAAATCAAAAACACAACGCCGCCGTCGTCCATTATTGCGGCTTACAATTTCTTTATGCAGAAAGCTGATCCTGCAAGGATCAATCTTAACGTCATCAAGCAGAATGTTCAGTTTGTCTCTGTTGACTTGGTGGATAGCGAGGATGAACAGCAGGTTTTTGATACAATCAACTCGCTGGGCGTACGCCTTACGACGGCTGAACTCCTGAAGAACTATTTCTACAGCCGTGACAATGTGCGGGAATATGAAGAAAATTGGGTTTCTGTTTTTGAAAAAGACGCGGAGTGCAAGCAGTATTGGGATCAGGAAATTGAGACTGGTCGTATCAAGCGTTCACTCATTGATATTTTCTTCGACGCATATTTCCAACTCCTGATTCAAAATAAAGACTATGCGGTTTCTGTTTCGGACAAAATCGCATATGCCAGAGTGGATCATCTTGCAAAGTCTTATCAGGACTTTATAGACAAATACTGCGCAAAAGATAAAAATGTTGTGCTGAAGCATATGGCTGACTATGCAGAATGCTTTGCGGAAACGTTCCGTCCGGATTCCTGTGAACGCAGTGTCCCTTCCGCTTATGGTATGGAACGTATGAATGTAATCATATTCGGACTCAAGAATACGACTGTGATTCCATATGTCCTTTACGTTGCCAAAGAGATTCAGGATCCGGATAGCCGCAATGAAATATTTGCGGTATTGGAAAGCTATATTATGCGCAGGATGATTGTTCGCGCAACAACAAAGAACAGCAACAATTTGTTTGCATCTCTGATTCTCAACAATGTACTTGATGCCGCAATGTTGAAAGAGAGACTATCCAGAAGCGGCGATGTGACGACTTACTTCCCGGATGATCGTGAACTGCTGCAGGGATTCAAAGAATCCAAATTGATCAATTTGCAATCAAAGGGCGTCCTTTATATGATGGAATCGGCAATTCAGCCTGCAAACGCTGCGATGGTTCTTTTGGGATTCAAAGGTTACAGCTTGGAGCATCTCATGCCGAAGAAATGGAGAAACAATTGGGCGCCATGCGAAACGGAGGAACTTGCGAAGAAACGTGATTCCTGCTTACTTACACTTGGCAATCTTGCAATTATTCCGCAGCCGCTCAATGCGTCGATTCGAGATGCAAATTGGACGGTAAAGAAAGCCGGAAAAGGGACAGCAAATCCCGGTCTTGAGTTATGCGCCAGCGGTCTGCTTACCATCCATGACGTCTTAAAAGAGGCAGCATGGACCGAGGAAAAAATAGACGCTCGTGCTGATTGGCTGTTTGAGCAGGCAAAACGGATATGGAAGACTTGATTCTTTCGTGATGAATTTAACCACCGCAATTCCTGCTCCGCTATAGACAAAGAATACGCTGCCGACAGCTTGCCGGCAGCGTATTTTCATATTTTCGAGTCGCGGAGCCACTGCTGGAATTCTTCCAGCGAGATGATCTCCCGGTCGCACTTCTTCTTTTCTTCTCTGGCTTGCTCGCTCCAAGCATAAAACTGCTCATCGGTGATGCGTCCGGCCTTGATCCACGCGAAGCGCTTTTTGTACTCCTTGCGGTATGCCTTAAAAATCGGGTCATCGGTCTGTTTTTTTGTCCACTGACGGAACGCGCCGATCTCGCGGCAGCGCTGCTCGCCGTACTTCACGGGGCGCTCGCAATACTCTGCGCTCACACGTCCAGTCTGCGGAAACCAGCGGCCGCAATTCTTGCAGCGGCGCACGGTCACGCCGCGTTCCACGCAGCTTCGCAGCGAATAGTCGATCATGTCGCGCACGGCGGACGAGTATAAAACAGGCGCGCACCGTCTCGGCTCGACCGGTTCAAAGCTCAGCGGGATCGGCTCAAATCGGAACAGCTCCGGATCTCTCGGCTGGTCGTGATGATAGTTTTTCGCCGCCTGTTTCTGCGGTTCACGCCCGGCGGAATCCACGTCCAGCACACATTCCAAAAACTTCTCAACCTGCTTCCTTGTCTCTGAAAACTGTGTTACAAACTCCTTTAGATCCAAAGTAATTGCCTGAAGCGGCGCTTTGCCCAAGTCCCTTCGGGAGCTGCAACTGTAGCAGCGCGTATATAAAAGGCGAAAGTAAATGTGCTTCTCAGCCAGCATACCCAACTCCACCATCGCGGCTGTATGCGCTCCGAGGTCACTGCTTTCGACGAAGTGTTCCCAATTCACGCTGATGCGTTCCAGCATCGGCGTGATTTCTTTTTCGTCCAGTTCCAGAAACGTCAGCAGACTTTCCAAAAACGGAAGTTCCAGCTGCTTGGACGGCAGCCCCTGCATTCCGAACGCATCATTTTCAAAGAACTCCTTCTCACCGGAGAAATACATCTTTGCATACCACATAGCTCTCACCTCAAATATAGACTAATTTTAAATTGTAAATTAAATAGTCTTGACAAATATACAGCTCTATGTTACCTTAAAACCGGAAAGCTGTCTAAATTATTTTATCATAGTCTAACACCGCATAGACAGCTTGTCAACGGAAAGTTGCCCTGTACCTTGAAAATTTCACACCCATCTCCAAAGACGATACTCGCCGGGGAAGTATGCCGCGACGCTGCAAAAGCAGCCAGCGTACCGAGGCGAAGCCAACGCCGTGTTCGTCAACAAAAGGCCGCAGGGCAGGAACGGGTATGGAGGATGGTAACCGGAAAAGAAAAAACCGTCCGGCTGCTGCAACAGTCGGACGGCGTGCCGCGTTTCGGAAAACACGGACTGCAACTGTGTTCAGTCTAACAGAGGGACCTCCGAAACGCAAGTTTTTTCTCTGAAATTTCTAAAATCAGATGGAGGTAAAAAGACTTTGAACACATCGAGCATCAAAAATTTTGATGAGCTGCCGCTGTTTCTCAATGCGCAGCTTGTCTCCTGCACGCTGGGCATATCGCCGTCGAGCGCCTATGAACTTCTGCACGAGGACGGCTTTCCGTCGCTGCGGATCGGCAGCCGGCTTGTCGTACCGAAGGAGCAGTTTCGTCTCTGGGTAGAACGGCAGACGGGAGGCGCGCATGAGGAATAAGTATTACACGTCGCGCGATCCAATCAAAAACTACTTTCCTCTGCCGAATGAGGTTTTCGCCCTCGGCCTCTCGCCGGGCGCGTTGGCGGTCTACAGCTATCTGATGTACATTGAGGATCGGACGACGTATCAGTGCCATGCGAGCTACAAAACGATTGGGAGCGCAGTCAATATGAGCCCAAACACCGTGCGAAAATATGTGACAGAACTGGTCGAGCGCGGCCTCATTCAAACGGAGCGCACGACGATCATCACGCAGGACGGCCGAAAGCAAAATGGGAGTCTTCTGTACACGCTCCTGCCCATTCAGTTCTCCATCCAGCAGTTTTATGAGCAAAAGCTTGCAAAATTGGACGCGGAGTGTGAGCAGGAACGCATCCGAAAGCGGTTGGAAGCGTTTCAACAGGTACAGCAAGAAGCCAACTGTCCGCCCGCGTGAGCCGCGTGTCGCGGCTGTGTCCGGTTTTCCGGGCACAGCCGGGCGCGTGCCCACCGGAGACCCAAAACCGGACGTTGCGCCGACGTGCGACACAAAAATTCGACCGAAGCCCAGCGCAGCGGGTTCGGTCGAAAGAGGAGATGCAGCGGAATGGACGAGACCTGCCGCTTGCGGCGGGGCGAGGGATATGTAGCTTGCATCGACGAAAAGCAGGATAAACGGATGGCGTCGGAATCGACGCTTTTCCTGTTCACAACAGCCCGCAGTGCGGACTGTATCAGGAGGTTGCGCAGGCGCTGCGATTGGCGCCTGTTTGGAGGAAATTACGCGCGGCTGGCGTCAGGAAGCCCACAAATGCAGACGATTCAAGGGATTCCGGCGCGCCGCGCCGCAGATTGGAGGATTATGAGCAAGGAAGAAAACAGACTGAATTTTCGGATGTCACCGGAGACGGCGGAGAAACTGGAGCATTGGTACCGGCAGGATGGTTGCCGGAGCAAGAATGAATTTCTGGAACGTGCCGTGAATTATTACGCGGATCATCTGGCGGCGGGTACAAGCGCGATGCTTCCGCGGGCAGTCCAGTCAGCCATTGACGGAAGATTGCAGCTTTTGGAGCAGCGGATCTCATCCCTGCTGTTCAAGCAGGCCGTGGAGCTGGACATGGGGCTGAGCATACTGGCGGAGTGCGTAAATCTGGATGAATCGGTGCTGCGGAAGCAGCGCGCAAAAAGCGTCAATGACGTGAAGCGCACCAATGGGCAGCTCCGGCTGGAGCAGAAGCTCCGCACACAGGAGCCGTTTGACGAATGGCCAGATTGATCGTCAAAAGTCCGTATTTCAAGGGCGGCAGTGCAAAACCGGCGGGCGGGTATCTGCGCTACATCGCCACGCGTGAACGGGTAGAAATTTTGCCGGACGACCGTCCGCCGACGAAACGGCAGACGCAGCTCATCGAAAAGCTCACGAAAGATTTTCCGGATACGAAAACGCTTCTGGAATACGGCGATTATGCGGCACATCCGACAAAGTTCAACGCCTCACAGTTTCTCACGCTGGCGATGGAGGAAAACTGGGGCAAGGTGCAGGAGATCGACGGCTACGCAAAGTACATTGCAACCAGACCTCGCGCGGAGCGGATGGGGGGACACGGGCTGTTCGGTGACGAGGATGCCGTCGACCTGACCGCGGCGATGGCAGAGGTGAACAGCTACACCGGAAACATCTGGACGCACATCATTTCGCTCCGGCGCGAGGACGCGGAGCGGTTGGGGTTCGATCACGCGGACGCATGGCGGGCGCTGCTGCGGGCGCACCGGAATGACATTGCGGAGGCAATGCGTATCCCGCCGGAGGACTTCCGCTGGTATGCGGCGTTCCACGACGAGGGCGGTCACCCGCATGTCCACATGATGGCGTGGTCAAAAAAACCGGGGCAGGCGTACCTGAACCGGGACGGTATCCGGAAGATCAAGTCGGCCTTGACGAATCAGATCTTTCAGCAGGAGCTGCTGCATATCTACGAGAACAAAAGCCAGTCCCGCGACGAGCTGGTAAGGGAAACACGCTCTGCTATGCTGGCGCTTGCACAGAAGATGCAGAACTCTGCCTGCGAGCATCCGGAGGCGGAACAAATGATCCGGGAGCTGGCGTGGGAGTTGGGCAGCGTCAGAGGAAAGAAGTCCTACGGATATCTGCCGAAGGATCTCAAGCAGAAAGTCGATGCCATTGTCGATCAGATGGAGCTGCTGCCGAGCGTGTATGAATGCTACGGGCGCTGGTGGAAGCTGCAATGCAGGCTGAACGATTTCTACGCAGAAAAAGAGCGGCAGCGCCCGCCGCTCTCCCAGCAGAAGGAATTCCGCCAGATCAAAAATGCGGTCCTTCAGGTTGCAGAACAGGTGCGGCAGAACAAGTTCACATTCGAGGACGCAGGCGCGGAACAGGAAGCAGAGCAGAATGTCACCTGCAATGTTCCGTACCCAGCAAATGCGTGGTACGCAATGGCGACGGACGAAACCCTGCCGTTGGAGGAACGCGATGAAGCCGCAAAGCAGTTGGAAGCGCTGGCGGACAGCGGAAACCGATACGCGCAATACCTGACCGGAATCCTCTATCGTGATGGCGGGCTGCTGATTCCGGACACAGAAAAGGCACAGCACTATCTGGAACTGGCTGCGCGGCAAGATCATGTGGCAGCACAGTATGCACTGGGCAAGATGCTTCTCTCAGACGAGCTGGAACTGAAAAATCCGTCACAAGGATTTTACTGGCTGGAACGGGCGGCGCAGAGCGGAAACGACTACGCCGCCTACCGGCTTGGCAAGGAATATCTCAGCGGAAAAAGTGCGCCCAAAAATCCGGAACGCGCGGCGGAATATGTGCGTAGGGCTGCCGAATGGGGCAATCCCTATGCGCAGTACCTGCTGGGAAAACTCTGTCTCAGCGGCGACGGTGTGCCGCAGGACAGGGACGCTGCCTACGACTGGTTCCAGAAAGCGCAGGCGCAGGGACACGACTATGCAGGATTTTTCATGGACCGCATTGAGCGACCGGAGCCGCCGAACATTCTGCTCTCGGCAACGCGGCTGCTCTATCACATGGGAAAGATTTTTCAGAGCAACGCGCCTGCGCCGCAAATCTGCGGTGTCCAGATCGACCGCAAGCGCCTCGCCAAGCTGCGCCGGATGCGCATGGCCGCCGGACACAAGGCGGACGATCACGAGCAGGAGCAGACGAATAATACCATGTCGATGGGCTGGTAGCACGCTTCAAAATCTGCACCGCCATAGGCAAAGAAAACCGAAATGATAACTTTCTGATAACTATCCGCGCGGGAGATAGCTATTCTGTCTCCCGCGTGGTAGTTGTTAGAGAAAAGACATAAAGGAAAGGAGTCCTGCATATGGGAAAACGGCGGCCATCCGGGGATGGGATGGTCAGAAAGCGCGACGATGGGCGCTGGGAAGGGCGCATCGTCGTGGGGCACAAGGCAAACGGCGACCCGATCTTCCGGCACGTCTACGCGAAGACGCAGAAAGCGCTGACGGAAAAGCTGCACCAGAGCATCGAATGCTATCAGGACGTGGAACTGACCGAGGACAGCCGCATGACGCTGGGCGAGTCGGCGGCCTATTATGAAGAAACCCCGCCGCGCGGCGAGTTCGTGCTCGTCGTGGCTGGCGCGGAGGAAAAGGCGGAGGAAGGCTGCACATTTGAAGCGGCGCTCGATCTGGTCCGCGCACGCATGGCGGAGGGACTTTCCACGAAGGACGCTGTCAAGCAGGTCGCGAAGCTGACGGGGTTTGCGAAGAATCTGCTGTATGATGCGGTTGTGAAGTGACGGGAGCTGCAATGTTAGGGACGCATATTTCGGCGCACTTTGAGGCGTGCGATTTGTAGGGGTCGATGCCCACATCGACCCGGCAGAACGCACCCTTTTTACGGAAATCTATGGCAAATTCGCAACTTCCCAGCGGGCCGATGTGGGCATCGGCCCCTACAAAACTCTGGCGAATCCGTACTGCCCTGCAAATTTCGAACGCAAGGCGTTTTTACCGCAGTCATTCAAAAGCAGCTGCTATCAAACTTGGTGTACCGTAACAGACGGCGCGCAGTATAGCGCCCGTAGGGTGAGTTTGTGTGTTCGTAACAACTGAAAATCAGGAACCACCTGAGTCGTACCCGCAGTACGCACCAAACGTAACCAGCACCCCTTTTCTCCCCCTTCTTTTCCGGCAAG
>OLXT01000648.1_pt1 | contig 14263 bp, 10 predicted proteins | sample 1673931 | NCBI WGS metagenome assembly OLXT01 (sample SAMEA103958134, study PRJEB25191) | human gut metagenome | reverse complement strand
ATCCGGCGCACCAGCGACCGGCTGTGCAAGGAACATGGTCTGTCTGTGGTGATGCCCGGTCAAGACCGGGGCAAAAGCTATGCCGAGTGGGATGCACACCGCAAGGGCACGAGCTGGAAGGCGAAGCTGAAAGCTGCCATAGATGCAGCCATCCCGCAGGCCAAGGATTTTGACGATTTTCTGCGGCTCCTGCAGGAGCAAAGCTATGAGGTCAAGAGGGGCAAGTATGTGTCGTTCCGTGCGCCCGGACAGGAACGGTTCACCCGCTGCAAAACGCTGGGCGAAGCCTACACCGAGGAAGCCATCACCGAGCGCATCAAAGGGCGGTTTGCGGAGCGGAAGCCCAAAGAAAACCGCAAAATTTCGCTGCGGATTGATTTGGAGAACAGCATCAAGGCCCAGCAGTCCGCAGGGTATGAGAAGTGGGCAAAACTCCACAATCTGAAACAGGCTGCCCGGACGCTGAACTTCCTGACGGAGCATGAAATTGATAGTTACCCGGATTTGGAAAGCCGGGTGGCCGAGATCACCGCCGCCAGCACCGAAGCTGCCGCCGCGCTGAAAGCGGCCGAACGCCGGCTTGCAGAAATGGCCGTGCTGATAAAGGATGTCACCACCTGTAAGGAACTGCGCCCACTGGTGCAGGAATATCAGCGGGCTGCTGACAAAAAGCAGTTCCGACGTAAGCATGAAGGAACCTTGATTCTCTATGAAGCAGCGGCGAAAGCTCTAAAAGAGCAGGGCTTTCAAAAGCTGCCCGACCTCTACGCCCTGAAAAACGAGTATAAGCAACTGGCCGAGCAGCGGCAGTACGCCGAAGCCAAACGCCAGATGCAGGAATATGACATCATCAAGCAGAATGTGGACGGCATTCTGCGGACAGCACCGGGAAAGGAGCAGATGCAGGAACGGTAAATCTGCACAAAATATTGTTCAGATTTTTGAATCCCAAACGCTTAGACCGGGTGGCGTTTCCGCCCGAAATCATGTAAAATAGACTTAGACAACGAAAGCGAGGAACCCTCTATGGCAGAAGTGAACGATAACAGCTCTATCCAGCTTTTTGAAAATCAGAAAATCCGTACTGCGTGGGACGCAGAAAAGGAAGAATGGTATTTTGCCATCGTTGATGTGATTGCTGTTCTGACTGACAGCGCAGACCCACAGAACTATTGGCGCGTTCTAAAAAAGCGTCTTAAAGACGAAGGAAATGAAACCATTACAAATTGTAATGGTTTGAAAATGACCGCTCCTGACGGCAAAAAGCGCAAAACGGATGTCGCTAACACTGAACAGCTCCTGCGCATCATCCAGTCAATCCCATCTCCGAAAGCTGAACCGTTCAAGGCATGGCTGGCAATGGTAGGCAAAGAACGCATCGAGGAAACAATCGACCCGGAGCAGGCCATTGACCGTGCGCTTGATACCTATTTGAAGAAAGGCTACTCCGAAGAATGGATTCACCAGCGGCTTTTGGCAATCCGTATCCGAAACGAACTGACGGATGAATGGAAGAAGCGCGGAGTACAAAAGGGCAAGGAGTATGCTATCCTGACCGATGAAATCTCCCGCGCATGGTCTGGCATGACCACAGGGCAGTACAAGCGGCTGAAAGGTCTGACGAAAGAAAATCTCCGGGACAATATGACCGATTTGGAACTTGTGCTGACCATGCTGGCGGAAGCCTCCACCACGGATATTTCCAAGACTGCAAAGCCGCAGACCTTTGAAGAAAACAAGCAGGTTGCCAAACGCGGCGGCAAGGTGGCCGGCATTGCGCGGCAGGCTCTTGAAGCGGAAACCGGCAAGCCTGTTATCACAGAAAAGAATGCGTTTGACTTCCAGCAGCTTGTGACCGACATTGTAGAAGATGCCGCCGAACTGCCGGAAAATCCCACCGAGAAAAAAGATAAAGACTGATACATGAAAAATAGCCGGACACAGCAACCCCAAGGCCACCGTGTCCGGCTATTTCTGTGTTGACAATGGCACATTACTCTCTCTAAAAATAATGTGTCATTGTCGAGCTGGCAGTATCACTCACCCGCAAAATCAAACCTCTGTCCGTCAAAGTCAGCATCGGTCATTTGCTCCAATTTTGCAATGGTGCTGTTTGCCAGTTGCCGCATTTCGGTGTCCATATCCGGCAGGGCGGCCAGCATCCGCGCCATCGTCCGGCGGCGGTCAGAAGTGTGGTACATACAAATCAAATTTTCTTCTTCTACGCTGAAATTCATGCGTCAGACCTCCATTTCGTGTTGCTTGCTGCGGGCCGCTGCCTTTTTCGGGCTGGCGGCCTGTTTTGTTTCGGAAAGCTGCTTGCGGACGGAAGTGCGGGGCTTGCAGATGCCCTTGTCCCGGTTTTCGTTTTTGCCAACCAGCGCGTAGATGCCGAAACGGTCTTTCACGCTGGACAGGTGCAGGGACTTGTACGGCAACATGGCAAGTAGCTGGTCCGTGTCCCGGCTGGATGCCAGCTTGGTGAAATACGGCGATACCTCCACCATAAAATGATTCTTGTCCGGGCTGTTGGGAGCAGCCAGCCGCTTCATATCTGCCGCGATACGCTGTGCCTCGGCCTCGATCAGCCCGGTGTGCAGTGCCGCAAGATGTTCTTTGAAATCACCGGGCCGTGCCGGTTCTCGACTGCGCTGCTCCTGCCGGATGGCCGCTTGTAGAAGTTCCGGGTCACGGGGCTGCATTTCATACCGCACGAACTCTCCGAAATATTTGTCCGGGCGACTGTCGAAATGCTCTTTCGGGCCAATATCCCGCATTCCACTTTCGTAGATCAGGCGATTGGAGCCCACGGGCAGGGCGGCATCCCGGATGTGCTGGAAATGCTGCTGGTAGTCCAGTTCATACAGATTGCCTTGCACAGTTCCGTTGGCCGCGCCGGTCAGCTCCACCGCATAGGCAAGAATCCTGTCGTGGGTTTGCTCGCCGCAGAATTTCCATGTGTTGTAGGCTTGCGTGTCTTTGAGCAGCACGTCCCGTTCCCGGAAGCAGAATGTTCCAGAAGGCCGGGACAGCCACAACAGCAGCTTATCTTCCGGCTGGTCGCTGCGGGCGGCCTCCCGCAGCATCTTGATGTCATAGGCAAAATCGCTCTGATAGTATGCGGTGTTCTGGTGCATGATAGCTTCCAGCGCAGCGATCACATCCATATTTTCAAATTTCTGCACGGTTTACACCTCCAATTCCTTTGACTTTTCCCATGGCTGTGTTTGCTTGCTCTGTTCCTTTTTTGCGGCATCCAGTTGTGCCCGGATAGACGGCTTTTTCGGTTTGGCTGCGCGGGATTTCTTGGCTTTCGGTGCCTTTTCTTCGGCCTTGACTGCAGCGACAAGGTCTGTCAGAGAGATTTGTTCTCCGGCTTTTGCTTTGGCCTCCAACTCGCCCAGAGAGGGCGCGTTGTTCAGCACGCCATCAATCATATTTTCGTTTTGTTCGGTGGAAAGTTCTGCGGTGCGCAGCGGATTTTCCCGCAAGAACTCCGGCACCTGCTGGAAGCCCACACTGTCGCAGTAGTGGGCGGTGTCCTGCCCATTCTGGTGCAGCACCACCACATCCGAAACAGACAGCGAGTGTCCCTTGAAATCTGCCGGATAGTCCACATTGAATGTGCGGTAGATGTCCTCCAACGTGGTGCCAGCAGTCAGCGGCGCGGTGTACACTTCCGTATAGTTGGACTTGTCCACGGTCCGGCCAGCGGCTTGCAGGCGGTCGTAAGGTTCAAAACGGTAAACGCGGGTGGAATCTTCATTGCGCAGCTGGTAGATGGAAAAGCTGTCCTGCTGCGGTGCTTCAAAGCCTGCCGCTGCGTATTCCTCTACGGTCATTCCGGCAGCAGCCGCTTCCTGCGCGATCTCGGCCTGCACCTGTGCCTTGTAATCCTGCAAGCTCTGGTCAAAGTCAGCCAACTTGGGCGGTTCCGGCAAGTTATACTGGCCTTGGTTAAGCAGCGGGCGGCAGTCCTGCACATAGGTTACAATGGCATTGTAATAAGCGGTTCGTTCCGGCGAAATATCCTGACCCTCCCGCAAAGCGGCGGTAGCCGTCTGCTCCATAGCGGAAAGGTTGCAATGCTGTTTGAGGTACGGGATAAACTCAGTCAGCACCATTTCCCGCTCTGCCTTGTCCTGTTCCCATGCTTTCGGGCTTTTGTTGTGCAGCACGAAGTTTTTCCAGCTCTCGTCCTTGGCGTAGTATTCGTGGTAGTTCTGGATATGCTGAACCAAAGAACCCTCCCCATCCCCGAAATCCTGCCGCCCCTCGTAGTTGTCCGGCTGGCCGTTCAGGGTAAAATCAATACGGAATGCGGTCTTGTCATACCAGCCGCCCGTGTAGCCATCCTTTTCCCGTTCTGTGTGCTGGGTGGTGTCCAGTTCTTCAAAAACACGATTCGCCACGGACAGCGGCATGGTTTCGCCGTCCTGCAGCTTGTCGCTTTCACTCCACAAAATCGTGACCGTAGGCTCTGCGGATAAATCTGTCGCAGCGGCTTTTTCTGCTTCCGGGGCAGAAAGTTCATTTGCTTTTTCCTCCGCCTCTTGGAACGCCGCCAGCTTGTCGCCCAACAGGACTTCCGACACTGCGGCTGTCTGCCCCAGCAGATTAAGTGCTTCCTGCCCGGCATCTGGCAGGGTCAGACCGGGCGCGTCCAGCTGGCCTCCGTCCAGAGCCTTTTTGTCCGCATCATACAGTGTATAGTCATAGCCGGAATCACAGGTCTGGATGAATAAAATATTGCCGTTGTCCAGCGCAAATGCAGCCTCCTGTGCAGTGGAAAGTTCTGTTTCCCGCTGCTGGCGCAGTTCTGCCAGATGTTCGTCCAGCGCAGAGATCAGCTCATGGGCCGCGCTGCGGATAATTTCCAGAGAGGCTTTCAGTTCGGCCAGTTCCCGGCCCGAACTCCACCCAGCTACATAGCCAAAGGAATACTCGGACGTGTCCAGCCCGTAATGCTGGCAGACGGCATAGGCCACGCTTTCGGCCTGTACCTCGCGGGTGCGGCTGTCCGGGCGGTTGGTCTGTTCCGGGTCGTTGAGGTCGATGGCGTGCAGCTTTTCATGGGCAATCTCATGGATGGCTGTCTTGATGGTTTGCAGCTGGCTCATGCCCTCTTGGATGGCAATGCGGTTGTCGAGCAGATGAAAGTACCCATGCGCGCCACCCTCGATGCCCTCAAACCCGATGGGCACCGGGGATGACTGCTCCAATGCCTTGAAAAAATCTTGGTAGTCCTGCACGCTGCCGGACAGTTCATCCACGGCAATGGTCGGCAGCGGTTCGCCCTCGGTCTGGCTGACATCGAACACGGACACCACTTTGAACGCCGGAATCTGCACCGTCTTTTCTTCCGTCAGTGGCTTGCCGTCCTTGTCCAGAATCGGCTTGCCTTGCTCGTCCAGCTTTTCCATCTTCTGCTTGACCTTGTACGGCGCAGGAGCAAGGATTTTGATGCCTTTTTCGCCTTTCTTTACGGTGCGGTGGAACGTGTCTTTCCACTTGTTGAAGCCGGCCACCAGCTGCCCGCCCTGCATGGCGATCAGCAAGGTGTTGTTGAAGCTGTAATTGTGGAATTTTGCCATCGTGGTGAGGTAGGCTTTGTAGCGGTCACTGTCGAACAACTGCTGAATGCCCGTTTCCAGCCGGTCCGTAATTTCTTTCATCCGTTCCGCGCTGTCTTTGCCGTTCAGGATGATGGGGATAACTTTCTGCGGTTCCGTTTCAGGCTGAACAGGCGGCGGGATGTTGGCCGCATCCCGCAGAACTTCCGGCGCGGGAAAGGACAGCACCCGGTATTCCTCCGGCACGGGCTGGCCCTCGTGGACTTTCTGCCACTCGTCCCCGCTTTTGACAAGGTAGCCGTACTGGGTGAACGCACCCTGTTCCTGCTGAGCCACATACCGGCCAAACTGTGCCGTGTCGATGCCGCCTTTCCATTCTTCCGGCATATCCACCATGCCGGAGCGATTCAGGTAGTAATCTCCTAGCTGGGCAGGCCCGTGCACATCCGGCAGATGCACATAGTAGTCCACGTTTTCGGGAAAGTCGGTGATTCTCCCGATGCTGAAAAGCTCACTCTGCGGGGCTTGCAAGGCGGCGTTCAGTTCTGCGCGTTCCCCGGTAGAGAGTGTTTCCAGTCGTGATGCCAGAAAGTTCAGTTCGTCCACATTGGATGCCAGCACCATGTTGTAGGGGATGGCAAAACGCTTTTCTTCCTCGGCAAAGTAGCCGGAAATGAAAAGGCCCTGCGGATTATCGGACGAAATGCCGATTTGCCGCAGGGCCGCTTGTATCTGTTCGGTTGTAGTGGGCAGGTCCAGCCAGACGCCATCCCTGCCTTGCTGCTGCCGATTTTGCAGCTGGATGGAAAATAATTCGCTCATTTGGTCACACTCCTTTTTTGCTATCCTACGGATAGAGAGAGCCGGTTATGGCAAAATGAATGCTTCACCTTACCATAACCGGCCCTCGTATTTTTGCCTTACTCTTTGCGCTCTACCCGGTAATTGACGTACTTGCCTCCCGTATCTGCCAGAAGCACCGTTGCATCATAGGTTTTGCCTGTTTTCTCGGAGTAGAGGCCCTTGACCTTTGACTTACCGTTTTTGAGCAGAGCAGCGGCGATCTTCGGTGTGAACGCCTTTTTGCGCTGCTCAAAGAAGCGGTCATTCTTCCACATCACGAACTGACAGCTACGATTCCCGCAGTAGAAGTTTTTCTTGCCCTCATAGACGTTTTCACTGCACCGGGGACACTTGCCGATAATAACCCGTTCCGACTGGAACAGGTTTTGCTTATCTGCACTGATACAAGAATAGGTCTTGACCAGCTGGCGCACCTGCGCTTCAATTTCGGCCATGAACTCGTCCGGGTCTGCATTGCCCTTGGCAATCTCGGTCAGACGGTTTTCCCATTCAGCAGTCAGAGCGGGAGAGGTCAGGCTTTCCGGCAGAACCACCGCCAGATTGATGCCGTCCTTGGTGGGGACAAGCTGTTTGCCCTTGCGCTGCACAAAGCCCATTTGCACCAGCTTTTCCAGAATCGCCGCACGGGTGGCCGGAGTACCCAGCCCCTTGCGTTCCGCTTGGCCCAGGCCACCCTCTCTTGCTCCTGCGGAGCAATTCACCTTGTCCTCCGGCATATCCTCGGCCCCGGCCCGCTCCATTGCTGACAGGAGCGTATCTTCGGTGTAGGCTTTCGGCGGGGACGTGAAGTGTTCCGAAACGTTAGCCGCCACGGAAAAACTCTGTCCCTCGGCCAGTTCCGGCAGGGTGTTCAGCACTTCTTCCTCGGTATCTGCTTTCAGGGTGGAGCGGAACCGCTGGTCGACTTCTTTCCAACCGGGAACAAGCACCGTCTTTCCCTTGGCGGTGAACTCGTTCCCGGCGCAGGAGAACACAGCAGTCACAGTTTCGTACTCATGGGGCGCGGCTATCGCGCAGAGCAGTTTGGAGCAGACAAGGTTCATCAGCTTGCATTCACTCTCGGCAAGGCCGGTGAAGCCCTGTTTTACAAATTCGGCTGTGGGAAGGATGGCGTGGTGGTCCGATACCTTTTTGCTGTTCAGCAGCCGGCTTACATCCACAGTCAGCGCAAGCCCTTGGGCAAAGGGCAGCAGCCCCAGCAGATCAGACACAAGATGTTGTGCTGTCTGGCCCATGTCCTCGGTCAGATATTGGCTGTCCGTGCGGGGATAGGTCAGCAGTTTCTTTTCATAAAGCTGCTGGGCATAGTCAAGGGTCTGCTTTGCCGTGAAGCCGAACAAACGGTTTGCTTCCCGCTGCAAGGTGGTCAGGTCATAGAGCTTGGGCGGCTGTTCTGTCCTTTTCTCTCGTTTGACAGAAGTACAGACTGCATTTGCACCCGTGCATTTTTCTTTGAGAGAATTTGCGGTTTCTGCATCCGAAAGGCGTTTACTGTCTGCCAGCATACCGCCGGACTGGATGCCGACTGTGTAATACCTTTCTTTCTGGAAGCGCAGGATTTTTGCATCCCGGTCCACCAGTATTTTCAATGTCGGTGTCTGTACGCGGCCCACGGTCAGAGTCTTGTGGTACAGCACCGAAAACAGCCGCGTTGCATTGATGCCCACCAGCCAATCTGCTTTTGCACGGCAGAGGGCCGATTGGTACAGCGCATCATAATCCGAATCCGGGCACAGGTTTGCAAAGCCCTCCCGGATGGCGGCATCCTCCATGCTGGAAATCCAGAGCCGCTTCACAGGTTTCGTGCAGCCGGCCATTTGGTAGACGAAGTGGAAAATCAGTTCTCCCTCCCGGCCTGCGTCGGTCGCGGCGGTCACACTGTCCACATCCGAGCGGTTGAGCAGGGCGCGGACGATTTCAAACTGCGGTTTCTTTTCGTCCGGGACAATGAACTGCCACGGCTGGGGCAGGATGGGCAAATCTTCATACCTCCACTTGCAGTATTTTTCATCGTACTGGCCCGCCTCGGCAAAGGACACCAGATGCCCGATGCACCAGCTGACCAGATACCCGCCACCCTGCCAATAGCCGTTTTGCTTTTCAGCGGCCCCGATCACGGCGGCAATGCTGCGGGCTACGCTGGGCTTTTCGGCAATTACCAGCTGAACGCTCATGTTTCGTCCTCCTGTCCGTTCTCCGAATGAATCTCGATTTCAGCCGGTTCCTCGTCTGCATCCTCGTCCTCGCCAAAATCGTATTCGTCCAGATCATCGTGCCCGGTGGTATCGGCCTTGGGCTTGCGGAACTTGAAATAATAGAGTGCCGCACCGCCGCCAGCCAAAGCCAGCACCAGCAGGATCATCAGACTGCCCATGTTGGACTTCGGCTTTTCCTGCGGCGTTTCGGTGTCGGTTTTCACAGCTTCCGGGGCCGTGCAGCTCCGCAGGCTCTTTTCGCAAAGCGGGCAGTTTTCATTGACATCCCCGACATCACACTTCACGGTGCAGGTGCAGACTTCGGTTTCCTGCGGTTCTTCATCCAGCAGGGCCAGCAAGTCGGCATCGTCCACTTGGTTCAGGAAGTGGACAGAGGTTTCTTTGTCCTCGTTGGCACGGTCAATCAGGATGTAAAAATAATTCCCGGCTTTGGTGGTCACGGTGATAAGCTGCTTGTCGCCGTAAAAGTCATCCACCAGTGTTGCATTGCCCTTGGGCGTGATGGGCACACCCTCCGGCTCCATGCCGCCCGTAGTCGGTTCCTCGTCCACGATCTCCGGCAGAGGTTCCGGGGCAGGGTCAGTTCCGCTTGCAAAAGCAGGCATGGAGAACGAGCAGAGGCAGAGCAGGATAGCCAGCAGTCCGGCAGCGAAACGGTTCCAGTTGTCAGGTTTCATCGGCGGCATCCTCCTGTTTGTGGTACGGGGTGACGGTGGGCGCAGCGTTCAGCGCACCGCTGCGCAGGAAGGCCGCAAACTCGTCCGGCTTCATGTTCATGCTGCGCACCAGCTGAATGATCTGCAAGTTTTCCTGTTCAGTCTTTGCAGCTTCCAGTTCTTTCAACTGCTGCTGGTATTCAGAGATTTTTTCTTTGAGCCGTTCAATATCGCGCTCAATGCGGGAAAGTCTTTTTGCCATACAAAATCCTTTCTGGCGTCACGGTAAACGCCCATAGCTGTAAAAATGTTCCTGCCAATATTTTGAGTTGAGGTTTGTGTAAGAGATAGGGTCGCCGCAGTGCAGCATGATGGAATTGCCTACATAGATACCGCAATGGCTCACGCCGGGGGTATCGTAGGTTCCCTTGAAAAACACAAGGTCGCCCGGTTTGACCTGTGCGGCCGAAACAGGAGTACAGAGGTTGTAAAGGCCCTGTGCGGTCTGGCGGCCCACGTTCCAGCCGGAGTGATTCAGCACCCACGAAATGTAGCCGCTGCAATCAAAGCTGGTGCTGGGCGAACTGCCGCCCCACACATACGGGTAGCCGATGTACTTTGTGGCTTCCTCCATCATGGCGGCAAACCTATCATCCTTTAGTGCTTCCGGGGGAACATCGTAGTAGGTGGGCTGCTTGATGGTGGACGCATTGGGGTACTGTGCCTGCCCGAACAAATCCGGCCGGTTGCCCAGCGTGCGCATATAGAGCGAATAGGCACTAAGCTGTTCTTCGGTCAGCACTTCCACAGGCAGATGAGATAAATCCTTGTTCTTCAGCTTGACCGTGCAGATGTAGTATTCATACGGTTCTTGGTAGGTGATAACTTGCGGCACAGCATACGGGCCAATAATGACCATCATTTTTGTACGGTAACGTATCTGCATGGTCACAGTCTCGGTCAGGATGTACTGCTTTTCAAAGAGCATTTCAAGTTCGCCCTGCACCTCGGCCAATGTAAAAACGCCGTCATGGAGCGCGGACAAAATCGAGATCAGCACATAGGGGTCATGCTCGATTTCGTCCAGATAAAAATGGTATTCATCGTAGTTGTGGGTGGCCTCGTAGGTGTCGAGATACCGTTGCAGTTTTTGTTCCAGCTTGGCGTAGGCTTTCTCTGCACCCAGCATATCCTTGTCCTTGGAAAAGTAAGAGGATGCCGTCACGCCGGTTCCAGCGGTGCCCGCCATCACGGTGCAGGACTGCAACCCCGTTATCAGGAGCAGAGCCAGCAGACCGAACACCGCCACGATCAGAATGGTTTTCCAGTTCCGGGTCGCAAATTCGGCTACCCGTTCGCCGCCCTCGGCCGCCAGCTTTGTTACCCGGAAACCGTTCTCTGCGGTGGCGGCTGCACCCTGCGCGGCGGCTTGTCCGGCCTGCCGTGCAGCTTTGGCATACTGCTGTTTGATACGCCGTTTCTGCCACATCCGGGAAATGGGGTTGCTGGCCGCCTGTGCAATTTGCGGATTGTCCCGCAAGGATTTCTGGTAAAAGTATTCTGCATTGGCAGACATGAGCTGACGCTCTGCCTTTTCCACGGCCTTGTAAGGCTTCATCTTGTGGTGCCGGATGCCGCTGCGGATGACCTTGGCGGTCTGATGCTCCACCAGTTCTTCACCCTTGTGGCCACCCTCCACACCCACATTTTCGTGTTCGACTTCATGGATTTTTCCGTGAGCGAACAGCAACGCTTCCGACAGCGGCCGACTGGCCGGGTTTGGTTTCAGGCTGGGTGGGCCTTTGTCCTGCTGCTCAAAACGCAGGGTGGATTTTGCCTTGCCGCTGGCTGCATCGTAAACTTTTTTCTTGACCGGGACGCGCTTTCTCGGCAGAGCGGCGCGGGCCGCATCCAGCTTGTCGGCTTTCGCTTCCGCCTTTTGGATGTACGGCTGCAACGCCGGGTCTGCCCGTTCTTCTTCGGTCAGTTCCAGACGGGCGGCGGAACGGTGCAGACCATCTTCACTCTCGGCGGTTTCCGCAGCTTGTTTGGCTTTTTTCTTTGCCTTGTGCTTGTCCTTTACGTCCTCGGTGCGTTCCAGTATTTTTTCGGTCTTGCCCTCGGCATCCGTGGAGTAGTCCTGTTCCGCCTCCCGGCTGGAAATGTTCTCCACAGTACCGTCCGCCTGATTTTCTACCACCAGACCGTCACGGGTCATGGTCTGGGTGACTTTGGCTTTTGCCTGCAATTCTTTCAAGGTTCTTCACCTCCCATCGGACAGCGGCCCGTTTCAATGTCCGCAATGTATTTGAGGATCGGGAACACCTGCGGCGGCGAAACCGCATTGCCCAGTGTTTTCATCCGCTTGCTGCGGTTCGGCACCTCTTCGGTCAGGCGCGGGATGTCGGCGGGTTCTTCGGCCCAAAGGGAATGTCCGTCCATTTGCGCGGGAAACCCATCAGCCACTCTACCCAGTCCGGGTTGAGGTAGGGCTTTTCCAGCGTGGTGGGGGTCATGCGGTAGACCACATGGGAAAGCCGCGCCGTCCATGCCTTGCCATCCTTGTTCATCTTGCGGTAGCTGCCATTTGCAGAAATTTGGATGTCCAGCCCCTTGCCCACATCCCCGGTGTCGCTGGCAAGGGGCGTGGGAAGCAGCGGAGCCGATGATGAATACCCGTTTCCGTTCGTGCCACGCGCCAACGGCAGCAGCAGGTAATACGAAAACCCGAACATCGTAACCTGCCTGCTCCAAGTCAATGAGCGTTTTGTCGAGCCCCATACGGAGGAAGCCAGCAACATTTTCTCCAAGCACCCAACGGGGCTGCAATTCCCGGATAACCCGCAGCATTTCGGGCCACAGGTAGCGTTCATCGTGGAAGCCGCGCTGCCGCCCTGCGGTGGAGAACGGCTGGCACGGGAAGCCGCCTGAAATGAGGGTGACGGTGCGAAGTCCTGTTTTTTCAAAGAAAGCCTCCTTTGTTACGGTGGTGATGTCCTGAAAGCGGGGCACCTCCGGCCAGTGGCTTGCCAGCACAGCGGCAGGAAACGCTGCCCACTCGCATTGACAGACAGAGGTAAACCCCGCTGCTTCTGCGGCAAGGTCGATGCCGCCGATGCCGGAAAACAAGCTGAAATGCGTTAGGCTCATAGCTCCACCACATCGCTGAGCCGGGTAGTCATGATTTTATAGAGCTGGGTGTTTTTCGGAATGGGATTGGAAAACGGCAGCACCACATTTTCAAAAATCAGCAGTCCTTCGCCCGGTTCCGAATTGTCGATGTACTTCTGCTGGTCTGCGGAGAGGTTCAGCCGTTCCGAAAGGATTTTGCGGTCGCCGGATGCCTGATTCAGCAGCGTGATGAAGTCGCTGTTTTCCAGAATGTTCTCGATCTCCGGCGAAGAAAGAAGGTCCTTCACATTCTGGGTGGCCCCTGTGGGCACGCCGCCCCATTTGCGGAAGCGTTTCCAAATCTCGGCACTGTATGCGGCGGTCTGTTCCTCTTTCAGCAAAAGGTGGAACTCGTCTGCAAAATACCATGTGGCCCGGCCTTGGCTGCGGTTCTGGGTGACGCGGCCCCATATCTGGTCTTGGATAATGAGCATCCCTAATTTTTTTAACTGCTTGCCTAACTCTTTGATGTCAAAGGCCACAAGCCGGTTGTGGATGTCCACATTCGTTTTGTGATTAAACACATTCAGCGAGCCGGACACATACAGGTCCAGTGCCTGCGCCACCCGGTCCGCTTCCGGCAAGTGCTGGTCGAGCAGGGCTTGGTGGAGGTCAGACAAAATCGGCATATTCTCCGGGCTGGGATTCGCCAGATAGGGGCGGTAGATGGCTTTCACGGCACGGTCTATCACGGTGCGTTCAATCGCTTCCAGACCTGTTTTGCCGCCCATGACCAGTTCACAGAACGACAGCACAAAATCCGACTTCAAGGCCAGCGGGCTGTCATCTTCGGAATAATTCAGGTTGATGTCCAGAGGATTCACATAGTCCCTGCTGGTGGGAGAAAGTTTGATGACCTGCCCATGCAGCCGCTTGACCAGCGGATAATACTCGGCTTCTGGGTCTGAAATAAAAATATCGTCAGCAGTCGTTAAAAACACACTGACGATTTCGGACTTGCAGCTCATGGATTTGCCGCTGCCGGGCGTGCCCAGCTTCAAGCCGTTGGGACACCGGGCCTGCTTGCGGTCCAGCATGATCATGTTGTGGGATTTTGCGTTGATGCCGTAGTACATGGCCGCACCGCTCTGGAAAAGCTCCTGCGTCACAAAGGGCACGAACACCGCCACGTTGGAGGTGGTAAGGCTGCGCTGAATCTTTATTTGGTTGATGCCCAGCGGCAGGCTGGACACAAGGCCCTGTTCCTGCTGGTAGTCCAGCCGGACAAGGGAACAGTTGTACTTCTGGGCCACACCTGCCGCTTGGAACACATCGTTGCCCAGTTTTTGCTTGGTGTCGGCCACATTCAGCACTAAAAAAGTCAGCATGAAAAGCCGTTCGTTCCGGGTCTGCAATTTGTTCAGCAGCTTTTTGGCGTCCTCGCCGTAGGTGGCAAGGTCGCTGGGGAGGATGTCCATGTCGTACCCGGAACGGACAGCCTTTTTCTGCTCCTGAATCTTCATGGCGTCAAGGTCTGTGATCTTCCGCTTGATGGTTTTGATGGCCTCGGTCTGGTCGATGGCCTGCACATGGAGATTGACGAGAATGCCGCTTTCCGTTTTGAGGAAGTCGGCCAGCATTTCGTCCGAAAGTTCCGGCGCAAGGATTTGTAAAAAGCTCACAGCTCCATATTTGCCGCCCAGTCCAAAAGTCTTGGCCGTGCCGAAGCAGAGGGAGGACGGGGCCACAAAATCCTTAGTGGACAGGCCGGAGGGCGCCAGCCAGTCCCAGTCAAAGCGGAACGGTTCCCCGTCCGGGTGGAAGATGCCGTGCAGCACCTCCA
>OLXT01000626.1_pt1 | contig 14701 bp, 11 predicted proteins | sample 1673931 | NCBI WGS metagenome assembly OLXT01 (sample SAMEA103958134, study PRJEB25191) | human gut metagenome | reverse complement strand
CTGTCGTGCAACGGTAAACTGCGGCAAGGATGCACACACAGACAAGAAGTTCGAGCTTGACAAGGAATCGGCAATGGCACTCTCAAAGCTTTTCTTAACGCCCGAAAAGGATCTTGAGGACAAGAAAATTTCGGAGGTTCTTCCCGACAGCTTCTGGAGTACGAATTTCTGGCTGTATTGGCAGACAATGTTCGCTTTCCAGCGCTGGTCGAGCGCTCTTGAAATGAAGCGTTATCTTTGCCGCTACGTTCATCACATAGACGGACTTCCGGACTTCAGCGCACTGCGCTTCACAAAGTACAACCAGTACGAGAGTATGATACTTCCGCTTGTAAAATATCTTGAGGCACACGGCGTTCGCATCGAGTACGGAATGGACGTGAAGAATGTCATCATCAAGGATGACGGCGGCAGGAAGATTGCAAAGCAGATAGTCTATATAAAGGACGGAAAGCAGCAAACGATAGATCTTATCGAGGACGACCTTGTGTTTATCACAAACGGTTGCTGTACCGACACATCCTGCTACGGCGATCAGACCCACGCCCCCGATTTATCCGGTGTAAAGAACGGATTCGGTGAATCGTGGGATATGTGGAAGGCTATTGCGGCACAGGCAAAGAACGGCGAATACGGCAACCCCGACAAGTTCTGCAGCGATGTTGACGCTACTAACTGGATGAGCGCCACAGTAGCGACCTCGGACGATGAGATAATCAGATATATTATGAATATCTGCAAGCGTGACCCACGCATGGGTAAGGTAACAACGGGCGGCATTGTCACCGTAAAGGACAGCACGGAAAACTGGTATCTTTCGTGGACGATAAACCGTCAGCCACAGTTCAAGTCGCAGGATAAGAATATGGTTCTCGTATGGCTGTATTCCCTTAATACAAACAAGGAAGGCAACTATGTAAAGAAAGCCATGCGTGATTGCACAGGCGAGGAGATCTGCCGTGAGTGGCTCTACCACATCGGTGTACCGACAGAAAAAATCAATGCGCTTGCCAAAAACTCCTGCAACACCACAACGTGCTATATGCCTTATATAAACGCGTTCTTCCAGCCGAGAAAGGAATCAGACAGACCTAAGGTAGTGCCGGACGGCGCAGTAAACTTCGCTTTCATCGGTCAGTTTGCCGAAACGCCCCGTGATACCATCTTCACTACCGAGTATTCTATGCGTACCGGTATGGAATCTGTCTACACCTTGCTTGACATAGACCGTGGCGTTCCTGAGGTATGGGGAAGCAAATATGATGTCCGTGAGCTTCTGCGTGCTTGCTACTACGCTATAGACAAGAAGCCGATAACGGATATAAAGCTCTCATTCAAGGAAAAGATGCTGCTTAAAGTCGTAATGAAAAAAGCCAAAGGTACCGATGTCGAGTTGCTCTTAAAGGAGAGCGGCCTTATAGAATAACATCTGCCGGCGGCACTGCCTGCAGAATAAATATCAGCAAAGGCTCCGACTTGAACCGTCGGAGCCTTTTCGCTATCCATAAATGGCTCATAAATAAAACCCTTGAAAGCCTCAGCCTTCAAGGGTTTTGTTGGCGCAGACGGTGAGATTCGAACTCACGTGCGGTTGCCCGCAAACTGATTTCGAGTCTTTTATGCAACTGTGACGGGGGTGTCCGTTTTGGGGTCGTTTCTGTAAGCCCCGTACCCGCCGAAAGCCGCTTGAAATCAGGCTTTTCGCCCGGAAAGCCTTGCGGGACGAGCTTTTTTGGAAGTGGGTTCAAATCGGCATTTTTCCCGATTTTGGAGAGAAATGCGGGAAGATAGGAGAGAAAAACCGGGAGACGGCCATACACCGCAGGATAGAGCTTCCAACCGACGAAAATCTATTTTTGAGGTGTTACAAATGGATGTATTCCCCGTTAACTGGGACAGCGTTCCCGAGGTAATGAACAAGGAGCAATTCTTCCGCATCTGCCATATCAGCAAGTCCACGGCGCTGCACCTGCTCAAAAGCGGCAAGGTGCCCTGTGAGTGGTCGGGTAAGAAAACCCGGTGCTATAAAATCCGAAAAGAGGATGTGAAAGCATATTTGGAGGAGCGGGCGATTTTCCCCGAACTCTACTCTGCGCCGAAGGGCTGGTACGGCACCCACTATGTGGCGAGGCTCTCCAAGGAGCTGCCCGAGGACACACTGCGGCAGATGCACGGCTACTATGAAAAGCTGCTGCGCAAATACCCGGATGTGGTCACGGTAAAGGATGTGGTAACCCTGACCGGCTACACCCTGACCACCGTCCACAACTGGTGCAGCCGCGGGTCGCTGAAAGCCTTTCAAAAGGGACTGAAGTTCTGTATCCCGAAAATCTTTCTTGTGGATTTCTTCTGCTCCCTGACCTTCCGCTCCATCACCCGCAAAAGCCTCTGGCATATCCAGACGCTGAATGATTTTAGCCGGAAGATGAAGCATAGAGGATAAAACTTAATATATTTCTGCATCTCCTTTGTGTTTGATAGCCACAAAGGAAATGATTTTTAATAATATACTTGCATTGTTTTCGTGATAGAGGTATAATGATTATGCTTTAAGGCGTAATACATTAAATTTGAAACATTGTATCTTAGTGTTTATTCCTGTTTATGAAAGTGAACCCGAGTAAACAAACGGAAACAAAGAATTAAATTTAATGATATATGTCTGGCATTGTCTTTCCTATTCTCACAGGGAAGGTGTTTTTGTCAGGCTATTATTATGCCTTTTGGTAAAATACATTACCGAAAGGATTTTTTATTATGGAAAAAGAATTAGTATGGAAAATGGTGCAGGGACAAATCGGGTATGATTTTAAAAATCTTGATTTGTTGCAGCAGGCTTTCACTCGTCGCTCATATACTGCAGAGAACGGCGGTGAAAACAATGAGGTGCTCGAGTTCATTGGAGACAAAGCACTTGATTTTGTGATTGTTAAACTGCTTATTCAGAAGTACGGGCATTTAGCAAATGGGGATCCGGTTAACGGAACAAAGCTTTCTGTTTGGGAACAAGAATTCAAACGTAATCAAGAGGGTTACGGAGCGCCGGCAGTAAATAGTTTCGGCTGTGACTATGACGAAGATGACCTATCTAAAATCAAAAGTCGAATGGTGAATAAAAAAGCATTGGCTCGCCGAATGGATGAACTTGGTTTTTCCGAACATCTTATTATGGGTAAGGGCGATATACAGAATAATATCAACCAAGAAGATTCTGTAAAAGAAGATTTGTTTGAAGCTATTATCGGAGCTGTTGCGATCGATTCAGGATGGAATCTGAAGGACTTGCAAAAAGTGGTTGAAGTAATGCTTGTGCCCGAAGACTTTCTAATTAATGATACCGACACCAATTATGTGCGACTTATTCAGGAATGGGAAATGAACGAGAATGGGTGCATTCCTTGGTACAAATACAAAGAAGCTTCTTACTCATCGACTTGGTATTTAAAAGAGGATAACACTATATATCAAAGCTTTCCGTTAGATTACAACTATTCTAAGCTTAAATATCATTGTTACCTCAAACTGCTTGATTCTCTACCGGTGTTTTGCGGCTTCGGTGTGTCTATCCGTGAGGCGAGAATGGCTGCTTGCAAATTAGCGTATGAGTATTTAGAGAGAAATGATATGCTTCCATCTATCCGTGATGAAATTGAAAATCCTAACCGTGATGATGCAATTAACCAACTTGAAACATTGGCACGAAGAGGTTATTTTTCCATTCCTACTTATGAGTTCAAGGAAACATATGATGACAATGGAAACCCCATTTGGAATTGTGAATGTCATATAGCGGAAGAAGATTATTACTTTGATGGGACATCCTCATCAAAAAAAGAAGCAAAGAAAGATTCTGCTTTTAGAATGCTTTTTTATGTGCTCGGAATGGAGGGTGAATAAAATGGTCAAGTGGTGTTTTAATTATGAGTCCGGAGACTATGAATACATCGAAAAGGATGGCTTCAGTATTGACCGAGGCGAGTATGTTTACAATTGGGATGATAGCGAATATCGTCGCGAAGAGGAAGAATGCCGTAATTCTTTATTTGATGGTGAAGATGATGACTGACCCCAGATACTAAAACAATACCAATGTGCGATTTAAAAATTCGCATACTCGCACCTGTTTTTCGATTTTGCTAAACTGTAATCGAAAGGCAGGTGCATTTTGCATTGCAGACCTGCCGGGGAAATTTTGAATGGGAGGATCACATATGGAATCGCTATTTGAGCAGCTGGGCGGCACTTACACAAGGCAGGGCGACTATTGCCTACCCGATATTTGATTACCGCCCGAAGAAGAACGCCCCATCGGCATTTACGGCCAGCGGCGGCGAGCTTATCTGAAGAAGCCTCACCGGGTGCTGTATTATAACCTGCTGACCGCCGGGGTGCTGGATGGGCACCTTGCAGACATCGAGGAGCAGGCGCAGGAACTCTTTCTTCGGCTGGTAAAACAATACGCAGACACCGAGGGCGTGACGGAGGAGGTAAAGGCCAATGACCCGCAGGCGTGGGTGCGGAAGATGAACGGCATCCGAAACCGAGCGAACGAGATCGTGATGCAGGAAATTGTATACGGGTAACGAGCAAGCGGGGGTCGATGACCTCCGCTTGTTTTGTATACAGAAAAGAACAATGCTGTTTTGAAACGACATTGTTCCGAACTTTGTTGACATTGTTCTTTTGTTCTGGTATAATGTACTTGTGATTTTATGCGTGGAGGTATCCCTATGGCTGAAATGATCTCGGTAAGAGAGGCAGCAGTGCGCTGGAATATAACGGAGCGGAGAGTTGCGACACTCTGCAAGAATGGGAGAATCGCCGGTGCGAAAAAGCAGGGCAATCGTTGGCTGATCCCCGCTGATACGCAGAAGCCGGCGGATCAGCGGCTCAAGACGGGCGCTTTCCGCAAGACGGAGCGCGCGCCGAAGCTGCCCCTGCCCATCGGCGTGTCCAACTACTGCCTTGCCTCGTCGGAATACTATTATATCGACAAGACGATGATGATCAAGGACTTCATCGACGAGCGTCCGATGGTGACACTGTTTACCCGTCCCCGCCGCTTCGGCAAGACGCTGAATATGGATATGCTGCGCACTTATTTTGAAAAGAGCGACAAGGATACCTCCGTCTACTTCCGGGATAAGAAGATCTGGGCCTGCGGCCAGAAGTACCGGGATTATCAGGGCAAGTACCCTGTGATCTTCCTGACCTTCAAGGATGTGAAGTTCGATACTTGGGAGGAGACCTTTGCGGCCATCCGGGATATTTTCGCAAAGGAGACCCGGCGGCACAAGGAGCTGCTGAACAGCGATAAGTGCGACGAGTACAGCAAAAAGACCTATGAAAAGCTGGCAGACGGCAAAGTCAGCGAGGTAGAGCTGGCTTCTGCACTGCTGGATCTGTCCGCTATGCTGCACAAGCACTATGCCGTTGCGCCCATTATCATCATCGATGAGTACGATACTCCCATCCAGCAGGGCTATCAGAAGGACTATTACGACAAGGTCATCCGGTTTATGCGGAACCTGTTTTCCGGCGGGTTCAAGGATAATCAGCACCTGTCCTTCGGCTTCCTCACCGGCATTCTGCGGGTGGCCAAGGAGAGCATCTTCAGCGGGATGAACAACCTGTCCATCAACTCCGTGCTGGACAACAAATACAGCGCCTACTTCGGCTTCACCGCCGACGAGGTGATGGAGATGGCGGAATACTACGGCGCTGCCGATAAGTACGACGAAATTTGCCAGTGGTACGACGGCTACCGCTTCGGCAAGACGGAGATTTTCAACCCGTGGTCGGTGGTCAACTACTTCAGTAACGAGTGTGAGCCGAGACCCTTCTGGGTTTCCACCGGCAGCAACGATATTATCGGGGAAGTGCTTGCCCAGGCAGATGAGGAGATTTATAACCGTCTGACCTCCCTGGTCAACGGCGAGACCTTCACCACCTTCATCGACACCGGCGTGATCTATCCGCAGATCAAGAGCAATCCCTCCACCATTTACAGCTTCCTGCTGGTGACCGGCTATCTGAAGGCACTGAAAACCACGCCCTCCTTCAGCGGCGATTTTATGTGCGAGGTCTCCCTGCCCAACCGGGAGATTTCTCTGGTGTATAACAAGGAGATTTTGCAGCGGCTGGAGAATCTGATCCCGCCGTCCACGGCGATTTCCGTTCAGGAGGCCATCTTCTCCGGCGATAACGCACGGCTGAAAGCGCAGATCCAAACGCTGCTGACCCAGTCGGTCAGCTCCTTCGATACCGCCGGGGAGAACTTCTACCACGGCTTTATGCTGGGACTGTGCGCCCTGCTGGGCGGCGCTTTCGTGACCTCCAACCGGGAATCCGGCGACGGGCGCTATGACATTCAGTTGAAGCCCACGCAAAAGGGACTTCCGGGCATCCTGATCGAACTGAAAGCGGAGAGAAATTGCAGCGACGAAAAGCTGAAAAAGCTGTCCGAGACGGCCTTGCAGCAGATCAACGATAAGAAATACGAAACCGAGCTGACGACCGCCGGGGTCAGGACGATTTATAAATACGGCGTGGCCTTCAGCGGTAAAAAGGTCGAAGTGGCAGTAGGGTGAGGAGAGAAAGCAATGGTTAACGAAAAAAGCAGCGCTGTGGGCGTAAATATACAGGAAAAGGCCACGATGATCTGGAATGTGGCGGATGTGCTTCGCGGGCCGTTCAAGCCCCACGAATATGGACTTGTGATCCTGCCGATGACGGTGGTCAAGCGGTTTCACGACTGCCTGCTGCCCACCCACGATGCGGTGATCGAGCAATATGAAAAGGTTAAGAAGCTGGCGGTTATCGACGGCTTTCTGACCCGTGCTTCCGGCTATCAGTTCTATAACACCAGCCGGTTTACTTTTGAGAGCCTGCTGGCTGACCCGGACAACATCGAAGCAAATTTCCGGGACTATCTGGCCGGGTTCTCCGGCAATGTGCAGGATGTGCTGGCCAAGTTCGATTTTGACAACATCATCCGCCGTATGGTGGAGTGCAACAGCCTGTATTTGGTCATCAAGGAGTTCAACTCCCCCAAGGGCTACCTCGGTCCGGATAAGATCAGCGCCGTGGACTGCGGCTATATCTTTGAGGATCTCGTCAAGCGCTTTTCCGAGTCCTTTGGCGAGGAGGCCGGAGCGCACTTCACCAGCCGGGACATCATCTATCTGATGACCGACCTGCTACTGTGCGACGCCAAGCTGGATGACGGCAATGTTACCGTGTACGACATGACGATGGGCACCTCGCAGATGCTTTCCTGTATGGAGGAGCGCATCCACGAGTTGAACAGCGATGTGGAAGTGACCTGCTTCGGGCAGGAGTTTAACCCCTCCACTTTCGCCATTGCAAAGGCGGATATGATGATCCGGGGCGGCGACCCCAATAATATGCGGTTCGGTGATACGCTCTCCGACGATCAGTTTCCGGGCTTCACCTTCCAGTACTGCATTTCCAATCCGCCCTTCGGCATCGACTGGAAGCGGGAACAGAAGGCGGTGGAGGCCGAAGCCGCCAAGGGCGAGTTGGGGCGCTTTGCGCCCGGTCTGCCGAAAATCAGCGACGGCCAGCAGCTTTTTGTGCTCAACGGCCTGTCCAAGCTGGCGCCGGGCGGCAAAATGGCGATCATTCAGAACGGATCGCCTCTGTTTGCCGGGGACGCCGGGAGCGGCCCCAGCAATATCCGCCAATATATCTTGGAAAACGATTGGCTGGACGCCATTGTCCAGCTTTCCACCGACCAGTTTATGAACACCGGCATCTCCACCTATATTTGGGTGCTGTGCAAGGACAAGCCCGCCTACCGCTGCGGCAAGGTGCAGCTCATTGACGCGTCCCACTGCTACGAGCAGCGCCGCAAAGCCATCGGCACCAAGCGCAACGACATCAGCGACCATTGCCGGGAGCTGATCGTGCAGGCCTACGGCGAATACCGGAACAACGCCGTGTATGGGGACAAGTCCGGCGTGTACTGTGAGAGCAAGATTTTCGGCAGTGAGGAGTTCGGCTACAACAAAATCGTGGTGGAGCGTCCGCAGCGGGATGAAAACGGCGAGATCGTGATGAAGCGGGGCAAGCCGGTGGCGGACGCCGCCCTGCGGGATACCGAAAATGTGCCGCTGGTGCAGGACATTGACGCCTATTTTGCACGGGAGGTCCTGCCTTACGCCCCGGATGCGTGGATCGATAAGAGCAAGACCAAGGTGGGCTATGAAATTCCGATGACCCGCTATTTCTACGAGTATCAGCCGCCGGAGCCGGTGGACGACATTGTGGAGCGGATTCAAAAGCTGGAGCGTGAAATTGCCGACAGCCTGAACACACTGTTCCATAAGGAGGGGTAAAGATGGAAAATGAGAATATTGTAAAAGAAGCCGCATTGTCTGTCACAAAAGAAACAGCTAAAGAGGTCTATGCGGACACAGTACAACCAACAGCAAAGAATGTGGGTGGTTTTTTCGGGACATTGTCTGGCTTTTTCAATCATGTGGTCATGTATCCACTGAAAAAACTCAACATTAAATATGAGCAAAAGGCAATCGCATTTGAAAAAGAAATGGAGAAAAAATATAATAGCATTCCAGAAGAAGATAGGGTTGAACCACAATTACATATCGTTGGACCTACAATGGAGTCACTTAAATACAACATAATGGACGATGACCTAGCAGAACTGTTCTCAAACTTACTTGTGAGCGATATGGATATAAGAACACAAAATTTGTGTACACCTGCATTTGTAAAAGTTGTTGAACAGTTGTCACCGGCAGATGCTAGGGTTTTCAAAACAATTTTTAATGAATGTGCTAAAGCAGAAACACTCCCTATTTGTAAAGTGGATTTGTGCAAAATTGATGATGAGAAGCGCAAAATAAGAAAAGAATATCTGCCACGGTATTTAGTAGGCATAGAAGTTGATGGGCTAAACCCGAATGATGTATCGAAATCACTTCAAAACTTAGAGAGGTTAGGCCTGCTGACTATTGATTTCCTAAAGATGAGAAGTGACGATGAAGTTTATAATAAGCTGATCGATAATAGTTATATCGAATCTCTCAAAGTATGGGCGAATCAAATAACAGGAGAGCCTTATATAGCAAAAGTAGAGGATAAAGGACTGTTAGAACTCAATGATTTCGCAAGAGATTTCGCAAGGGTGTGTCTAAGGTGATGTTATGCGTGAAATGAAAGACAGCGGGATTGAGTGGATCGGGGCTATACCGCAGGATTGGCAGCTTTCGAAAATTGGAAGCCTATATACGCAGCGAAATGAAAAGGTTTCCGACAAAGATTATCAGCCGTTATCGGTGACAATGCAAGGCATTCTGCCGCAGCTTGCTACCGCTGCAAAGACGGATGACGGAGACAACAGAAAACTGGTGCGGGTTGGAGACTTTGCAATCAACAGCCGCTCTGACCGTCGTGGTTCTTGTGGTATTTCTCCGCTAGATGGGTCTGTTTCCCTAATCAATATCATTTTGACACCGAGGACGGTTATGCATCCCGGCTATTACAACTGGCTTTTCCACACCACATTGTTTGCGGATGAGTTTTATAAGTGGGGACACGGAATTGTAGCCGATCTTTGGACGACCCGCTGGCAGGAAATGAAATCTATTACTGTTCCTGTCCCGGAATATGCCGAGCAGGAGCGCATTGCAGCCTTTTTGGATGCGGAGTGTACCGAGATCGACGCTGTATTGGAAAAGACCCGCGCGTCCATTGAAGAATACAAAAAGCTGAAACAGGCGGTCATTACGCAGGCTGTCACCAAGGGCATCCGTGGCGACAGGCCGATGAAGGATAGCGGCATTGAATGGATTGGGGAAATTCCGGCGGAGTGGAGTGTAGTCCCGTTTTCAAAATTTGCAAGAGTGAGCGCCAACCTTGTAAATCCATCTGACTATCAAGATTATTTACAAGTATCGCCGGAAAATATTGAAAAGGATAGTGGTAAGCTACTGCCCTGTAAAACGGTTTCAGAAGTTGGAGTGGAGAGTTGGAACCATTTCTTCCATAAAGGACAGATACTATATTCAAAAATTCGGCCCAAATTAAACAAGGTTTGCATAGCTCCATTTGATGGATTGTGCAGTGCTGATATGTATCCAATTGATACCGATAACATTTCAAAATTTGTAGTATACACTATTTTGTCTAATGACTTTAATCAGCAAGTTGCAATGATTACCGAAAATAGAGTGAAGATGCCAAAGATAAATCAGAAAGAGCTATCGAAGATAATAGTAGTTTTGCCAGCAAATCGAATGGAGCAACAAGAGATTGTTGATTACCTTGATGGTGAATGTGGAAAAATTGATGCTTTGGTTGCAAAGAAACAGCAATACCTTACCGAAATCGAAAACTACAAGAAATCCCTGATTTATGAGTATGTGACGGGCAAGAAGGAGGTTGTATAAATGAACCAGTTCTACAACATTTGGAACTATGACTATATCCAGAAGCAGGCACAGGCGGAGCATCATTTTTCGCAGGTCAAGCAGGTGCAGGACACAGCGAAGGCACTGTCTGATTTTCTGGACGGCTGCGACAAAATTGAGCCTGCCTATCAGCAGCAGGCAACGGCAGAGTTTTGTGCAGTTATCGCTGCGTATTTTAACAAGCACAACAGAGGATAACTTTACATAAGGGGAACGAATTATGATTACCACCGAAAAGCGTTTTGAAGCGGATATAGAATCCTTCTTTCTCTCCCCGGCGGGCGGATATACCAAGGGCGCAGACACCTATGACGCCAAACAGGGGCTCTATGTGAATACCCTGATCGACTTTGTCCAGCGCACCCAGCCCAAGGAGTGGGCGCGATTTGAAAATACCAATCAGCTTGACCCGGTGCGGAAGTTCTGCACAGCGTTCAACACGGCTTGCGAGACGGAGGGGCTGCTCTCTGTCCTGCGCCACGGCTTCAAGCACCGTGGTCTGCGTTTTCGGGTGTGCTATTTTAAGCCGGAGTCTGCCCTGAATCAGGCGGCGGCTGCCCAGTGGGCGGCAAACACCATCGAGTGCTACCGCCAGTGGTACTTCTCCGCCGATACAAAAAAGAGCGTGGATATGGTGCTGGTGCTCAACGGCATCCCGGTGTTCGCCTTTGAACTGAAAAACCAGTACACCGGCCAAACGGTGGACGACGCCAAGCGGCAATGGATGTATGACCGCGACCCGAGGGAGCTTTGCTTCCGGTTCAACAAGCGCATTCTGGCCTATTTCTGCGTGGATCACACCGAGGTGTGGATGACCACAAAGCTCGCAGGAAAGAACACCTATTTCCTGCCCTTTAACCAGGGCTCCAACGGAGCCGGAAACGACGGCGGCAAGGGCAATCCGGCAAACCCAAACGGCTACCCGACAGCGTATCTGTGGGAGAATGTCTTTCAGAAGGACAGTATGATGGACATTGTCCAGAAGTTTATGAACCTGAAGGACGGCAAAACGCTGATTTTTCCGCGCTATCATCAGCTGGATGTGGTGCGCAAGCTGCTGGCCGATGTCCGACAGAACGGAGCCGGGCATAATTACCTGATCCAGCACAGCGCCGGAAGCGGCAAGTCCAACTCCATTGCGTGGACGGCTTACCGGTTGGCCTCGCTGTTCAATGAGGAGAACAAGCCGGTGTTCTCCAGCGTGGTCGTCGTTACCGACCGCACCGTGCTGGATGCGCAGCTGCAGGAGACCATTTCCGGCTTTGACCACACCCTCGGCGCCATTGAGACCATCGGGGAAGATAAGACCTCCAAGGATCTGCGGGATGCTATCAACGGCGGCGTGCGCATTATCGTCACCACCTTGCAGAAGTTCCCGGTCATCTATCAGGAAGTGGATAAAGTGGCGGGACGGAACTTTGCGATTATCGTGGACGAGGCCCATTCTTCCCAGACCGGCAGCTCGGCTCTGAAGCTGAAAGCCGCCCTTGCGGATACCGAGGACGCTCTGCGGGAATACGCTGAGATCGAGGGCAAGGCCGAAGAAGAGCTGGACCCGGACGACCGCCTGATGCGGGAAATGACCGTTCAGGGGCGGCATAAGAATCTGTCCTTCTTTGCCTTTACCGCAACGCCCAAGGACAAGACGCTGGAATTGTTCGGCACGGAATATGAGGACGGCAGCTTTCATCCGTTCCATATTTACAGTATGCGGCAGGCCATTGAAGAAGGCTTTATTCTGGATGTGCTCCAGAACTATATGACCTATGACACCTGCTTCAAAATCGTCAAAACCTCGGAAGATAACCCGGATGTGCCCGCCAGCCGTGCGGCTAAGGTGATCCGCAAATATCAGGAGCTGCATCCGTATAACATCTCGCAGAAGGCACAGATCATCGTGGAGACCTTCCGGGAAACCACCCGAAACAAGATCGGCGGCAGGGGTAAAATGATGGTCATTACCTCGTCCCGCCTTGCGGCAGTGCGCTACTACCACGAGGTCAAACGCTACATAGAGGAGCAGAAGTACAACGATGTGCAGGTGCTGGTGGCCTTTTCGGGTGCTGTGCAGGACGGTGATGAGGAGTATACCGAGCCGAAATTGAATGTTCGTGCGGATGGAACGCACATCGCCGAAACGCAGACCAAGGCGGAGTTCCACGACCATTTCAATGTGCTGATCGTTGCCGAGAAGTACCAGACCGGGTTTGACGAGCCGCTGCTGCACACGATGATCGTGGACAAGAAGCTTAAGGGCGTCAAAGCGGTGCAGACGCTGTCCAGATTGAATCGCACCTGCACCGGCAAGGTGGACACTTTCGTTCTCGATTTTGCCAACAAGAAAGAGGACGTTTTGGAGGCGTTTCAGCCGTTCTATCAAGAAACCTCGCTTTCGCAGGAAGTCAACGCTGACCTGATCTATCAGACGCAGAAGGAGCTGCGGGGATTTGCGGTCTATAACGATGCAGATATTGAGGCTTTTGCCAAGGAGTATTTCAGCACAGGCCGGCAGGATGCCCGGGCGATGGGGCGAATGACCAGCGTATTGAAGCCGGTGGCAGACCGTTATAATCAAAAAACGCCCAACGAGCGGTATCAGTTCCGCCGTCAGGTGCGCAATCTCATTAAGTGGTACGGCTATATTTCGCAGATCCTGCGGATGTTCGATAAGGAACTGCACAAGGAATATGTATTCTGTTGTTATCTGATCAATTTGCTGCCTGCGGAAACCACGGATATGGTGGACCTTGAGGGTAAGTTGAAGCTGGAATACTACAAGCTGCAAAAGACCTTCGCCGGAAGCATTGAGCTGGAACAGGTGAAGGGCGTGTACGAACCGGCCAAGCAAAAGGGTGCAATGGGACTGGACACAAAGTCGCCGCTGGATGAGATCATCGCCAAGATCAACGAAAAGTACAAGGGTGAATTCACCGAGGGAGACAAAGTGCTGCTGACGGCTCTGCGCAGCCGTCTGATGGCCGATAAGAAGCTGACCAAGATGGCGCAGACCTCAGATCCGCAGATTTTTGTGGAAAGCATTTTCCCTAAGGCCTTCGGAGCGGCGGCTCAGGACAGCTATCTGGAATCGCAGGATACCTATACCTCGCTCTTTGAGGATCAGCACAAGTACAATGCCATTATGAGCGCATTGGCCGATGTGGTGTATCGGGAGATGAGGAAATCTAACTGATCAAAAAAAGAGGAGATGTATTGCGTATGAGATTGCGCACTTTTTATGTCAAGTCGTATAGATCTATTATAGAAGCAACTTTAGAGGATATTCAGAAATACTGTGCAATTGTTGGGCCTAATAACTCAGGGAAATCTAATTTGCTGCGCGCAATTTACATTGCATTGTCTATAGCCCTAGAAGGTGATTTTCAGAGAACCCGAAGAAGTAGACAGTTTTATTATACATATAGTGGAGAGGGTTACAGATGGGAAACAGACATCCCGGTTACATTGAGAGATGTTAAAGATGCCTCTACAGTTTTCAAACTTACTTTTGAATTTAATGATGCAGAAAAAGCGGAGTTTAAAGAGAAGTTTGGAATTGCTTTATCGAAGAGCCTTCAAATTAAGTTTCAACTGTTTGAAACCAGAACTGAATACAACATTATTATGCCTGGTCGAGCTAAGAGACCGATGGAAGAAAAAATGCGCGAGATTGGTTTGTTCATCAGAAGCAAATTAGATTATGAGTATATTCCGTGCGTAAGATCTACAGATTTAACAGCTGAGTATTTTGCAAGACTACTCAACAAGGAGTTTAGTACAATAGAGAATAATCCTATTTATCAAGAATGCCTTAGAAAGATTGAGGAACTACAAAAACCAATTGTTGATGCCCTTGAAGCAAAACTTACATCTTCGTTAAGAACTTTTTTGCCAGATATTGCATCGGTTAAGCTACAAGATGGAATCGATATAATTGATACACAGATAAGGTATGCTCCAAGCAGAATGCGTAGCATACCGCTAGTTGAGGCAATTTCTAGGTTTGCTGGATAAATGCGTTTGGGAGAATGGTGTGTCCGTATAAAAACATCTAAAAGAATCAAACGCTTGAAGGTGTATTAAGACCGATTATTAAAGATATATAAGAGGCGCAGCCTTCGGAGAAATCCGGAGGCTGCGCCTCTTTTTGCGTTCAGATAAAAAATGTTTGAGAAATTTCTCGAAACACCCTGCCAAACGGCACCTCTTATTCAGAGTAAGTAGAGGGACCTTTTGAAAAGTTGAGA
>OLXT01000615.1_pt1 | contig 14868 bp, 14 predicted proteins | sample 1673931 | NCBI WGS metagenome assembly OLXT01 (sample SAMEA103958134, study PRJEB25191) | human gut metagenome | reverse complement strand
AAACAAACCAATCATCAAGTCCGGATTCTCTTTTTCACGGATGATCTTCATCCATTTGCGTGCTGTCTCTTCCATATCGTCAAAGCGCAGCCCCTTCCACAGATTCTCCGAGAGCCATGCAGGGATAGCAGGAGTGATCATTCCCAAAATGACGATTTTCACTCCGTCACGCTCCATCACCTTATAAGGAGGGAGATGAGGTTCTCCGGTCGATGTATCGATGATGTTAGCTCCTAACACCGGAAAGTCACAGGTATTTATCCAGCGGTCGAATACGGCACGCCCGGTTTCCACGTCATGATTTCCCATATTTCCGGCATCATACTTCATATAGTTCATCATTTCCGCGCAGAGATGAGGAGAAACCGTATCTATATAATTATAGTAATAGGCGGTAGGTTGCCCTTGCAGTATATCGCCGTTGTCGAGCAAGATAAGATTTTCCTTATACTGTTCGCGCTCTTTCTGCACAAAAGCATATATTCGCGCCAGACTGCCCTGCCAATCCTTACGGGTAATAAAATTATAAGGATAATAATTACCATGTACATCACTTGTCTGTACAATTTTCAGCTTCACAATTTTCTCCTGTGCCGCAACAGAGAGCACGAGGCAAAGAAGCCATACGTAGATACATGCAAATCGTTTCATTCTTTTTCTATTTTAAGCGGATGTGAGAACATGAACCGTGCTCCTCCCGTATATTCGGAGTCGATCCATATATCACCTTTCCATTTGTGGACAATCAATTTACAGATAGACAATCCCAGACCTGTTCCCTGGGCATATTCGTTCAGTTTCTCGAAACGTTCGAATACCAGTTTCTGTTTCTCCTTCGGGATGCCACACCCCGTATCCGTCACCGAAAACACGGCCATACCTGTCGCCTTATTCACCGAGAATTCCAGTGTGATCTTTCCTTTTTTGGTGAACTTATCCGCATTAGACATCAGGTTGATAATCACCTGCTGCATACGCTGTATATCCGTCACCATATCGAATGACTCGTAATCGCTGGCAAACAGAAACTGATTGCCGGACTGCCGCGAAACACTGACCGATGCTACCACCTGCCTGCATACCTGCACCACATCACACTCTTCCCAAGTCAAAGTCACCCTATTCGCCTCCAGACGTGAGAGGTCCAGAATATCATTGATCAGGCGAAGCAACAAATCCGAGTTCGTCTTGATGATCTGATAATAGGTCTGTTGCTCCTCCTCCGTGCTGCCGCCTACAGCGAGCACATCCGAGAAACCCACAATCGAGTTTAAAGGAGTACGTATCTCATGACGGTTCGATTCTTCCGCCCTGTCTTTTGCCACCCGCAGGTCTTTTTCGGATTTCAGCAGTTCATCCCTCAGACGCTTGGTACGGAAATAATAGAAGAGCGAGATACACAGGCCCAGCACCAGAATGACGAATAGCGCACATGCTGACCAAATCTGATAAGTATATTGCTGATAAAATGAAACCGACTGATTGATAATCTGCACATCAAAAGGAAGAACCTGCGGATTCAAGTTCCACTCCTTCACTTTCCGGCTGTCGAGTACGGCTTTGCAGCCGATAACGGAAAGATGTTGCCGGTCATCCTCCGGATATTGATCTATCTGCAGAGACGACAATGCCATGTCTTTTCCCAGTTTCCTGTAGTCGGGCAACACTCCGCCAATGGCCCAGTATCCCAGACTCACAGAGGACGGAGTAAAAGCGGGAATGGTCGGAGTAGCCTCCATCATGGCATAAGTCGCATTCCGCATGAAATAACCCTCGTTCATGTCTACCCGCCAAGTACCTACCATAATCACCGTATTCTCCGGCAAATGGCGCAACTCTTCTACAATCGTATAAATTGTATGCCGACGGCCATCCATCAAGATCAGGTCAAGTTCGGGAAACTTCTTCATTTCCTTCCGCACCAGTGCCTGCATCGTGACACCACCGTAAGTATTGTCCGAAATAAAGGCGATATGTTCCGTATTCGGATAAAACGCCTTGATCATACGGACATTATCTTCTATATTATATTGGTTGATAAATCCCGACTTCAATTCCGGTATATCCATTTGATCGGCAAACAGATCGACCGATTCCGGCATCCATGTGTCCAGTCCGGCAACCGTATCCTTAGGCAGTATGACGATGTTGCTACTGGCAAGGCTACACATCACCGGTACCTTCACCTGTATGGAATCCCGTTGAGACAGATACGCTGCCCAGGCTTCCTGTCCCAGCAGAATGATTTGTGCCGGATGCTTTTCTCCCTGGTATTTAGAAAGAATCTGCGTCATCATGCCGCTCCAGAGCGGGGCTTCGGAGAAACTTTTGCAGTTCATGTTTTCAATGACAATATCACGTTTTCCTCCCAGTTTACTATATTCTTCCATGTAGTCGGAAATCGTTACTGAAGTTTGATGCGCAGCGGGATTATAAGAACAGATAATTAAGATCGGCTTTTTATCATTAGAGACAGCAAATAACTCTGTGGCCTGAAAAAGCCATAGCAAACAGATAAACAGGTATCCTATATATCTCATCATACTTGTAAGTTTTGAAGTGTTACTATCTCATTTTAGGCTGCAAATATACTAAAACTTGTCGGCTATAACAGATTTATGTGTATTTTTGTCGCTCATTCATTCGCAAAAAAATTGTATATGGAACTATTTCACCAAATGATTTCCGGATTACTGGGAATACCGGAAAGACAAATCAGCAGTACTCTCCATTTATTGGGGGAAGGTGCTACCATCCCTTTCATCAGCCGTTACCGTAAAGAAGCCACAGGCGGACTGGACGAAGTACAGATAGAGAACATCAAGGAGCAACATGACAAGTTGTGCGACATAGCCAAACGGAAGGAAACGATTCTTAGTACCATCAACGAACAAGGCAAACTCACTCCCGAACTCGAAAAGCGTATCAACGACACCTGGAATCCTACGGAGCTGGAGGACATCTACCTGCCCTACAAGCCCAAACGGAAGACCCGTGCCGAAGCAGCCCGACAGAAAGGGCTGGAACCGCTTGCCATGATCCTGATGCTGCAAAGAGAGAACAATCTCAGCGCCAAAGCCTCCGCCTTCGTCAAAGGTGAAGTTAAGGACACAGAAGATGCACTGAAAGGCGCCCGTGACATCATCGCTGAGCAAGTGAATGAGGACGAACGCGCCCGTAATGCCATACGTAACCAATTCGCCCGTCAGGCAACGATCACTGCCAAAGTAGTGAAAGGCAAGGAAGAAGAAGCTGCCAAATACCGTGATTATTTCGATTTCTCCGAATCACTGAAACGCTGCACCTCCCATCGTCTCCTCGCCATTCGCCGCGCAGAATCCGAAGGATTGCTGAAAGTATCCATCAGTCCGGATGACGAAGCCTGTCTGGAACGCCTCGACCGCCAGTTCGTACACGGCAACAATGAATGCAGCCGTCAGGTAAGCGAAGCCACTGCCGATGCCTACAAGCGTCTGCTCAAACCTTCCATTGAAACAGAGTTTGCTGCACAGTCCAAAGAAAAGGCTGATGACGAAGCTATCCGCGTGTTTACGGAGAATCTCCGCCAATTGCTCCTCTCTCCTCCGCTCGGACAGAAACGGGTACTCGCTATCGATCCCGGCTTCCGCACAGGCTGTAAAGTAGTCTGTCTGGATGCGCAGGGCAATTTGTTGCACAATGAAAACATCTATCCCCACCCTCCGGTCAATAAAACCGGCGAAGCGGCTTCCAAGCTCCGCAAAATGATAGAAGCCTATGAGATTGAAGCCATCTCTATCGGCAACGGAACAGCCAGCCGCGAGACGGAAGACTTCATCAATCACCAGACTTTCGACCGGCAAATTCCGGTCTTCGTGGTCAGCGAACAGGGAGCTTCCATTTATTCAGCATCCAAGATCGCCCGTGATGAATTTCCCGATTATGACGTAACGGTGCGTGGAGCAGTCTCTATCGGTCGCCGGCTGATGGACCCGTTGGCAGAACTGGTAAAGATCGACCCGAAGGCCATCGGCGTCGGGCAGTACCAGCACGATATGCCGGAAAAGGAGCTGGACGCCGCGCTGGGCGGCGTGGTCGAGGCCTGCGTCAACGCCGTCGGCGTGGATATCAACACGGCGTCGCCGTCACTTTTGCAGCGCGTCGCGGGCCTGAACGGCACAACGGCGAAAAATGTCGTCTCGTACCGCGAGGAGAACGGCGCGTTCACCTCGCGTGCACAGATCAAAAAGGTGCCGAAGCTGGGGCCGAAGGCGTTTGAGCAGTGCGCAGGCTTTTTGCGTGTGCCGGAAAGCAAGCAGGTGCTCGACCGCACGGGCGTGCATCCGGAGAGCTACGACGCGGCGAAGAAGCTGGCGGAGCTGCTGGACATCGATCTCAAAAATGCCGGAAAGCCAGAAATGGCCAATCTTCCCGACAAGCTCCGCGCCTACGGTGCGGAAAAGGCTGCAGCAGAATGCGGCGTCGGCGTGCCGACGCTGCAGGATATCGTAAAAGAGCTTGTCAAGCCCGGCCGCGACCCGCGCGACGAGCTGCCCGCGCCGATTTTGCGCACGGATGTGCTGGAACTGAAGGATCTGAAGCCCGGCATGGTGCTCAGTGGAACGGTGCGCAACGTCATCGATTTCGGCGTGTTCGTCGACATCGGCGTCCATCAGGACGGGCTTGTGCATATCTCGCAGGTCAGCAATAAATTCATCAAGCACCCGTCCGAGGTCGTCTCAGTCGGCGATGTCGTCAAGGTCGCCGTTCTGGATGTCGACCAGAAGCGCGGCCGCATCAGCCTGACGATGAAGGGCGCGAAATAGCCCACGCCGCCCGCCATATTTCGACAAAATTTCGATAAACGAAACACGACCGGTTCGCGTGACCGGTCGTGTTTCTTACCTGCATATTTCTCCTGCGTATGCAAACAATAGCTTTGAAACCAGCACAAAACGAAAGGCATTGGAGGAGCAATTTATGAAAGCAACAGGCATTGTCCGGCGCATCGACGACCTCGGCCGCGTCGTGATCCCCAAGGAAATCCGCCGCACCCTGCGAATCCGCGAGGGCGACCCGTTGCAGACAGCATTGACATGGTGGGAAAGGTTTTGCTTTGCAATGGACGATTTAGCCAAACGGAACGGGTGGAGTTAGTACATAATGACGAAAGCGGGAGCGATGACCGTAGGTATCCGAGAGGGATGAGGCATGGAAACGAACCGCCCGGATCCATTGCAGCGCAATGGATCCAGGCGTCTTTTTCTGTTTCCATGAGGTCAGTAAGGGCAGCACATATCGTCTTATGCTAAGAACACCTTGAGCAGACGGCTGTTCAGCAAGCATTGTGTCAAGAATCGAGACAAAGCTACCAGTCTTCAATTTCCTCAACAGAAACAACAAATCCGAACCCATGACCAATCGGCAAAAGGTTCGGATTATATTGTTTTGGTGGAGCTGAGGGGAATCGAACCCCTGTCCGAAAGCAACTTGACTGGACTTTCTCCGGGCGCAGTCTGTTATTTACATTCCCTCGGCGCGGCGGGAGCAGACACTCTACGCGCCTTGGTAGCTTCATGATGCATGACGCAGGCAAAGCTTACTGCGTTCACGGACGCCACTAGATCACGCCCAAGCCCGGCTCGTGGCCCTTCCGGGGAGGACGGGCTGCCTAATTAGGCAGCCTGAGCAACGTAAGTGTTGTCAGTTAATTTAGAAAAATTGCCCGTTTTGTGGAGGCCAGGCGCCTCCGCCCGCTTATCCAGCCTCACTGCCCCCGTCGAAACCAGTGCAGCCCCATATGGCAGCGGAAAACCGCTGCGGATCGCTGGAAAACTCTAAATTAGACTCTCGTTGCTTTTATCATCCACTTCATGGGCAGGAGTTTTGCCACGAAGCGATAGAATTTATTAAATGCCGTCGGCGTGTAGAACGTCCGGCCCTTTTTTGCTGCCCGGATCGTCCCGGCGACGACCTTTACCGGGTCACACCATGGAATATTGCCGAACAGGTCATGTTCGCCCGCGGCATCGAAGAACTCGGTCTTCATGGGGCCGGGGCAGACGGCTGTGACGGAAATGCCCTTGGGGCGCAGCTCGTCGGCGATGCCGCCGGTAAAGGCGGAGACATACGCCTTGGAGGCGCTGTAGACCGTCATGCGGGGCGTGGGGCAGAAGGCCGCGATGGACGAGACGTTGATGATCTTCGCGCCGCGCGTCATAAACGGCACGACAGTCTGCGTGACCATGGTGAGCGCGCGGACATTGAGGTCGACCACGCGCATGACGTCTGCCGGCGACGCGCTTGAGCCGATATTGCCCGTCGTGCCGCAGCCCGCGTTATTGACGAGCACGCGCACATCGGCCTTCTGCTCGGCCAGCTTTTCGCCGAGATAGCGGAAGCTTTTGGGGTCGAGCAGGTTCAGGCCCATGCAGACGAATTTCTTTTCCGGGAACTGCTGGGCCAGCTCTTCGAGCTTGCCCACGCGGCGGGCGATGAGCCAGAATTCCTCGATCTCCGGGAATTCCCGCACAAGCTGACGCGTGAACTCCGCGCCGAGTCCGGCGGACGCGCCGGTAATGACGGCTGCGGTCATCCGCGTCCGTAGGGGTCGCGGAGCTTGTCGGGCTCGGGGTATTCCTCGCCCCTGGTGTCGACGCGGATGGAGGCGATCTTCTGCTCGGTGAGCGGGCGGTCGTTCCCGTCGGTCTTCACAGCGGCGATCTTGTCGACGACATCCATGCCCTCGAGCACCTTGCCGAACGCGGCATACTGGCCGTCCAGAAATTCGCCGTCCTCATGCATGATGAAGAACTGGCTGCCCGCGGAGTTGGCCGCCTGCGCGCGGGCCATGGACAGAACGCCGCGCTTGTGGCTGAGATTGTTCTTCACGCCGTTGAGCTTGAACTCGCCCTTGATGCAGTAGCCGGGGCCGCCGGTGCCGGTGCCCTTGGGGCAGCCGCCCTGGATCATGAAGCCGGAAATAACGCGGTGGAAGATCAGGCCGTCGTAAAAGCCCTTGTTGGCAAGGGAGATCATGTTGCGGACGCTCTGCGGCGCTTTGTCGGGGTAGAGCTCGCAGACGATCTTGCCGCCGTCTGCCATTGTGAGGGTCATAATGGGATTTTCCATGGGATTACCGTCCTTTCATTGCGCGGTCGATCTGGCGCTTGGCGTCCTTCTTTGCGGCGTCGTCACGCTTGTCGTAGAGCTTTTTGCCCCTTGCAAGCGCAACCTCGACCTTGACGAGACTGCCGCGGAAATAAACGCTCAGCGGGATCAGCGCATATCCGTCCTGCTTCACCTTGCCGTACAGCCGCATGATCTCACGCTTGTGCATGAGCAGCCTGCGCGGGCGAAGCGGATCCTTGTTGAAGATATTGCCCTGCTCATAGGGCGCGATGTGCATCTGCCGGATGAAAAGCTGCCCGTCCTTGATCTGGCACCAGGCTTCCTTCAGGCTGAGCGTGCCGAGGCGGATGGATTTGACCTCGGTCCCGGTGAGTTCGATGCCGGCCTCGAATTTTTCATCAATAAAATACTCATGGAACGCTTTCTGGTTCCGCGCGGCGATCTTCACGCCCTCCGCCATGGAACACACCTCCCTCCGGCAATCATACGATGTGTATTATATGTCAATTATATCAGCCATGTCAAGCGTTTTCCGGTACTGCGTGTACCGGACGACACGGTTCAGCAGATATTGTTGAAATGCGCGGCACTGCTGCGCAGTAAGGTCCCAGTTCGCCATGATGACAAGCGGGACGATAGGGCCGCCGCCCTGAAACGGGAGCTGCACGTGCCGGTACGGCTGTGCCCGCAGGCCGTTTCGCTCGTAAAAATGCTTGCGGCGGCAGGTAATCTCATCGTCCGGCGGTTCGATCTCCAGAATCAAAGGCTTGTCCTGCGTCAGCAGCTGCCGGAGAATCGTGCTGCCAGTCCCGTGGCCGCGCAGAGACGGCTGGACGGCAAAATGCTCAAGATAGCAGAAGTCCTCTGTCTCCCACAAAAACACATCCGCCAGCAGCTTTCCGTCCTCGACTGCGCCAAGCGGGAAAAAGTCCGCGTCCTGCAAGGCGCGCAGGTGGTCTTCCCGCGTGCGCCGCTCGTTGGGCGGGAAACTGGCTTCGTAAAGGGTAAACGACGCTTCAAACAGCGGATGGGAAGCGCCGATGCGTTCAAAGTTCATATCTGATAAAAGTCTGCGACCAGCTTCCGGTCGTACAGCACGCGGGCGCGGAGCGCCTCGATGCTCTCAAAGCGCATTTCGCCGCGCAGATGCTCCTCCAGCCAGATTGCAAGTTCCTTTCCATATAGATTGCCGGAGAAGCCGATCAGATTGGCCTCCAGCACCGGCGCAGGCAGTGCGCCGAGCGTCGGATGGACGCCGATGTTGACGCAGGCGGGATAGCGCCTGCCGTCAAGCTCCGCCTCCGCGCGGTAGACGCCGAAGGCGGGGACGAGCACGTCCGGGGAAAACAGCAGATTCGCCGTTGGGAAGCCAAGCCCGGCTCCCCTGCCCGCGCCCTTCTGCACGGTGCCGGTCACAAGCTGGCCGTGGCCGAGCAGACGCGCGGCAGTTTTGCAGTCGCCGGAACGCAGAAGCGCGCGGATGGCCGTTGAGCTGACGCACTGCCCGTTCAGCTGAATTTCCGGGATCACGTCGCAGCCGACGCCGAGCGCGCGGCATTTTTCGCGCAGCCGGTCGGGATTCCCCTGTCCCCGGTCGCCGAAATGGAAGTCGTGCCCGCAGACCACATGGCGGGCGCGCAGCTGCCGGACGAGATAGTCCTCGATGAAGACCTCCCACGGCATATGCATCATCGCCTCGTCAAAGTGCGCGAAAATGACCTCTTCAATGCCGCAGAGCCTGCGCATGAGAAGCTCACGCTCGGCCATGGTATTGAGAAGCGGCACGGCCGTTCCAAACACGAGCGTATCCGGATGCGTGTCAAAGCTCATGGCCGCCGGGGTAAGGCTAAGCTCCCGCGCACGCTCGCGCGTTTCATTCAGAAGCGCGGCATGGCCCAGGTGGATGCCGTCGAAAAAGCCGAGGGCCAGAACGCGGTCATGTTGCAAGTGTGTTCACCTCGAAAAAGCTCTTGATGGTGGTAAGCAGCCCGTTTTCCACGCGGCCAAGCAGCAGAAACTCGCCGTCCTCGGCGTAGACGCGATAGGTTCCGGACCGGAACTGCCAGTCCCTGACCTGTGCGCCGTTTTTGAGCTTTGCAGCCTGTCCCAGTGTGACGATGAGCGGCGGATGTACCGAAAAAACCGCGTCGACGGGCATGAGAAGCTCCTGCGGATCGTGTTCTGCCGCAAAATCCAGCACCTGCTGCATCGTGACGGCCTGCGAAAGCGTAAAGCTTCCGGCCCGTGTCCGGCGCAGGGACGACATACAGCCGCCGCAGCCAAGCGCGCTGCCCAGATCGTGGCAGAGCGTGCGCACATACGTTCCCTTGGAGCAGCGGACGCGAAGAACATACTCCGTCCCCTCCCCTTCCAGCAGCTCCAGCTCGTGGATGGTGATGCTGCGGGGCTTCCGCTCGACCTCTTTGCCCCTGCGGGCCAGCTCATAGAGCTTCTGGCCGCCGATTTTAATGGCGGAATACATGGGCGGGATCTGCTCGATGGGGCCGAGGAAGCGCTGGAGCGCGGCCTGCACATCCTCCCGCGTGACGGTCACGGGATGCGTTTCGAGGACAGTCCCGCTCGTGTCCTGCGTGTCGGTCACAACGCCGAGGCAAAGGCCTGCGATGTATTCCTTTTCCGCTGATTCCAGAAATTCCGCCGCCCTTGTCGCGCGGCCGATAAAAATGGGCAGAACGCCGGTTGCCATCGGGTCGAGCGTGCCGCCGTGGCCGACGCGGCGTTCATGAAATACGCCGCGCAGCTTGGCCGCCACATCCTGACTCGTCCAACCGGCGCTCTTGTCGATCACAAGGATTCCGTTTGCCATAGGTTCTCCTCAAAGCTTCACGCCGCTGTCGCGCAGCGCCTGCAAAATGGCTGCTTTCGCGCCCTCGACGCCGCCGGGGACGCTGGCTCCCGCCGCAGCGGCATGGCCGCCGCCGCCGAGCAGACCGCAGATCTGCGCCGCGTCATACGGCGCTTCGGTGCGCAGGCTGATCTTGCCGAGGCCGTCCTCGACCTCGCGGATCATGACGCCGATCCGCACGCCCTCAATGCTGCGGGCAAAGCCGGAGATCGAGTCCAGATCGTCCTCCGTGGCGGAGAATTCCGCAAGCAGACGCTTGGGCATGACGCACACGCCGACCGTTCCGTCTGCGTAAAACTCCATCGTCTCCGTCAGCTTTGCCTCCATCCGGAGGCGGGAAAAGCTCTTGGTATCGAAAAAGAGCTTGTTGATGGGATACACGTCCGCGCCCGCCTCGATCAGCGCAGCGGCCGTGCGGTGGGTATTGGACGTAGTGTTGGAAAATTTGAAGCAGCCCGTGTCCGTCGAGATCGCCACATACAGGCACTCCGCGATCCGTTTTGTAACGGTCACGCCAAGCTCCAGCAGGATCGCGTGGATGATCTCGCCGCAGGCGGCCTTGTCCGCCTCGACGAGCTTCGGGCAGGCAAGGGAATTGCTGCCGTGATGGTCGACCGCGCAGACGGGCGTGAGGCCCATACGCACCGCATCGAAGGACAAAAGGCCCTCGGACGCGATATCCGCCGAAATGACGGTCGCGCCTGCGGGCAGCGCCTCGCAGACAAGCCCGTCCAGAAACGGATCGAAGCGGGGCGTGAACTGCTCGTTCGTCAGGACAAACGCCGTCTTGCCCAGCTGCCGCAGGCCGAGGCACAGCGCGCCTGCGCTGCCGATGGTGTCGCCGTCCGGGCGGCGGTGGGTCAGGATGACAAAGTTGTCATGTGCGCGCGCAAACGCGCAGAATTCAGCCCTCGTCATTGGCCTTCTCCGCCTCCCGCGCAGCCTCCTGCCGTTCGAGCTTCTCAAGAAGATCGAACATATGCGCGCCGTATTTGAGCGAATCGTCGAGCGTGAAGACAAGCTCCGGCGTATAGCGCAGCTGCAGACGGCTGCCAAGCTCGCGCCGCAGCCAGCCGCCCGCGGACTTCAGGCCGCGCAGCGCGTCCTGCGACCGGGCCTCTTCCAGCACACTCACATAAATTTTACTGTAGCGCAGATCGGGCGTGGTGTCCACGCGCGTGATGGAGATCATGGTCTGCACCCGCGGGTCCTTCAGCGAGCGGATCAGCTCCGCCAGCTCCCGCTGGATCTCCTCGTTGATCCGGCCAATTCGGTTGGAAGCCATAGTACCTCCTTGTAAACAATCAGGTTGGCCAGCGCCGATTTTCCGGCGCTGACCATACCGTCCTTACTCCTTGATCTGCTCCATAACGAAGCATTCAAAAATGTCGCCTTCCTTAATGTCGTTGAACTTCTCGATCGACATACCGCATTCGTAACCGGCCGCGACCTCCTTGACCGCGTCCTTGAAGCGCTGCAGGGAGCCGAGCTTGCCCTCATGGATGACGATATTGTCGCGCAGAACGCGGACAGACGCGTCGCGCGTGATCTTGCCGTCCTTGACGTAGCAGCCCGCGATGGTGCCGATGGCGGAGACCTTATAGGTCTGACGGACCTCGGCGTGGCCGATGATGGCCTCGCGGAACTTGGGCGCAAGCATACCCTTCATGGCGTCGGTGATCTCGTTGATGGCATCATAAATGACGCGATACATCCGCATATCGACCTTGTCACGCTTCGCGGCGGCCTGTGCCAGCTCGTTCGGGCGGACGTTGAAGCCGATGACGATGGCGTTGGACGTAGAGGCAAGCAGAATATCGGATTCGTTGATCGCGCCGACGCCCGCGTGGATGACGCGCACGCGCACCTCGTCGTTCGACAGCTTTTCGAGCGACGCCTTGACGGCCTCGGCAGAGCCCTGCACGTCCGCCTTGACGATGAGGTTCAGCTCCTTCATTTCGCCCTCCTGCAGCTTGGAGAAGAGGCTTTCGAGCGTGACCTTCTGGTTGAGCTTGTTGGCGTCGTCCTTGATCTTCTGCTTGCGCTGCTCGACAAGCTGACGAGCCATGCGCTCGTCGGAAACGACGCTGAACTCGTCGCCGGGAGACGGGACCTCAGCAAGGCCGGTGATCTCGACCGGAACGGACGGGCCTGCCTCCTTGACCTGCGCGCCCTTGTCGTTCGTCATGACACGCACGCGGCCCACAGCCGTGCCCGCAATGATAAGGTCGGACTGACGCAGCGTGCCGTTCTGGACAAGCAGCGTTGCGATCGGGCCGCGGTTCTTGTCCAGACGCGCTTCAAGGACGCAGCCCTTGCCCGCGCGGTTCGGGTTGGCCTTGAGTTCTTCCATCTCAGCGGTCAGAATGACCGTCTCAAGCAGTTCGTCGATGCCTGCGCCCGTCTTGGCAGAGATCTTACAAACCTCTGTTTCGCCGCCCCATTCTGCCGGGGTCAGACCGTGCTCGGTCAGCTGGGTCAGGATGCGGTCGGGATTCGCACCGTGCTTATCCATCTTGTTGACGGCCACGATGATGGGGATCTGAGCGGCCTTGGCGTGGTTGATGGCCTCGATGGTCTGCGGCATGATGCCGTCGTCAGCGGCGACAACGAGAATGGCGATATCGGTGCACATCGCGCCGCGCGCACGCATCTCGGTAAAGGCCGCGTGGCCCGGCGTGTCGAGGAAGGTGATGGGCTGGCCGTTGATTTCAACGGTATACGCGCCGATGTGCTGCGTGATGCCGCCAGCCTCTCCGGCCGCGACCTTCGCGTGGCGGATATAGTCGAGCAGGCTCGTCTTGCCGTGGTCGACGTGGCCCATGACGACCACGACCGGCGGACGGGTAACAAGCTCGTCTGCGGTGTCCTGATGGTCGTCGAACAGACGCTCTTCGATGGTGACGATGACCTCATGCTCGACCTTGCAGCCAAGCTCGGTGGCGACGAACTCCGCCGTGTCAAAGTCGATGGTCTGGTTGACCGTGGCCATGACGCCGTTTTTCAGCAGGCACTTGATGACCTCGGCCACCGTCTTTTTCATGCGGGAGGCCAGCTCGCCGACGGTGATCTCGTCGGGGATCTTGACGACCAGCTGCGCCTTCTTGGCAATTTCAAGCTGGAGGCGGCGCATTTTCTCCTGCTCCTCGGAGCGGGACTTTGTGCCGAAGCGCTTGGCCTGCTGCTGCTTTTTATTCTTGCTGCCGATCTTCTGCTTGCCGCTGGAATAATTCTGCACGCGGTCGGAGACGAGCGAATCGACGCGGTCGTCATAGCGGTCGGCATTGACCGTGACGGCGCTGGTGTCGATGACGCGGCGCTCGCGCTTGCGCTCGGGCTGCGGCTGCTTGGCGGCAGGCTGGGCAGCAGTCTGCTGCGGGCGCGGCTGGTTCTGGCCGCCCTGCGGCTGCGCCGGGCGCTGGCCGTTCTGCTGCGGACGCGGCGCATTCCCCTGCTGCTGCGGGCGCGGCTGGCTCTGACCGCCCTGCGGACGCGGCTGGTTCCCAGCCTGCGCGGTCTGCGCGGGTGCGGCGGGCTTTGCCTGCTGTGCGGGCGCGGGAGCGGGCGCTTCCTTCTTCTGCGCAGCTGCGGCAAAGACCTGCTCGATCGAATCGATCTGGTTCTGCTGCGTGATATAGTCAAAAATCACGTTCAGCTGGTCTTCCGTCAAATTCTGGGAGCTGCTTTTCGGCTTTTCATAGAACTTCCCGACGATCTCGATCAGCTTCTTGGCCGGCATCGCAAAATCGTCCGCGACATCCTTGATCTTCTGTTTCACTTCAATACTCAATACAGCCACCTCCAGTTATTTCTTCCCTGTTTTGACATTCTTTCTGTGCGCCTGCGCCTCCTGCCGGCGCTTCAGGACGCGCTGCGTCTGCACGGTCAGCTGGGTCAGGATCTCATCATGTCCCGGATCGCCCAGTGCCTCAAGAAACGATTTTGCAAACGCGGGATCGGTAAACGCGCACAGCGCGCAGGCATTGCAGCCCAGTCCGTTCCCCAGCTCGTCTTTGGTGTACGGCGCGCAGATATACGGGCATTTGCTGCCCGAAACAAAGGAGCGTGCCCGGCGGAAGGTATGGTCGCCGGCGTCCTTTGCTACCAATAGAAGCTTCGCCTTGCCGCTGCGGCAGACGATGCCGACCGGCTCCTCGCCGATCTCCAGAAGCCGTGCGCGGCGGGCAAGGCCCAGCAGGCGCAGCGCTTTTTGCTGCTGGTCAGTCATGATCGCCCGCCTCCATTCTCAAAAGGAGCTGATCGTAGATCTCCTGCGGGATCTGGCAGTCAAGCCCCCGCTCGAGCGCCCTGGACTTGATCGCCCGCCTGAGGCATTCGGCCTGCGGGCAGACATATGCGCCGCGGCCGGGAGCCTTGCCCCGGAAATCGAGGGAGATTTCCCCCTCCGGGCTTCTGACCACGCGGACCAGTTCTTTTTTCGCCTTCATTTCCCGGCAGCCAACGCATTGGCGCATGGGAATTTTTTTCTGCATATGCGCGCCTCCTTTTCAGAAGCAGGCTTACGCCTGCGGCTCGGCATCTTCCGGCGCTTCGTCCGGCTGCGCGTCGATCGCTTCGAGCTCCTGCTCCTGCGAGGCGGGCTTGATGTCGATCTTGTAGCCGGTCAGGCGGGCGGCGAGACGGGCGTTCTGGCCCTCCTTGCCGATGGCGAGCGACAGCTGATCGTCCGGGACGATCACGCGGCAGGCCTTCGCGCTGCCGGGCAGGAGCGTCACGGATTTGACATCCGCCGGGGAAAGCGCCGCGGCGACGAACTTCGCCGGGTCCTCCGACCAGACGATGATGTCCATCTTTTCGCCGTGCAGCTCGTTCACGACCGCGCCGACTCTTGCGCCGCGTGTGCCGACGCAGGCGCCGACCGGATCGATGCC
>OLXT01000610.1_pt1 | contig 15013 bp, 15 predicted proteins | sample 1673931 | NCBI WGS metagenome assembly OLXT01 (sample SAMEA103958134, study PRJEB25191) | human gut metagenome | reverse complement strand
TATTTTTATGATCATCGGCGGTGCAATGGTCATTCCTGCGGGCATGACGTTGTTTGCAAGGCTGTTCGGTCAGGCAGATGATTGGCACGGCGGCGGTTCGTTCCTCAGAAGCGCGTACTACGGTTCGCGCTTTGCCGGGCTTGCAACGCTCGGACTTGCCGGCTGGGTGCTGAAAAAGGGCGTCGGCGCGGGTAAAGGCATTGCCAAAAAGATCCGCTCTAAAAAATCGGACAATGGCGAATCGGGCGACGGAGGAAGTGCGGACGGCGAGGACAGATATACGGAATCGCCCGCGCCGTCGGATGGAAGCGATGGAGCGGCATCGGGCGATGCTGCGTCTGCGGAAGAAAATACGGATACGGGAGGAAGTGAATGAGGATCATTCCCAAAAAAATCAAGGTTAAAAATACGGTATGGAAGTGCTATTCCATGCCGGACGTCATCGTGGCGCTTGTCATGTTTGCGATCATCTTTGCGTCGGTCACAACGGGGAATTGGGCGATTGCGGTGATACTCGGCATTGTAAGTGTGGTGATGTTCATGCCCACGCAGGACGGCATCTTCTACGCCTGTATCTTGGAGAACGTAAAATTTTTATTCTCCAAAAAGAAATATACGGCTGCCGCAAAATCGGCAAAGGAGAGTGTGGACGCACTCATTCCGCTCAAAAACATCAGGGATAACGGCCTTATTGAATACGCGGGCGGCTCGTTCGGCAGGGTCATCAAGATCGGCCAAAAGAACTTCGGTATTGAAGACGCCGTGCAGCAGAACATCGACATCAATTATTTTGCCAACGCCTTAAAACTTATCGACGGCAATCAGAGCGCGGACATCGTAAAAATCGACCGCCCCGTAAATCTGGACGCCTTCGCAGGCGAACTTTTCGGGCGGCTGAACGATGTTCGTGAGAGTATGGATTCGGACGATGTGAAGTCTATCAAGGATGGCGTCCTGCGCGAGCGAATCGACGCTATCGACCGCCTGAACAATATCCGGAAACAGTACATATCCGATTATTATATCGTGCTGTATGGCAGGATCGAATTGGATTTGGAAAATGCGGCAGTCAACGTATCGTCGGAGATCAATAAGTGCGGCTTGAGTACCAAGTTGCTCGGCAAACGCGAAACGGCTGTGTTTCTTAAATACAGCCATTCCCGCTGTTTTGACGAGAGGGAAGCAAGCGGTCTTTCGGACGATGAACTGCTCGAATGGGTAAAACCGAAAGAAATCGCGTTTAAGGCGAACAAGTACATGATCGACGGTGTGGAAGCGTCTATCCTTGCGGTGGCGGACTATCCTTTGCGCGTTAAGAACGCTTGGGGCGCAGAGCTGTTCAATATTCCCAACACGAAAGTTGTCATGCACGTCAAGCCCGTGGAAAAGTATAAGGCGATACGCAGGATAGACAAATGCATTTCGGATATGGAAACAAAGCAGATCATGTCCGAAAAGGCGAGCGAAGCCAACAGTGCGGAAATACATAAAGAAACGATGGACGCGCTTTTGGACAGCTTGCAGGCGGAGAACGAAAGCCTGTTCGATGTCACGCTTACGGTAACGGCATATAACTACCTGAACAACGCGAACTATAAAAAGAATACAAGGCGAGCTATGCTCACGGGTAACTTTAAGGCAAGCGCGCTGTACGGATTGCAGATCGAAGCGTTCAAGTCGGCAGTCATCGCTCCGCAGAGCTGCCTGAAAAATTATGAGCGCGGTATCAACAGCTCGTCGCTTGCGGCAGCGTTTCCGTTTGTGCGTATCTTTGTCATGGACAAGGGCGGTATCATGCTCGGCGAAAACAAGACCAACCGCTACCCGTTCATCTTTGATTTATGGAAAAGGGGGAACTTGTATCAGAACTCCAACGCCATGATCATCGGTAAGTCGGGTTCGGGTAAATCGTTCTTTCTGAAAAGCCTCATCTTAAACGAATGGGCGAACAACACGCGGGTGATCGTATGCGATCCGGAAGCAGAGTATCTGACGCTTACGAGAAATCTGAAAGGAAACATTATCGACGTGGGCAACGCAAAGGAGGGGCGTATCAATCCGTTCCATATCTATAAAATACTCACGGAAGAAGGTACGCCCGCCGACCCCGTCGTCACGTTCAATACGCATCTGAAAATGTTGGAGAGCTTTTTCAAGATCGTGCTTGTCGGCGCGTCGCAGGACGTGATAGAACTCTTCAATAACCTCGTCGTGGAAACGTATGAGCGGAAGGGCATCACGGAAACGACGGATTGCTCCGGTTTCAAAGCGGAGGACTTCCCGCTGTTTTCGGATTTGCTCGAAACGCTGCAAGCAAAAGATAAGGAAGGTATGGACAGCCTTACTTTGCGCGATATGCGCACGGCGGAACTGTATCTCACTAAATTTGTGAGCGGGCGATATTCGGATATTTGGAACGCGCCGTCCACGTTGAAAACGGACGCGAGCATCATAGACTTTAACTTTCAGAGCCTGTTTGCAAATAAGAACAATGTCGTTGCGAACGCGCAGATGCTCTTGGTGTTCAGGTTTATCGAGCAGGAAGTCATCAACGCAAGGGAGCTGAACAGATACGGAAAAAATCTGCACACGATGATCGTCTGCGACGAGGCACATTTATTCATCGACGCGAAGTTCCCGATCGCTTTGGACTTCTTCTACCAGATGAGTAAGCGGATCCGAAAGTACAACGGCAGCTTTATCCCTGCGACGCAGAATATCGCTGACTGGAACGCCAACGAGGAATTGCGAAGCAAGACGAGTGCGATCATCAAGAACAGTCAATATCTGTTCATCTTCAAGCTCGCCGCGCCGGATATGAAAGATGTGTTGGACGTTTATAAAGCGGGCGACAGTTTCAACGAGGAGGAACAGTGCATGATCATCTCGGCTGTAACGGGGCAGGCGTTTTTTGTGGGAAGTTCGGAGCTACGGGCGTGTGTCCGTATCAAGGCGGGGGAATACGCGCGGGAATTGTTTGAAGATAAAACGAATACGGAGGAAAAATGACGGCAAGAAGAAACAAAGTGTTGCTCCTGCTGCTTGCGGCGGTATGCCTTTGCTGCCTGCTTTGCGGCATTTCCTTTTTCGGGGGAAATACGACAGCGTATGCTTACAGCAGCAGCGTAAGGTATAAGCTGGATGTTACGGCGACGGGAGCGGAAGGGATTTATCTGTATGTCAACGGTGCAAGCGGTTCCGGGACGATAACGGACGGGGCGGCGCTGAATTATGCGCCAAACCGCGTCGATGTCGTTTTGAACAAGCGTACAAAACTGGGACGTTTTTATTACACGAAGTATGTAAAGGACTTTGAGCTTTCGGGTCCGACGTCTTATTCAAAGGCGGATAAAACAAGAAATTCAAGTCGTACTTCTACCAAGACGGTTACATATACGCTCCCTTCTTTGTCGGACGGGAAGTACACACTGAAAGTGACGACGGGTTCAGACTATTCAGGTGTTGTCGGCGATGCAAGCAGTAAAATTACTTTCACATTCTATGTGGACAGAAATGCGCCGACGATCAGCGGAGCTTCGACGAGTACGACGGGGAAGTATGCTACGTCAAGTTTTACCGTTCGTGCAAGCGACTCCGTCAGCGGCGTGGAAAGCCTGTATATGAAAGCGCCGAACAGCAGCTATTATTCGTCGGTGGGGTCATCATCCAAAACGATTTCGTCGGGAAGCGCCAATGGACTGTATTCTTTCTACGCCTATGATAAGGCGCAGAACAAGTCAAAGACCTATTATGTGTACTTCGATTCGACAAAACCCGTCGGGACATTAAAGACGAGTATCGGTGCGGTATCATCTGGGTCATATACAAATCAGTCGTTTTCCTATACTGCTTCGGACAGCGGAAGCGGTATCAAGACATTGCAATACAAGACGCCGGGTTCGAGCACATGGAAAACATATACGTCGGGAACAACGATCTCGTCAACTTCGACCAACGGCTGGTATTATTTCCGCGCACAGGACAAGAGCGGATTATATTCGGACGAGAGTAAGATTTGTCTTGATACAGGCAAGCCCGCGGGAACATTATACGGCGGAACAAAGGCTGTGGCGAGCGGCAGCACGGTGACGAGTCAATATGTGAAATTTACAGCCACAGACGGTTTGTCCGGTATATCAAAAGTGTATGTGAAAAAGCCGGGTGCGGTGGGATATGCCGTTATATCAAACAGCAGTCAATTCACGGCGAACGGGACGTATTCTTTTTACTGCACGGACGTGGCGGGCAACCGTTCCGCTGACTATACGATCACGCTTGATAATACTGCTCCCGAACTTATTTGCGAAGGTGCGGAATTCGGCTCGATTGCCGAACAGAGTTTCACCGTTACGGCGAGAGATGCCGGAGGAAAGGCAACGCTGTACTATCGCTATGAATACGGCGAATGGCAGACGAGCGGCGACAGTCGCACGATTTCGGATAAACAGCAGGACGGACGATATTATTTTTACGCCGTGGACGAGCAAAATAATAAATCTGCGGAATTGTGGGTGCTGTTCAATGCCGCCGAACTCGCGGGAAGATTTGTGCAATCGGACGTCGATAACAGCGTTTACTTTACATGGGACAGCGATTATTGGACAGCAACGCTGGACGGAGAAGCATATCACAAGGGGACATGGATCCGCGACGAGGGCGACCATACGATTGTATTGTCCAACGGCGTGGGTAAGATCGCAACGTATAACTTCACAATCGACCACCATTACGTCGTAAGTAAGACCGTATCACCGTCGTGTACGGAACAAGGTTATACGATCTATGTATGCAGTAGTTGCGGCGCGACGAAACGGGAAGATTTCGTCGCCGGGACGGGGCATAAGTACGAGGTGAGCGAGGTCATCCGCCCGACGTGTACCGAACAAGGCTATACGATATATAAGTGCAGTGCGTGCGGCGCGACGAAGCGGGATGATTACACGCAGGCGAGCGGACATAACTATGTCAAAACGGAAGAACCGCCCACTTGTACGGAGAGCGGCAAGACGGTCTATACTTGTTCCGCGTGCGGATTTGAATATATGGAAGAAGGGGATTTGCCGTCGGGACACGTTTATGTCAGTGAAATCGTAAAAAACGCAACGTGCACACAGGACGGCGAACGGCACCACAGATGTGAAAAATGCGGCGAAGAGTATTCGAGCGTCATTCCCAAAACCGGGCATAACTATATGATCACGGACGAAGAACGGGAGGACGGAAGCACAAAGCGCACCTATACTTGTACGATCTGCGGAAATACCTATGTTCAGGATTTGGGCAATCAGACCGAAAAGGTAACAAACTACGTCGAATATCTGTTCGCGCAGTACAGCCCTTATATGATATGGGTGTTTCTTGCCACGGCTGGCGTGTGGAGTATCGTTATGGGCGTGATGTTTGCGATAGCTCATAAAAATGAGGACAAGGAAAAGGCAAAGAAGATGATCGTGAATTACGTTATCGGACTTATCGTCATTTTCTGTATCCTCGTAGCTGCGCCATACCTTGTAAGAGGAATTGCCGCGCTTGTGACATAAATTTTCGCAGAACTTTCCGAAAATTGCGGAAATCCCCTTGACAATATCGTGATAGCACGATATAATATAGACGAATAAGACGCAAGGAGGGTACAGGTTATGGCAACGAAGCAGGTTTACGGGAAGTACGGAACGCTTGCAAAGATGTATCTCGAAGAACACGAGCCGGCAAGGGCTTGGGCGCTCGGTCAAAATTTGCCCGAATATCTGCACGACATCGACCGACAGGCGGACGAATTGTTTGATACGATGTATGAAAAGCTGTCCAAGTCGGATGAGTTCAAGAGGACGGGGGATTATCTCACCGATGTGCGCAGACAAAACGAATTGCGGCAGAGGATAGAGGAAGAGATCCTGTCCGAACTTGTGTATGTGTGAGGAGGTATAACGATGAGCAAGGTTTTACGCGGTATGGGAACGGTTTTGAAGTGGGGTTTTGTGGCTGTGCTGTTTATCGGAAATATTATCGCCGATCTTATAGGCATCCTCGTCTGTGCGATCACGTCGGAGGGATAATATGTCGAAGAAAGCAGATACGCCGCAGCGGAAAGCGCGGAGAAACTATGAAGTACGCAATAAGGACGCAAGGGAGCAGGCGACAATGCAATTCAATACGCGCCTGCCGCGCGAGGAATGCGATGAGATTTGCGCTTTCCTCAAGAAACACGGAATCAGCAAAGTCGATCTCATTCGGGAAGGGTACAGAGCAATGAAAACATACTATTGTCCGAAGGACAGCAAAGAGATAAAAGAATAACAGCGCGGAGCGCAAGGACTACGGCCCTTGCGCTCCTGCTTTTATAGAGAATACTATGCCAAACGGCATAAGAAAGAAGGCTCATCGGGAAGATGAAGCGATTCGGTCTTATGCCGCCGCGCTTCGTCTTTTCCGTAATGTGCGGAGGAAGAATGATAAGCGCGGAAGAACAGATGCAAAACGAATTAAAGTATATGTTGGCTTTGTCTTTGATACGCAAACTTTATGAGGACGGAAAACTCAGTAAAATGATTTGCCAAAGACTGAACAGGAAAAATGCAGAAACTCTGGGATGTGCAGAGATTCCGCTTGTATAAAGGAGAATGACAGATGACTGTACAAGGCAAAGAAGTAAAAATCATAAAACCGAAAACGGGGGACAAGGAGGAACTTTTACGCGTCGGAGCATACTGTCGCGTGAGCACGGATTCGGATGACCAACTAAACTCGTTCTTTGCGCAAGTGCAGCATTACAACGATTACATCAGAGAAAATGACTCCATGCGCCTTGTTGAAATTTATGCCGACGAGGGTATCACGGGAACGTCCATAGACAAGCGTGATGAATTCAAGCGTATGATGCGGGACGCGAGAAATAAGAAACTCGACCGAATTCTCGTGAAGAGTGTAACAAGGTTCGCCAGAAACGCACTTGAATGTATAGAAGCCGTGCGCGAACTGAAATCATGCGGCGTTTCAGTTTATTTTGAAAACGATAATATCGACACGGCGCGCATGAACTCGGAAATGATCCTGTACATCAAAAGCGCGTTTGCGCAGGGCGAGGCAATGAGCGCATCAAAGCGTATGCAGACTTCCGTCCGAATGAAAATGGCTGACGGGACATATGTAACATCCAGCGCGCCGTTCGGATACAGGCTTGTCGATAACGTGCTTGTGATCGAACCGAATGAAGCGGAAATCGTGCGCGATATTTATCGTTTATATTTGTCGGGCAGGGGCATTACGGTCATCCTAAAATACTTGCAGTCTGAACGCGCGCCGGGGTTGAACTGGTCGGAAAACGGGATCAATTATATTCTTCGGAACGAACGATATATCGGCGACAGCTTATGGCAGAAAAGTTTTGTGCCGAACATTTTACCGTTACGACAGCAAAGAAACAAGGGCGAACTTCCCAAATATTATTGTGAGAATACCCATGAAGCAATAATATCCAAAGAGGAGTTTGAGTCTGTGCGTGCTTTGATGAAATCACGCTCGAATTACCATAAGCCGCCGAACAAACATAGGGAATTTTTATCCGGGAAAATATGTTGCCGACAATGCGGGTGGAAGTATAAACGCAGATATAAAGCAGGGGAATTACGTTGGACGTGTTCACGCAAGGGAAAGGACATCAAAGATTGCCACGCACCGCAACTGTCCGATAACGAAATTCGTGAAGCGTTTGTCAGGCTGTTTAATATCATAAAGCAGAACGAAAGAACTTTGATTGTGGAAACGATCACCCAATTGCAGACGTTGAAAACCAAGATAAACAGCGGAAACAATGCAATTCTGGAAATCGACGAAGAATTGATGTCGCTTTCTCAAAAGAATGCCACTTACGGAGAACTGTTTATGCAGGGCGTTATAGACCATACGCTTTTTGTGCAGCAAACAGACGTGCTCAATCAAAAGATATATGAGCTGCGCACACGCCGAAGTAAGTTGATAAGCGAAGATGATGACGAAAAGTGCATTGAGCGTATGAGGGAACTCAGAAAAGTAATCTCTTCATCTGGCTATCTTGTTTCGATGGATGAACGCCTGTTCGATTCCATAATCGAAACCGTTTACGTTGAACAGGACGGCACGTTGACGTTTCGGTTAAAGTGTGAATTGGAGTTTTCGATAAAAAGACGGTGACAATATGAAACTGAGAATGATACCGTATGGATACAAAGTAAATAACGGCAAAGTAGAGCCTGATGAAACGGAAAGGAAGATCGTTCAACGGATATTCCATAATTATATAATAGGAAAGGGATTGAAAACAATTGCCGATATGTTGACTTCGGAGGAAGTGCCGATTTTCGAGGGGGAAACAGTATGGAGCAAAAACCGAATTAAACGCATCCTCGTCGATGAGCGGTACATAGGTTCAAACGGGTATCCTTCCATAGTGGATGATAATTTATTTTCCCGCGCTCAAAATATAGGAAAGCAAAAGGGATTTTCAGTCGAACCGTGTTCTCCGCTGACCGAGTTTTTGAAACAGCACGTTATCTGCGGACAATGCGGTGAACATTATCGTCGGCTGCGGCAAGATCATGTGTATGGGCATTGGGATTGTCTTGGCGGCTGTATCAGCGAGAAAGGGGTTACGGATAATAGAATGTTCAAGCAGATAGAACAAATATTAAACTGTGTGTATCAAAATAGGGGATTGCTGCTTGATAAGCAGGAGTCCGCCGCTTTTGAAAGAACGCCTGAGATCATACGATACACAAATGAGATCGGAAGAATGATGGATGCGCCGCAGCCAAGTTTCGCGGCGACAAAAAGCGTGATTTTTGAATGTACCGCTATAAAATTCAAAAATTGTAAGGAGAACAGATTCCCGATTTATACGGAGCGCGTTGTAAAAGCGTTTGAAAGTGCGTGTAAGGATGAGCTTATGACGTTTGAATTTATAAGCGAAGTGGTTGACGCAATTCTTATAGACAAATCCGGCGGAATAACCGTGCGGTTTATGAATGATGCGGAAGTAGATGCCGCAGAGGCTAAATTATGTATGAGCAAACGCAATCGAAAAGAATAGTTACAAAAATAGACGCCAATCCGCTTTTACAGAAAAGGAACGCCGAGAACGGTGTTTTGCGTGTTGCGGCTTACTGCCGCGTTTCGACGGACAGTGAAGATCAAATCGAAAGTTACAACGCGCAGGTTGCCCATTACACGGAAGCCATCATGAAAAATCCGAAATGGCGGTTTGTGAAGATATACGCAGATGAAGGCATTACGGGAACACTTGCCAAAAAGCGTGAACAGTTCATAAAAATGATACGCGATTGCGAGAAAGGAAAAATTGACCTTATCCTGACAAAATCGTTTTCGCGTTTTGCGCGCAACACCGTAGATAGTCTGCGCTATGTCCGTAAATTGAAAGCTCTCGGAATCGGTGTGTTTTTCGAGGAACAAAACCTGAATTCCCTAACTGCCGACAGCGAAATGTTTGTCGGTTTGTACAGCGTCATGGCACAGGCGGAAAGCGAAAATATCAGCGCGAATGTGCGGTGGGGATTGCAACAACGTATGCGAGCCGGGACGTTCGCCTTTCGATATAATATATTAGGTTATAGGAAAGGTGAAGACGGAGAGCCTGAAATCGTTCCCGAAGAAGCCGAAATCGTCTTAAAAATTTATAACTTGTATTTGAGCGGTTACAGCGTCAAACAGATCAAGGAGTATTTGGAGCAGAACAATATACCGACAAAGAAAGGAAAGTCTCAATGGGGATTTAACGTCATCTCCAATATATTAACGAATGAGCGTTATTGCGGCGATATGCTTTTGCAAAAAACCTTTACCGAAAACTGTATAACGAAAAAGGTGAAAAAGAATCGCGGCGAGATGGCTAAATACTTTATTGCCAACAATCACGTTCCCATCGTCAGTTCGGAAATGTTCAAAAAAGTGCAACGCGAAATGTCTCGCCGCAGAGGTAAGCGTCAGACATCGGATAAAGGCATTACCTCTCTCGGAAAGTACAGCGGAAAATTTGCACTTTCAGAACTGCTTGTCTGTGGCGAATGCGGCAGTCCGTATAAGAGAGTGACTTGGGTGAAAAATGGCGTAAGCAGAAAAGTCTGGCGATGTTTGAGCAGGGTAGAGCACGGAAAGAAATTCTGTACACAGTCCCCGGCTTTGGACGAAATCAAATTGCACACCGCAATTTGCCGAGGATTGACGCGACTGCTTGAAAACAAAGAGGATGTCTTGGAAATGATTATCTCTAATCTCTCATGCGTCATGACGGGAGAGGACGATGTTTTGGAATCCGACACAATGGAAAATCAGATAAGATATCTGAGGCAGCAGGTCGATGACAATGTGCAGCACCTGAACAGCACGGAAGGAGATAAAAGTAAGTACATTGAGGTGATCCGACAACTGAACGACAAGATTGCAATATTACAAGAGCAGCTCGAAGTAAAGAGAGAAAAAATTGCTGCCAATCCAAGCCTTAAAGCCGAAATAGATGAAATCAGGGAAACGCTGACAAATACGGAACTCTGTTTCAGTCAATACGACGACATTATGATCAGGCGTCTTGTGGGGCTCATAAGGGTGATGAAAGACAAGTCTATCGTTATTTACTTAAAAGGAGGATTGAGCGTAACCGAGGCGGTAGAGTAGTTGAAAGCGGGTCGAAAAAGTCGGCTCGCTTTCTTTATGCGCTCAGACAATCAAATCATTGACGGCATTTACAAACTTTGCTATAATATAAACATAGTTTGTGGGGCAAATGGCAGGGTAGCATTTTTATCCTCTAAAGCCAAATAATTGTCGTTTGAACTCAAAGTCAAACGGCAATTTTTCTATAATCTACAAATTATAACTTTTATGTTATAATTAAAAAATAAGGAGTTGTTATGAGCAATTATTTTGATAAATATGATAAAAAAATATTTGAACAAATGAATAATAGAGATTGGTGGATAGATAAATTTAAAGCAAGAAAAATTGAATTAATTAGTTCTTGCAGAAGGATAAACTCTACGTCTTCAATTTCTCGTAAAATTGGTGGACTTCTACTCTGGCAACAGGTTATAGAACAATTTTTAAAGGAAATCAACAAAATAAGCATAACTTATGTAAAAGCTGAAATTTGGCCAACAAAAGTAGACTTAAAATTAGATTATGATAGAAAGACATTTGGACAAGTAATAGATATGTATAAAAATTATTCAGTAGATTATGAAGATAGACCACAAATTATCGGACACCTAAAAACAATAAATGATAATCGCAGAATGGTTACACATAAAATGTTTGAAGTTGAAAATCTTGATGATTTAGAAGATTTATTTGAGTCAAGTTTTAATATCCACGAAGAATTACTTCAATTATTGTTAGACCATTATATTTTAATTGCACATAATTTAGAAGAATTAAAAGAGAGAGTTGATTGGGATAGTTTACTTGCGGAACTGAAAAATAAAAAATAATTATTTATAATAAAGTTGCAACTGATTATTATAAATTAGTTCAATCTGACAATGTTTCGTTCCGTCAAAAACAAAGGAAAGGGCGCAAAGTTGCGCCCTTTTTTCATGTTTTGGGATTCGTCATTTTAAGTCTCGGGAAACTACTTCTTTCTCGCATTTGAAAGTGCGATATATGCGAACCTTGTGTCTGCTTTGGGGATTATTTTAATATTGTATAAATAACATAAATTATGATTTTTGTCGGGAATTTTAATTTTTTTGAAATTATGCAATTTTATGTGTTGACTTTTTGGTTCGGTCAGGGTATAATTAAAAAATAAGGAGAGTTTTATGAAGGTTACTGTCAATCACCCCGTGCACGGAGAAATCGTTTTCGAGGAAAATTTCTGGACGGGGAAGAAAAAGTTAAGCGTCAACGGCAAAAAGCTACAAAAGGTCGGCAAAAAGACGTTTGCGGGAGAGGGAGACAAAACGTTTTTTCTCGAAGGCAATTTTTTAACCGGAAACAGGCTTCAAGCGGGAAACGAGGAAATTGTACTTACTCCGGCTTTGAAGTGGTACGAGGTCGTTCTGTCCGTTTTGCCGTTTTTGCTTATACTGATATGGGGCAATTCTGTCGCTCTTGCAGCATTGTTCCCGTTGTCGGCGGCGCCATAGGCGGGGGTATGGGAGCAATTTTCGGGATGACGAACGTAATGTTGATTAAATCCGTTAAAAATGTTTTTCTTAAAATACTGATTTCTTTGGGCATTACCGCACTGACGTTTTTGGCGGGATATCTCGTCGCACTGGCAGTGCTTTCCGCGTTTTGATTTGCCGCGAGCCTATGTTTGACAATAAGGGACTTTTGCTTTACTTTTATCTCAAAAAAACCGTCCGTTGAAAAGGGCGGTTTTTTATTTGGAGGAAGGGGATACGAGTTTTTCGGTTTTTAAGGTTATGTAACGCGGAAACGCGCCGTCCGTTTTGCTTTCCAAGAGCGAGATTTTGTCCGCCGTGAAGGAAACGGATTGAAAGTCCGTTTGTTTTTTCAACTCGGCAAAGGACGGCTTGAAGCCGGGGCGGCGGATGAGCGTCACGTGCGGAGTAAAGCGCTTTTCGACATTGAAGCCCTTTTGCGCGAGCAGCCGCGTCAAGTCCGAATTGATTTTGAAGAGCGCGTCGTCCGCCTTGATTTTGCTGCAAATCAAGTCCGCGCCGCGCAGCCGTGTGGGCGGGCAGGTCGAAAGCGTCGAAGCCGTGTTGTTTGCCGCAACCTCCCGAAGTATTTGGCTCAAAATATCTGTTTTTATTTCATTCACGTTGCCCACGAAAGCCGCCGTTATGTGCAGATTTTCTTTCGGGGTGACCTTGCCTCCCGCAAGCTTTTCCCGCAGGGCGAGCGAAGTTTTGTAAAGCCAATCCGCAACTTCTTCCGGCAGCGGAAATGCGTAAAAAATCCTCATATTTCAATCTCCGTTTAAATCATTATAGAGCAAAAGTCCCCGTTTGACAATACAAAAATCGTTCATATAAAAATATATCGGGGCATATAGTTAAACAAACGGAGAATCATATTATGCGGAAAAACAAAAAAGCGTTAATTTTCATGGGTTTGATTGTCGCGCTTATGCTATGCGTTTGTCTTGCGGCGTGCGGCGGGGGCGACTACATAGAGAAAAACGCCAAAAAGCTGAGTTCCTACACGATAGAAGCGGGTTTTGACGACAGCTCCAAAATTCTGTCGGCGGTCATGGTTTTCGATTTTTACAACACTACGGACAACAGCTTTACCGAGTTGAAGTTTCATTTGTACCCCAACGCATACAGAAAGGACGCGTCTCTGCCCGTAGTGGACGAGCTGACGCGCTCGAAGGCTTATAAAAACGGATTCAGCTACGGCGATATAAAAATCGACAGCGCCAAAAGCGGCGAAAAGGCGGTCGCTTACGTGGTCGAGGGCACAGACTGCGATATTCTCACGGTGCCGCTTGACGCGGAGGTTTTTCCGCAGCAAAACGCAAGGGTTGAAATTGTTTTCGAGGTCAGCCTTGCAAATATCTGGCACAGGCTTGGATACGGCAACAACACGATAAATATCGGCAACTGGTATCCTCAGCTTTGCGTATTCAAAGACGGCGCGTGGCTGACCGACCCTTATTATTCCAATGGCGACCCGTTTGTGAGCGAAATGGCCAATTACAGCGTGGCGCTGACCGCGCACAAGGATTTTATGATTGCGTCGAGCGGCGTTCCGTCCTCGACCGAGAATAAGGAAAACGACAACGTAAGGACTGTTTACACGGCTCAAAGCGTGCGCGACTTTGCCTTTGTCATGTCGCCCAAATTCAAAAAAGCGAGTGCGACGGTCGGTTCGACTACTGTCAATTACTTTTATTTTTCCGATGCGGAGTATGAGCAAAGCGTCTCGACTGCCGCCAAGGCTTTGGAGTATTTCAACTCGACCTTCGGGAAATATCCCTATTCCAAGCTGGACGTTGCGGAAACGGATTTCTGCTACGGCGGCATGGAGTACCCTTGTCTTGTCATGATAACGTCGGGTATGGAAAAGCGCTCTTACGAGACGGCGATTATACACGAAATCGCCCATCAGTGGTGGTACGGTCTTGTGGGCAACGACCAAGTGCGGGAGGCGTATCTCGACGAAGGGCTTGCGGAGTATTCGACGCTTATGTTTTACCGCGCGCATCCCGACTATCAGGTGGACGCGGCGCAGATGCTTGCCGATACGACCAAGCAGTTCAATACGTTTATCAAAATCGTCGGCAACTACAACAACGACACGGACACGTCGATGAACCGCGCGCTCAACGAGTTTGAAAGTCAACAGCAGTATACTTACATGACGTACTTGAAAGGCATGATTATGTTCGGGCAGGTGAACGAGGTGATGGGAGACAGAAAGTTCGAGGCGGCGCTCAGAAAATATTTCGATACCTGTAAGCTCAAACTTGCTACAAAAGACGATATGCTTGCCTGCTTTGAAAAAAGCTACGGCGCCAATATTTCCAATCTGTTCAATACCTTTATCAACGGAGAGGATAAAACCATAAAATAAGCTTGACTGCCGCCCGCGTTGAAAAACGCGGGCGTTTTTATGTATTGATTTTTTGCCCGAATATTTAAAAATCTTATTATTTTATGTGAAAATATGCTTGATTATCCTTGCAGAATTGTGAAAAACATGCTATTATACAAATACAAGGTCAAAAGTTCATGTATTTAGTCGAAGTCGTGCCGAATTTTTCGACGGGCGACCCCGTCAAGGCGAAACTAATTGCCGATTGTTTTAGAAACAGAAAAAATGTGGCATTATTAAACTGCACTGCCGACGCCGACCACAACAGATGCGTCGTTACCGCGGCGGGCGCTCCGCAGGAAATACGCTCGGCTTTAATCGACAGCGCGCGGGTGGCGGCGGAGGAGATAGACCTAAACGCGCACAGAGGAGTTCATCCGAGAATAGGCGCGCTGGACGTGTTGCCCGTCGTGCCGCTTGAAGAAACTCCCGAAAGCGTGGCTGACGAGCTGGTTCGGCA
>OLXT01000593.1_pt1 | contig 15294 bp, 9 predicted proteins | sample 1673931 | NCBI WGS metagenome assembly OLXT01 (sample SAMEA103958134, study PRJEB25191) | human gut metagenome | reverse complement strand
CCGGACTTGAACCGGCGACCTGCTGATTACGAAGAGTAGAAAAGATATAAAAATAACGATTTCTGGACGTTTTCAGCACTTTCTGCACGGGAATCAATGCTCTTTGCCCCTCTTGTTTCCACTGTTTCCGTCCGCTCGTTTCCGCGTGTGGGTCAAGCCCGAAAACCCAGCGCAAAACTGCGCCGCAGTAATCAAAGATGAAATCCATTTGTCGGATGAACATAAACCCTCTGAGTTGGAAGTATAAGGCGATATCGAAAAAATATCTTCCGTAAGTGCAGAGAGTGTGGTATACTAGCAATGAAAGTACATGAAAATGGGTGATACGATGCTGAATCTCTATGTTTTGGATGCTGTGTCCAGCAAAAAGGTTCCTGCGGAAATAGATCCTGCGTCAAAAGAGGATTTTGCTGCAACACATGACTGGCAGACAAACTGGGAGTCAACATATGCGAGGCAACTGCCCAATAAAGTCGCGCTTCATCGAGAAGACAATTATGAACTGCTTGGTCTGATGTCCTATGAACTGGATGAACGCGGGCTTGCAGTTGAGGTTCTCTACATGGAGAGCGCACGGCACAGCAACGCAAATCTTCTTCATGCGACAGGCGAGGCCAAGCGATATATCGGTATCGCAAAGGCAATGTTTGCATATGCCGTCCGGATTTCCAAGGAAGCTGGATTTGACGGCGTACTCATTTTTAAGGCGAAAACGAGCGAATTATTGGAATACTATATGCGCGAATTTGGCGCGCGGCAGGTCGGGGCCTATGATCCGTTCCGTCTTGTTCTTTGGGAAGACGCCGCAGAAGCGCTCATTTCTGAATATAGGAGGGATGAATATGAATCGATCTGAATTGCTCCACGCGGAAGAATCCGGAGCTGCCAGCGGATGGGTTTCGCGGCTGAGTCAGGAGGACAGGGAGTATTTCGCCTATCTGCGCAAGGTCTTCAAGCGCTACAATATCACCCCGTCTAAGGCAACACGCCTGGAATATGATTTCGTTATCCGCGTGGCGGAAAGCGAGTTTTATCTGCAAAAAGCAAACGCCTGACACTGTCAGAGAAGGAGCGGGCCATGGATACAATGCAAGCCCGGATCGTGCAGCTTGAACAGGAAAACGCGGCGCTGCGGGCGCTGCTCAAAAAGCACGGGATTGCGTATCCGGAGACGGCTGAAAATCAAATATCCGCGATTGCCAATCAGGGCAGCCGTATGCTTCAAAACGAGGTCACACCGCAGATGGTCTCGTTTTTCTATACCTATTTCAGAGGCCGCAAAGATGTATACAGCGTCCGCAGCCGCCCAAAGGACGGCAAAGCGGGTTATTTTCCGGTCTGTACGCATTTTTGGGATCACAAACTCTGCCCGAAAACGACAGGGCAGAAAATTGCCTGCAGGGACTGCCCGAACCGGTCCTATAAGCCGCTGAACATCCGCGCTCTGCTCGCCCATCTGAAAGGCGAGCGGGAGGACAGCAGCGATGTCGTCGGCATCTATCCGCTGCTCCCGGACGATACCTGCTATTTCCTTGTGTTCGATTTCGATGACCATGAGGGCACGTTTCAGGGCAGCGAAAAAACGGTCTCATGGCGGGACGAAGTCGACGCGCTCCGCAAAATATGCGAACTGGAACAGATCGACGCACTGGTCGAGCGCTCCCGTTCCGGGCAGGGCGCGCATGTCTGGATCTTCTTTTCCGAGACCGTTTCCGCACAGAAGGCACGGCAGTTCGGCACGGCTCTGCTAACAAAGGGCGCGGAATCGGTCAGCCTGAAAAACTTCCGCGCGTATGACCGAATGCTGCCATTGCAGGAGCATCTGCCGGAGGGAAAGCTCGGCAATCTGATTGCGCTGCCGCTGCAGGGCCGGGCGCTGCGAAATGGAAACAGCGCGTTTGTCGACGAAAACTGGAATGCGTACCCGGATCAATGGGGTGCACTGAAAAGCGCAAGAAAGCTGAGCGTAAAGGAAATCGAGGATAAAATCGCGGCATGGACACCGGAAGCAGGGCTTCTTGGACAACTGGCCGAGGAACCGCAGGAGGCGGAGGAAAACACGCAGAAAAGCTTCCTGCCGGAGAAGCCGTGGAGAAAAACAGAGCTTACACTGCACCCGGAGGATGTGGAGGGCGCGGTCAATCTTGTATATGCCAACGGTGTTTATATTAAAAGCACGAATCTCAAGCCGCGGCTTCAAAACCAGCTCCGCAGGCTTGCAGCCTATAAAAACCCGGAATTCCATAAGAAGCTGGCCATGGGCTTTTCAACGCTTGGAATACCGCGCATTGTCTATTGCGGCCATGACGACGGCGATTTTATCTGCCTCCCGCGTGGCTGTGTGGAGAGGCTGAAGGAGTTGTTGGAGGAAGCATCAATTCCATATCACATCACAGACGAACGGCAGTCGGACCGCAAAATCAAGGTTTCCTTCGCTGGGCAGCTATACCCAGAGCAGCAGCGCGCAGCGGACGCGCTACTGGCGCATGACATCGGCGTTCTGAGCGCAGCGACGGCCTTTGGCAAAACTGCCGTCGCCGCTTACCTGATTGCGGCGCGGCGGGTCAATACGCTGGTTCTGGTCGATAGTGCCGAGATATTGAAAAACTGGCAGGAGGATCTGCAAAAATTCCTGACGATTGAAGAAAAACCACCGACCTACACAACGCCGGCGGGCCGCGTCAAGCGGCGGATAAGCGTGATCGGCAAATTACAGGGCGCTCAAAACACCCTGACCGGAATTCTTGACGTTGCGATGATCCCGTCGCTGGGAAAAAGCGAACGACTGGAAGAACTCGTGCAGGGCTACGGCATGGTGCTCATGGACGAGTGCCACCATGCGGGCGCGGATACGGATACTGCCGTGCTGCGTTCCGTTACGGCGAAGTATGTTTACGGCCTGACCGCGACACCGAAGCGCGACGACGGGCAGGATCGAAAGATTTTCCTGCAGCTCGGTCCGATCCGCTTCCGGTACACGGCGAAGGATCGTGCGAAGAAGCAGGGCATCGGCCATTATGTCTATCCCCGTTTTACAAGGTTTGTTCACCTTTCCGAGAAACCGCCCGCGATGGCAGAATTAAATCAGCTGGTGATCGAAAGCGAAGACCGCAACGCGCAGATTCTCTCGGATACGATCACCTGCGTCCAAAACGGGCGGACGCCGCTGGTTATGACGAAGTACAAGGAGCATGCAAGGCTGCTGTATCAGCGCTTGCAGGGGAGTGCAGACCACGTTTTCCTGCTGCAGGGCGGAAAGAGCAGCAAAGAACGCGCGCAGGTCCGGGACGCGCTGCTGGCCGTGTCGGAAACAGACACGTTGATCGTGGTCGCCATCGGCAAATATATCGGCGAGGGCTTCAATCTGCCGCGCCTCGATACGCTGCTGCTCGCAATGCCGATCTCATGGCAGGGGAATGTCGAACAGTACGCGGGCCGTCTGAACCGCGACTACGACGGCAAACAGGATGTGATCATTTTTGACTATATCGACGCGCACGTGCCGACGCTGGAACGCATGTACCATAAGCGCCTGCGCGCCTACCGCCAGATCGGCTTCGAGATCTGCGCAAACCTGCAAGCTGCGCAGGAGGAGAAGACTGGCACTATTTTCGACGCGCAGACCTACACACCAGTCTATGAACGCGATCTGCAAGCCGCGCAGCGGGAAATCCTGATTTCCAGCCCCGCACTGAGCCGCAAAAAGGTCACATATTTTCTGGAACTCCTGCGCGAACATCAGGAAGCAGGCGTCCAGATCAAAATTCTCACGCTTGCACCCGACGCGCAGGATACATATCAGGCCGCTGAGAAAATCGGCTTCTTGCGCCAGTCTGGCATCGAAGTCTTCCCATCCCAAACCTGCCGTGAGCACTTCGCGATCCTCGACCGCTGCCTCGTCTGGTACGGCAGCATGAACCTACTGTCAAACGAAAAACCCGACGACAACCTGATCCGCCTCCCAGACGAACAAATCGCACAGGAGCTGCTGGAAATCGCCGTGCAAGCTGATTCTGCTTCGGAGAACAAAACCGGATAATACGCCGCCTCCACACTGTCACGCCCGTGTCGGCGGTTTGTGCGGCTTTCGCGGCACAGCCGAGCACGTACCCGCCAGAAGCCCCAAAACCGGACGTTGCGCCAACGTGCGGGAGTGTTGCAGGAACGCCAAGAGCAGAAAAAGGACGTCTGCGAGCGAATTTCGGCAGAGGGAGAAGCCGCAAGCGGCGAAGCAGGACAAAGCCGCGGGGTCGTGCGCATCCCGCGGCGGTCACATCTGCCCGCCGTGCGGGCAGTTTCGGGGATTTACGAAGGAGTTGTTGAGCGGGCAAAAATAGCACTCTTGGGGTCGTGATTTGAAAAAAGCCAGACGTTTCAAGGAAAACAGCGGGGTTGCATGAAAATAGTGTGTAGAAATCCAAATAATATCAGTAGGCGCTACGGCAAGTGAAGCGCGACTGGTTTCAAAAATACAGAGATCCTCTAATCCAAAACCTGCTGCGAGTATTTCACAATCATTGACCGCTGCACTGACTGGTATGACAGCATGAGCATGCTGGCTAACGAGAAGGTCGCTTTGTGCCAGGCAGAAGTGAATGTGTAAAAGAGCACAAACTGCGCTGTATGAATCAAAACGGGAGGATTGGAAATAAAAAACGTCAAAAAGTATTTGATAATGAGAGCCAAATCCTGTATAGTGTTATTGTAAGTAAGTGCTTATGCGTAGATTTGCAAACGAAAGCTGCACGAAGAGTCGGCGCACAAATCCGTGCATGCTGTTTTTGCAGACGTATGAGCGGAACGCACACAGAAAGAAAGACGAACGAAAAGCTGGGAGGAAGAAAATGAAAAAGCATTTGTTGGCTCTAGTACTGATTCTTGTCTGCTTGCTGTCAGTTCTGACGCCGGCCGTACATGCTGAGGAACCGGAACTCACCCGCATAGAATGGGTGCAGCAATTGGTAACGACCTTTGACATGACGGTAGAGGACGACAACTATCCGGATAACTACTACAGCGACATTGAGAGCAGCGCCAGCTACTACCGCAATTTGATGGTTGCGGTGGAATTTGGCGTGATCGACATTGAAGCTGGCGGAGAATTCCGGCCGCAGGATCCGGCGACCCGCGAGTTTGCCGCACATACGCTGAACTATTGCGTGGGGTTCCAGCTGGAAGACGGCGCAGCGTATACATACGCGGACAGCGCGGAGACTTCGTATCCGGATGATCTGCAGGTCGCTGTCAATCGCGGATGGTTTGTGCTGTCAGACGGAAAGATCCTGCCAGAGCAAAACGTTACCCCTGCAGAGGCGTCGGCTATGCTGACAGATGCCGCACAACTGCTGAAAGAGCTTGAGCTGTCCGACAACTACGAAAACACGTATACCTTTGCCACGGATATTATTGAGGTTCCGGATGGCACGGAGGTCATCGCTACGGATGATACCAGCATCAGCATTACGGACTGCCCCGTGACGATCACACAGGGCGATGTTTTCGTCGTGTACCTCAATGAGATTCCGGTTCCCTATATTGCAGGCAGTGTCACGCAAAGCGGCAGCGTCACCGTCATCTCCGCGACGCTTGCCGATGATGAGACAGTCTTTGCGGGCATCGACGCGCAAGGCACGGTTGTCGGCGATCTGCGGCAGGCAGAAGCCTATGACGGAACGGAGCTTGCCTATTACGTAGAAGCTACGGAACAGGAATACCGGACTTATGAAGAAGCGCTTGCGGCAGTCGAACGCCTTCCGGCGACACAGGCCGCTGGAAGCATTTCGCCCAAAGGCATTTCCCTGAGCTGCAAAAAGGAACTGAAACTTGGCGACGCGGTGACGCTCTCTGTGGATGGCAAGATCAAGAACGTCACGGTTTCCTATAAAATCAGCCTTGCAGAAGGTGTGGCCTACGTGAAGCTGGCGTATGATCTGGACGTGACCTACAAGGTCAAAGGTGACTATATTCCGGCCAGCTGCATCAGCAACATCAACGATATCACGTTTGTCTACTGGGGCGTTCCCGGCGTCGGCGGCTTCAAGATCACGTATGACGTGGAGTTGAGCGGCTCGTTCAGCGGCGTGCAGAGCTGGCACAAGGAGCTCGGCATGAGCGTGAGCAGAAGCGACGGCTTCCGGCTCATCCGTGATTTCAAGACAAAGACGTTCACCATGGTCGCGGAAGCAACCTTCCAGGTCGGCTTCAAAGCAAAGTTCGGCGTGACAGAGCTTCCGGCTTTCAACGCCTATGCCTACGCCTCCATGGGTAGTGTCGGCAAGCTGAAGATCCAGACCTATCAGGATGACGCAGCGCCGCAGAAATGCATGCACTTTGCCGCGTATTTGTATGCGGAGTGCGGCTTACAGGGCAGTGCCAAGCTGATCATCAAGGAAACTGTCTCCTTGAAATACGAAATTTTTAACGCAAAAAATAGTCCCATTCGCATTTCACACCACTACGAAGACGGCGTGCTTGTCGCCAAGTGCACGCGGGATGCAGATAAAAACTGGTACAACGACGCGATTGGCAGCGGCGGTGGAGGCGGCAGCCGGGGCTATTACACGCCCGGCGGGTCGGGCTATATGGCAAGCGGCTGGTCGGGCGGCAGCAGCAATACCGGCTGGGAAAACGGAAATCCTGTCGTGATCTATACCTATACCACGGACGACAATGGAAACGCCACGATCACCGGTTATAACGGCAAAGCCTCCGGCCTCGTGATTCCAGCTACTATTGATGGACATACTGTGGTCGCGATCGGAAACGGTGCGTTTAGAGGCAATTCCCGCCTGAGAGCCGTGATTTTTCCGGATGCAGTTACAAGAATCGGAAGCAATGCGTTCCGCGATTGTAAAAACTTGACATCAATCCAGCTTCCTGCCGGATTGACGGAACTCGGAGCAATGGCGTTCGGGAACTGCGTTGGCATTACAGAAATAACGATTCCGAAGGGCGTGGCAGCTGCCCGGATCGATGCCTACGCCCATGGACGCGGGCCGTTCGGAAATTGTGCGAACCTGAGTGCCGTTACTTTTGAAAACGGTATTACAAGAATCCCGGCGAATTTATTCAGCTATTGTACCGGAAAGATAGAGACGGTGCTCCCAGATACCGTGACTGAAATTGGATATAATGCATTTGAAAATTCTGGATTGTTTACCATTAAGCTGCCTGAAAAATTAAAAAAGATTCAATCGTATGCGTTTGCCGGATGCGGGAATTTAAGCAGCATTATAATTCCGGGAACTGTAACCTCAATAGAAAGTAGTGTGTTCAGCGGATGCTCGGCTTTGACAACAGTTCGGATACCTGAATCCGTAACAGAGATGGGGGAGAGCGTATTCAAGAACTGCTCGTCCCTGTACGATGTAAATCTCTCTAGCAGTTGCGTTAACATTAAAAAATCCATGTTTGAAGGTTGCTCTTCTCTGGAGAAGATTACGTTTCCAGATAAAGTGACGACAATTGAGGCAAGCGCGTTCCTAGACTGCACAGCCTTGAAGGAAATCGTCTGGAGCAAAGCACTGACAGCGATAGAAGGCTCCGCGTTCAAAAACTGTTCGTCCCTGACGGAAATCGCTGTACCGGAAACGGTGACGTCGCTCGGCAATCAGGCGTTTTCCAACTGTGACGCTCTGACAACCATCACCATCCCGGACAGCGTGACAAGCTTCGGAACCAGCATGTTCTATGACTGCGACGCGCTTGTTACAGTCAACTTGGGGAGCGGACTGACAGCGATTCCCAAATCGTCCTTTGAGCACTGCGACGTGCTGGAAAGCGTGACGGTTCCGCGCCGCGTCACAAGCATTGCCGCAGACGCGTTCAAGAACTCGGTAAAGTTCACGTCCATCTTTATCCCCCGCAGCGTCACCAGCATTGATTCCACAGCGTTCAGCTACCCAGCCAAGCTCACCATCTACGGTGTGCCCGGCACTTACGCGGAAACCTTTGCAAACGAAAACAGCATCACCTTTGTTGCGCAGCAGACCGGTGCAACCGCTGTTGCACTGGATCAGACAACGCTGTCCCTCGCCAAGGGCAGCAGCGCACAGCTGAAGCTGACCGTAACGCCGGAGAACTTTACCGACGCTGTCACATGGAAGTCTGCCGATACGTCGGTGGCGACGGTCAGCGATACTGGTTTGGTAAAGGCTGTGAACAACGGCAGCACTGTTATTAAAGTAACCGTCGGCAGCGTCAGCGCAAGCTGCAAGGTGACGGTGGTGCAGCCGGTCACAGGTATTTCGTTGAATCGTACCTCCCTGACGCTGGAAGCGCTCGGAACATTCCAGCTCACGGTCAGGATAACTCCGGCCAACGCGGAGGATCCGCGGGTGCGGTGGAGCAGTTCTGCGCCTGAAATCGCCGCAGTCAGCGACACGGGACTTGTAACGGCACTGAAAAAAGGAACGGCAGTCATCACCGTTACCAGTATGGACGGCAGCAATATCTCCCGGACATGCACGGTTACGGTCAGCAATACGGCGTATATCTGCAAGACCGCAGACGAGCTGGAAAGTCCGCACAACTACGAAAACAGCTGCACGGATGTATGGAGCTACACGCTCCCCGGCGCGACGGAACTGAACGTGACCTTTGACACGCGCACCTGTATGGAAGACGGCTTCGATTTCCTTTATCTTTATGATGCCAACGGCACGGAGATCGGAAAGTACACCGGAACAGAGCTGGCAGGCAAGACAATCACAATTCCCGGCGATACGGTTCGGATCAAAATGGCCAGCGATGACTCCGGAAACGAGTGGGGCTTCAAGGCACAGGTTCGTGCTGACGCGGGTGAGCTTGCAAATGGTGTCAAATGGAGTTTCCGTCCATCTGAGAATACGCTTTCCATAAACGGTGCGATCCTGGAAGGGCATAAGGTTTTGATTGCCTGCTATGACGACAACGGGAAGCTGACAAAGCTGGAGGTGTGGACTGTCAGCGGCAGTGTGAAATTACCGGACAGTGCAAGAATCTGTGTCTTCTACATTGACGAAGCCAACAAACCTCTTTGCGCCGCGGCAACGGTTCGTGGATGATGGTCTGTAGATCCGGTATGCCGGAATAACTGCCGTGTGTGAAAGCCGGAACTTCTGAATTCATGTAAAGACGTATAGAGCGGCGGAGAGAATAACACAATCATCCTCTTCGCCGTGCTATAATTGGATTGCAACCTAGTGCAGATGCAAAAGACATGAAGAATAAAGAAAGCGGGAACAACATGAACGAAGCCTAGGATGTATCTGAAAACAGCAATCAGATGTGCAAAATGCTGAAAGCAACGCAGAACGCAGCGACCATAAAAAAGCGAGAAAGAAGTCATCCCGCTTGTCATAGCGCGTTTCAGTACAGCGAAACTCCTTGAGGCGATTGAAGAACCGTTCTATCGCGTTCCGGTGTTTATACGTCTTTTTATCAAACGGCCACGGCTGCTTTGCAGTCACCTTCGGTGGGATCGTATAGTTGGTGAACCGTTCCAGCAGATAGCTTCAGATCTCTTTTGTACCATATGCATTATCGGAAAGAAGATCACAGTCCTTCAGGTCTGGAAGTAGCTTCAGCAGAGAAACCGCCTCCGTGCAATCATCAGCATTTCCAGCAGACATCAAAAAGCCACAGGCCGCAGGCTTTTCCGACAATAGTATGAATTTTCGTGTTAAGACCTCCCCGTACTTTGCCGATGCTGCTTGATGTCTGACTTTTGTTCGTTTTCTTATTCCACGACCTGCCTGCACGGATGCTTTGATCGACGCTGAATCCATGCTCAGCTCCGCGCCAGTGCTCGAGGCTGCACAGATCTCAAAAGTATTCTTCAGGATTCCGCCGTCCTACCAGCGGCAGAAGCGGTACGGGATAAGCGACTGGATTAGGTCCCCATTCCTTATTGGTAAGTTCATAACGACGGGCTTTCATGTCTATCACTTCATCGAAATGCCCAACTGTGACAATGACATCCATCATCTGCTGCTCAAATGTCCAATCAAGCCCAATATTACCTATAGCTTCCGGGATGACACGCTGATCATGGCCTTTATACGGAGCGGATTGGGCGTGACCATTTCACAGGAGCTGGTGCTGCAGGCATTCGGCTGCCCGGGCGTGATCTCGCGGCTGCTGGAACTGGTCTATCATCGAACGTTGGGACTGGCTTTTTCAAAAACAGTAAATTCTGTTGTAAGCCGAGCGCTGCTGGAATACCTGCAAAATGAAAAGCGATGAATGAAGGGCAGAGCGCAAAAACTGCGCCGCAGTAAACAAAGAATAGAGTTTTCACCGCGTGTGAGAACGTCTGAAAATATTCCGATCTTCCGAAAAAATCAGTAGACTTTGCGCCCCTTCTGTGGTAGTTGTTTGTGCTACCAAAACGAAGGAGGCACGAACATGGCAAAGAAACGGGCAAACGGCGAGGGCAATATTCGAAAGCGCAAGGATGGGCGATGGGAAGGGCGATATACCGCTGGATACGATGAAAAAAACGGTAAACGAATCATCAAGAGCGTTCTCGGCAAGACACAGGCAGAAGTGAAAGAAAAGCTGGCGAAAGCTGTCGCAGAAGCGGAAAGCGTCGATGTACGCCGTGCGGACGAGTATACGCTCGGCACATGGCTGCAAACGTGGTATGAGCTATACGCAAAACCGCATCTGCGGTTCTCGACCGCCGAATATTACCGGCGCGGAATAGAACTGCACATTACGCCACGTATCGGGGACATTCCCCTCAAAAAGCTGACCGGACGTGACCTGCAATGGCTGTACAAGGATTTACAGGAGCACGGTCGGTTAAGAGAAGCACAGAAAGGCAAGCAACCGGGACTGAGCGATTCGACGATCCGCGGCATTCACACGATGCTGCACAACGCGCTCGACCGCGCAGCCAAAGAACGGCTGATCGTGCGCAATCCGGCAGACGACTGCGTTCCGCCCAAAATCCCGAAGCACGAAATAAAGATCCTGCCGCCAGAACAAATCAAGTCTTACCTAACCGCAGCAGAACAGCGAGGTGTCCTGCCGATGTTCTATCTGGAGCTCATCAGCGGTCTGCGAAAAGGTGAACTGGTCGCGCTCCAATGGACAGACTTGGACATCGAAAACAAGACGATTTCCGTCAGCAAGCAGGCCGGACGCAACAACGCAGGCGAACCGGACATCACGCGCCCGAAAACAGAAAACTCGATCAGAAAAATCTCCATTCCGCAGGATGCCGTCGATCTGCTGATCGCAGAACACCAGAAACACCCAAGCAATCCATGGATGTTCCCATCTCCGAAAACAGGCGAGATGTACCATCCGGATTCGGTGGTCAACATCCACAAGAAGATTTTGAAGGATGCAGGGCTGGAACACCTGAGATTTCATGACTTGCGACACACATTCGCGACCTTGGCACTACAGAATGGCGTAGACGTGAAAACCGTATCGAGTATGCTCGGACACTTCGATGCGGGCTTCACGCTCCGCACTTACACGCACGTCACGCGCCAGATGCAGGAAAGTGCAGCAGAAAAGATGGGCAATTTCATGGCGCGGGTCATGTGAAGAAAGCCGCACCGAAGAAGGATTTATTTCTCCGGCGCGGTATCGTTTAATGGACAGTCACAGCGCCGTTTGAAAGGATGCACATGCCGGCACTCAGGTTTTCGAGAAAGAAACAGTATTCCCCGTCCGCTTCAATCTCAAACGTGTACAGAAAACCGTCTGCGGAAACGGTGGTTTCTCCAGCATATTCCCCGTCTTTGAAGCTTCCGAAGCCGAGGCTGCAAAGCTTTTCGGTATCAAAAGAAAGCGTCACGGTGTCGCCTGCCTGCAAGGAAAAGCCGCCGGAAGCTTCCGGATACAGCAAAACCATCTGCGCGTTTTCAAATCCGAACCCGGCAAAATTCCCGTCCGCATCCACGGCAAGCTCCGTCACAGCGTTCGGAAGGACCGGCATCGTTGACAGATCGACAAGAGCAGTGCTTTCGCAGACGGCCCGGTCGTGCTCTGCGCGAAGCCGCGTCTGATAAGCGGCGTCTTCCTCCGCGGAGAGAACCAGCGCTTCGCTGCCGTCGCTGTTAAAATAGTGAACCGTTCCGTCGGCGTCAATTTGTTTTCTGGCATAGACGATTGAAGATTCTTCAACCAACTGGTCCTTTTCGGCTTGACTCATTCGTTCGGTAATAACGAAGCCGCGCGACTTTTGAAGCGCAACAGCAGCGGCTGTCAGTGACAGCGCCAGCAGCACGGCCAGCGCGACCGCCAAACGCGGCAAGTGCTTTTTTGTTTTCATGATAGAAGCCTCCTGTTTTTCCCGGTGGGAGGCGATCTGCGCGCGGATGCGCGTCCGGCTGTCTTCCGGCAGGCGAACAGAATCTGCAATGCGTTTCAAATTTTGCTCCATGTCAATCCCAAGTTGTTCGTCCAACATGTTTCGCGCTCTGTGCAGGCGCATTGAAACGGCGGAAACAGTAATGTGCAGAAACCCGGCAATTTCGGAAAAGGAATACCCCTCCATGCAGTGCAGGACGATCACTACGCGATATTTCTCCGGCAGCTCCATCACGGCACGGTAGAGAGTACGATCCTCCGGCTCTGCGGGCAGGATCAGATCGTCTAATGCATCTGGTGCAAACTTTTTTGCGGCTGCAAGCTGGTTTTTGCAGTGGTTTACCGTCAGCTTTGTCAAAAATGCACGCTCCCGACCGGGGTAGACGCTTAGTTTCTGCTCCATCAGCTTGCAGAAAACCGCCTGTACCGCGTCCTCCGCGTCATGCGGCGAACGCAGATACCCGAGCGCCACGCGATAGACGCTGTCGGCATATGCGTCATAGAGCGCCAGAACCTGTTCTTGTTTCATCTGCCTGTTTCTCCATTTCTTTGAGGCCTCATAGATATAACAATTCAGAAAGGCAAAACAGCACATCCTTTCCGAAAAAAATTTTTCGATATTCCAAATATACCGTGTATTTCTGTAAGCTGCAACCGCATTGGAGACAAACGAGCCGCATAAAAATGAATCGAGCGCCGGAGGGGATGGACAGTCATCCTCTCCGACGCTCTCTGGACATTTCGCCGTGTGGGTCACGGTGTGGGTCAGGCAAATTTGCTACCCGAAAATCCGAACAAATAAAAGAGAAAACCGGCGAAAATCTCTCGATTTTCACCGGTCTCTGGAGCTAGTGGCCGGACTTGAACCGGCGACCTGCTGATTACGAATCAGCTGCTCTACCGACTGAGCCACACTAGCATCCCGATTGCCTGAATAATATAGCACGTTTTTCCCGCCGCGTCAATCCCTTTTTCGCAGGATATTTATTTTTTGTGCATGTCTTCACAATATGAACAAATGTCCACGGCTATTTTCTACGTTGCAGTGTAGCAATTTAAATTGATTGAGAAGTTATTTTATGGTATAGTAACTCCTGTACTTTTATATTCTGAAAGGGGAGAGAGGGCGCCGCGAGGCGTCCGGAAAGGAGAACTATGGAAGCTATCATCAATTTCTTCACGGGAACCCTGAACACGGTCGCATGGCTGTACATTTTCCTGCCATGTACCATTGTCGGCGGTCTGTATCTGACCATCCGCAATCGCGGGATCCAGTTCACGCGCTTCGGCTATGCGATGAAAAACACGGTCGGCAAGATGTTTCAGAAGCAGGAGGCAGGCGCTGGCGCGGTCACGCCGCTGCAGGCTGTCACAACGGCCCTGGCTGCGACGGTCGGCACCGGCAATATCGTCGGCACCTCGCAGGCCATCGCCCTCGGCGGCTACGGTGCAGTGTTCTGGCTGTGGCTGGCGGCGCTGCTCGGCATGATGATCAAGTATTCCGAGGTCACGCTGTCCATCCAATACCGCGAGCGCGACGCAAAGGGTGACTGGGTCGGCGGCCCGATGTACTACGTCAAAAACGGTCTCAGCAAGCACTGGCAGTGGGTCGGCATTCTGTTTTGCGTTTTCGCAGCCATCGCTTCCTTCGGCATCGGCAATATGTCGCAGGTCAACTCCATCGTCGGCTCCCTGAACGACGCCATCGACGCCTTCATCCCGGCTGCGGAAGGGGAGCGGAAGCTGCTGAACTTTATTTTTGGCGTTGCAATCGCGGCGCTCATCGGCGTGATCCTCTTCGGCGGCATCAAGCGCATCGGCGCCGTGGCGGAAAAGCTCGTCCCGGTCATGAGCATCTTGTACATTATTTTTGCTCTGGTCGTGATTTTTGGCCATGCCAGCAATATCGGCCCGGCCTTCGGCAAGATCTTTGCCACAGCTTTTACGCCCAAGGCGCTCGGCGGCGCGGCCAGTGGTATTGCGCTCAAGCAGACCATTGTCTGGGGCCTGCGCAGAAGCGCCTTCTCCAACGAAGCGGGCCTTGGCTCCGCAGCCATCGCCCATGCGGCGGCTGATACCAAGAGCCCCGTCCAGCAGGGCCTGTACGGTATCTTCGAGGTCTTTGCCGATACCATCGTCATCTGCACCCTGACGGCCCTGACCATCATCTGCAGTGGCGTGGATATCACCTTCGGCCACAAGGTCGGCTCCGAGCTGATCACAGCCGCATTTTCCACCATGTTCGGCCAGAAATTCGCTTCCGTCTTCGTCGCACTGGCCCTGATGCTCTTCGCGTTCACGACGATCCTCGGCTGGTCGCTCTACGGCAGCCGCTGCGTCCAGTATCTGTTTGGCCTCAAGGTTTCGAAGGCCTATCAGGTCCTGTTCATCATCGTCGTTGTGGTCGGTGCGGTCGCGTCGCTCGACGTGGTGTGGGACATTGCGGACACGTTCAACGGCCTCATGGCGATCCCGAACTTTATCGCCCTGTTCGCACTGTCCGGCGTTGTGGCGAAGCTGACGAAGGAGTATTTCTTCGATAAAAACAAGCTGGCAAAATAAAAACGAAAGCCCGCAGGCCGTTCAAAGCGGCCTGCGGGACATTTATGCGAAAGGGGAGAAGCGGTATGCAGCAGCTTCAGATCGGGCGGGTCTACCGCCATTTCAAAGGCGATTATTATCTCGTGGAGGCGCTTGCCAAGGATTCTGAGAGCGGCGAGGCCTGCGTGATCTACCGAAAGCTCTACGGCGACGGCGGTCTGTGGGTCCGTCCGCTCGAAATGTTTTTGAGCAAGGTCGACCGGGAGAAGTATCCGGACGCAGAGCAGGAATACCGCTTTGCGCTTCAGGACATCCCAAGCGCCGCCGGACATGAATAAAAACCGCGTCCGCCCCTACACTGGCCTTGGAAAGCCTGCGCAAAATAGGAAAACAGCAGTTCTTTGACAGACCGAACGGCCCGGCGGAGCTTACTCCGCCAGGCCG
>OLXT01000572.1_pt1 | contig 15674 bp, 18 predicted proteins | sample 1673931 | NCBI WGS metagenome assembly OLXT01 (sample SAMEA103958134, study PRJEB25191) | human gut metagenome | reverse complement strand
TAGTAGAAGTTTTCGGAGGCAAAGGGCCTGCCCCCAGCAAAGAGAAATTCCGACTTGACCACAGCCCACAAAAATTGCTCCAGGGTCATGCCGTTGTAGTGGAAAAATCCTGCGATAGCGACTGGCGCCGCCGCCAGCAGGCAGAGCCAGCTTGCAGCTTCTTTGCCGATGATGCCGCCCAAGCCGAGATAGATACCGACCGCCAGAGCGACGGCGAGGATCGCACAAATAAACTGCCGCGCAGAAAGACCGAAAAAGATGGTTTCCCGGTGCGCACGGATTTCTTTTGGAATTTTGACTTCTATAAAAATCGCCTCCGATTAGTTGAAAATTTGACGCAAAAATTAGAATATGAGATAATATTTATAGGTAAAAACTTGACAAAAAGGAGAAGATGCTATGAACTCTACACTCATTTTATTCAAGGAAATAGGTCGCCAGCTTTTGATCGTTGGTCTGGTACTGGGGAGCCTGCCAATGGCAATCCGCATCCTCTGGAAACTGCGGCTTCTGCCACTAGGCTGCTACTTTGTGGCAACGAAACTCTTCTGGCCGCGCTGGGCGCTTGCGCACCGAACCGCTTGTATTTTGATCTTCATTGCCTGCGTGCTGTTCTTTGTCTTGTGCTGGACAATCCGCTACATTCGCCAGAAGCGCGAAGAACAGATCATGGCAGAGCTGATACACCACTACACAAAGGACCTGAAGCCAGGCGAATCCAGAACACTGGAATTTCTGTGAACGTATATAAGAAACGTGTCCCAGTTTGGGACACGTTTCTTATAATCTGGAATAAGGCGTTGACAAATGCTTGCGAGGATAGTTAAATGAGATTTGGAGGGATGGCCATGAATAAAGACTCGATAAATGCCGAGATGCGATTGAATAAGGCAGAATATGATCCGCAAAAATTTCTTATTGTTGCAGATTCATTCTTTTACGCAGCTGAGGTTTGTAGTAACTCATGGAAGCTTGAGGAAGAAACTTTCCCAAAAGTCCAAATCGCCATATTCACGAGTCGAGCGTTTGCCTGTGAAATATACATAAAAGCTATCCTTTATCATTGCCACGTACCAATTCCTAATAAAGGCTCGAATGGGAAGGAATTTAACAGGCACAGTCTCGCTTCACTTTTCTCGCTTCTTTCAGATGAAATTAAAGAGACTGTATATTCGCATTATCACGAGCTAAGCGAATCTGGCTTTTTTGATAGGATATTGCTGATAGCTAACACATTTGAAGAAATGCGTTATGCCTATGAATACCGTTCATTGAAAACTGAAATTGTCTTTTTGGAATCTTTTACGAAGTATCTCAAAGAAACCGCACATAATATCATCGACTCGAATCAGCGGACTACCCCATCATCTCCCGCACCAGACGATCAGAACCCTTGACAAGCCCGGTCAGCACCAGCATATTGAACATGAGCTGCCCGATGTATTGCCAGACCATTGTGACCGCAGGGAGCGATTCGTCCAGTGCCGTACTGCCGCCAGATAAAAAAGCGGAATAGATCACGCAGGATAGTACAATGACCGCGCCCTCCATGCAGACGCCGACATAGCTTTTCAGGAACGTTTGACCGGTTCTGGACGTAGCTTCTCCCGCGAATGATGCCAGCGGCAAGGGTGCAATCGCGGTGTAAATGAAGATTTTGAAAAATCGGCCATAGACGGTCAAAATCAGCACAAAGGACAAAACGGTTATCAATAGGCTGCCGAGCAGCGACACCAGCCAGAGCGGAATGGATTCCAGAAAACTCACATCTTCAATGGCTTCGACGATTTTATCTGGCAAAGTGGCTGTTGTAGAGATTGCAGAACCAATGCCGCCCATGACGGTACTTACCACACCGCCGCAGATTTTGTAAATCGCGGTTATCAGCTCCAGCGACGAGCCGACCGCCACCTTTGCAAGCAGAAACCGGATAAAATGCCGCAGGGCAAATTCCGGTCTTTGCAGTTCGCGGAAGCTGGCCGCTGAGCGGAATACGCCCATTGCAAAAAATAACACCAGCAGACCATAGCCAAAGCCTACCAGTGCGTTGTGGATGCTAACAATGACTGTCCAAATCTCGCCGCCGCGAAAGGATTCCGGCGTCTGCGACACCAGCGACCAGATTTCCGCCAGATACTCGTTCCAGTTCGACAGCGCGTTTTCAAGGGTTGATACAACCCAGTTATCACTCACATGATTTCATCTCCATTTCATTTTGTAGTAACAAGAGCTGCAAGCAAAAATGTATTGCGTTTTACAGTACATTCGTATATAATAATAGCAAAGGAGGCGATTCGTATGGCAACCAGAACCGCAAATGTGATGGCCCGTGTAGAACCTGATGTAAAAGAACAGGCGGAAGGGATTCTGGATCAGCTTGGTATTCCGGCATCTGTTGTAATCAACGCTCTGTATAAGCAGATCATTTATAGAAATGGGATTCCATTTTCTCTGATCTTGCCGACTGCGCCGGTTGCTCGTGACGAAATGACGGATGCAGAATTTCATGCAATGATGCAGGCTGGCTTGGAGGACGCAAAGGCTGATCGCTCCCGTCCTGCATCTGAAGTCTTTGCAGAACTGCGGCGAGGGCTTTGAGTGTGGATGATTACGAAGTAAAGCTCACAGGAAAGGCACAGCGCCAGCTTCAGGAAATTGTCCGTTACATTGCAGAAGATTTGCAGGAACCCGCTACTGCTGAAAGGATGCTGGACAGCATGGAAAAAGAAATCATGTCGCTTTCCACGCTGCCAAACCGTGTTGCGTTGACAACAGAAGAGCCATGGCATAGCGCAGGCATACACAAGATGCCGGTCAAGAACTACCTGGTCTATTTTTGGGTTGACGAGCCAAGTAAGAAAGTGCAGATCACCGCGATTGTGTATGGTCGGCGGGATCAGAGAAGCGTTCTGCAAAACATGAAAATGTAGTTTGTTGCAATACGTCCCAATTCGGGACGTATTGCTTTTTATATGACGCCTCTTTAATACGTCTCACCGTGAGACGTATTTTTATCTCACCGCCTGCTGCCTTGTGCGCTGCTTCGTGATCTCAAACCCATACACAGCGGCAATGTAATCACCAAGGCGCCGCGTTGTCCGGGTAATATCCGCTCTGGACGCCTGCCCGTGGCAGATTTTCGCGCACAGATTGTCCATCTGCGTCTCGGAAATGCCATTTTTGAACACGCGGTACAGATAGTGATTCGTGCCGTCGTGGTGAATGGCATCTGCCCGCAGGTCGCCGTTTTTATCCACATACCATTCCGTCATATCTGTGTCCGAATACAGGCAATCACGGATGTTCCCGGATTTAATCATCTTATATCCCTGCGCCCGACCATTCCAGAACCCAAGATCACCAATAACAAGGATCGGCTGTGAAAACTGAATGTCCAGATTTCGGCGCTCGTCGTCGAGGTATTCAGCGTTCAGCTCGTGCATCTTTTCATAGAGCTTATCTTCGGGCAGCTCCGGATAGTTTTCCATAAGAAAGTCGCGCCAATCGTCCAAGTCAAGATGAATGTCGCTCCAAATCACATGGCGCTCGACTGCGTTTTTCGCCTGCTTCATCGCTTACACCACACCGATGGCTGTCAAAATTTCCTTTGCAAAGGCGATCAGTAAGCCACCGAACAGGCAAAGAACACCCTGCGTTCTCTGCGTCGCGTCGTGGGATTGCACGGACATACCGAGCTGCACAACGCCCCAGCCTAAGATGATAATACCGATTGCCTTGATGCAGGAAAAAATGAAGTCGGACAGGTTATTTACGATGGTCAGCGGATCGCTGTCAGCAGCAAAAGCCGAGGTCGTAAACAGTGCCGTTGTCAGCACAAGGCTTGTCCAGACAGCCATGATGCGGCGCTCCTTGCGCCGCGAGGTTAATTCGTGTTTCATATAGATTCCTCCAAAATTTCAATATCGTCGATGTTTTCAATGGGGAATGAAAGATCGTCCGCTGCAAATGCGCGCAGCGGCGTGTGAAGATACGGCGGCGCGCCGCCGTCCTCCGTGCGGTGGATATTCGGGTGCTTCAGGATGTCATACTTCTCGTCAATGACTGGTTTCTCGCCTCGAATCAGAACGATTGCGTTTTTATTATCCAAGCGCCGCACCTCGTCCGGTGTCATAAGCTCGCGCCCGGTCTGTTGGAAATTCTGCGAGAAAGAACCGTTCCGGCCTTTGCTCTGGCTTGACGTGCGCGTATCAATCGTTTCTTTTCCAAGCAGTTCCGAAATATATTTGTGCGTCGATTGTTCGTTGCCACCTAAGTACACAAAGCTGTCCGCGTTGCCGATGATGCCCTCCCAATCGTCCTTAAAAAGTGCTTTGAGCTGCGAAATATTTTGCAGGATGATGGTTGACATAATGTTTCGAGAGCGCATAGTCGCCTGCAATCGGGCATAGCCGTCGGGCAAGGCCACGTTCGCAAATTCATCGAACATCAGCCGCACGGGAACAGGCAGCGCCCCTTGATGGATTTTGTCTGCCTGATAGTAAAGCTCTTGAAACGCTTGCGTATAGAGCATACCGACGAGGAAATTGAGCGATGCGTCGTTGCTGTCAGGGATGATGCAGAAAATTGCCTGTTTCCGTTCGCCCAGCTTGCCAAGCTCCATATCGTCGCTGGCGGTGATGCGCTGGATTTCCGGTAACGTAAATGATGCCAGGCGAACAGCCGCGCTCACCAAGATCGATTTTGCGGTTTTGCCCGCGGCTTGCTTGAAAATATGGTATTGCCGCACGGCAATGTGATCGGGCTGTTCTTCCTCCAAGGCTTCAAAGAGAAGATCGAGCGGAGATTGATAATCGTCATCTTCTTCCTTTGCACCGCCGTTTTCAATCATGTAGAGAATGGTTTCCATGTTCTGATCTTCGGGCGGTGCTTCGTGGAGCAGGTAAAGCATGAGCGCGGCGTCAAGCGCTGTTTCCGATTTCTCCCAAAATGGATCATTTGCTTTTGCACCTTTCGGCGTGGTGTTTTTGATGAAATTGTCAATCAGCTTGAACACGTCTGCGTCCTTGCGTATGTAGCAAAATGGGTTGTAGCAGTCGGATTTAGATGGGTCGATCAGGTCAAAAACGCGCAGAACATAACCTTCCTCCAGAAACAGATTTCCGACGGCACGGAGCATTTCGCCCTTTGGGTCAGTGACGATAAAACTCGCATTGGCAAGCATGAGGTTTGGTTTTGCGAGGAATCGCGTCTTGCCCGAACCAGAACCGCCGACGATAATTTGCAGAAGATTTCGCCGGTGCAGCTTACCGTTCATGCTCATTTGCAGGTGTTGGGTCAGTATGACGTTTTTGCCTGCATCCTTGTCGCGGTACTTCTTGTCCAGTTCCCGGACACTGCCCCACGACGCAGAGCCATGTTCCTCGCCGGGGCGCGTATTCTTTTGCCCCGTGTAATAAAACAGAATCGCGCCGCCGTAGAGCAGTAAAAAGATGCCGATAAACTTCATCGTGTACGGCGTCCAGTGCAGAGAAAACGGATTCTTTGTCGCGGCTGAAAAGGCATCCATCAGCGTGAAAATCGTCATGCCCGGTTCATAGCAGCTCGCCATCAGCACGGCCAACCAGACGATGGGTAGAGTAAACGCCGCCCACACAGGGGCGGCGTTTCGGAATGATTTTTTCTTGTGTGTCACAGGTCACTGTCCAGACAGGCCAGACCTGTCCGCTCGGCATGGTGCTTGCACAGGAGCAGGGTGCCAGCCACGAGCAGCAGCAGAACCGGTGCAGCAAAACAAAACAGTTTTTTTATCATGTTCAGATACCTCTTTTCCAATATCATAAATGCGTCTCACGGTGAGACGCATTTCAGGTCGGGCACGCGGCCCTCCCAGCATAGGAGCTGCCCGCGCCAGCGGGCAGCCTTGGTTTGCTCCCCTTGTCTGCCACACTTCCGCTGGGTGGCCGCTGTCAAGGCCCAGCCAGTGCGCACACTGGCTGGCTCTGCGGTCGATACGCCAGTATCGACCGGCCTTGACTGCGGACAGCCAGCGGAAGATATTCCCCCGGAGGGGAGCAAACTTCTTTAACGTGCGCTGCGGTTCATATTCCGTGACCGGACCTGCGGCGTGATTGCACGTTCAATGCTGCCGCCGATCTTCTGTGACATATCTTGTATCTGTCCGAGTGCCTGCCGTCGATCCTGCGGGTCAAACCCGTCATAGAACGCCGCCAGATTTGATACGTCGGGCGCTTCACACGGAACACCAAAGCGACGACAGATCATATAGCCGACGCTCTGCGCATCCAGCTCATAATCATCCCGCGAATAGTTCTGATTATAGCCTTTGGCATGAAAACGGACGTGGGCGATCTCTGTTGCGATGCCTGCAAACGCTTCCGCATTGCTATACTTCGGATTGACTGCCATTTTCATCTGGTTCGGATCGTAAAGCGCGGGCATGGGGATACTTTCATCTGTTACTAGCGGCACAACGCAGTAATTCAGGAGCGTTTTCAGGGCTTCCGTCATTTCTTTGCTGCCCGGCTGCAAAACGGTGTGCTTCAGGTCGCGCCCGCTTGTCTGCCGCACGTCGTAAACGTCCGTCAGTACATACCCTTTGCCGAAAGAGGAACGGGTGTAAATTTTCACGCCATTCTTTTCCTCGGTTGGAGATACGCTGCGCATCAGGCTTTTCCAGCGGTCTTTGGTGCCGAAAATGGTTGCGCCCTGATCCTGCACCATGACGAGCGAGACATTGCCTGCGCTGTAACTTGGGTTGTCGGCTTGACAGTTCAGATAGCGCAAGTAGGCATCCGGGTCACTGGTGATCTGAACAATACCCGCGTCCTGCATGGCATTTGCATTTTCACGGTCTGACTGACGCTGTGCCTGCCAAAGCTCGCTGCTCTGGTTCTTCTCATTCACTAATTCTGCTAAGTTTGCGATGATGTTCACACTCCTTACTATCTAATATGTTCCAGCTCTCGCTGGGGTTCTGCTTTCGTTCGCTCTGCGGCAGCGCGCAATGCCGCCAGCCTGCCGCGAACCGGCTGTTTTTCCTCATTACTGGTCAAAGTCGGCCCCTGCGTCAAGCCACTCCTTTGCTTTTGCAAGGATGGTTCTGGTTGGGCAGGGGTCTGCACTTTTTTTGGCTGCGCGTCCTCCGGCTGTTTAGGTTGATACCCCATCTGCTCTAGGATATAATTTGCCTGCGAGAGATGGTCAATGTTGGTCAGGATTTCAAGATATGGCGCGTCGCCTTTCTTGTCCAAAATGGTTGAAAATAACAAGCCGACTTTCTTGGCCCTGCGCTTGAACTCGTCAAAATCCTCTGTGCGCAAAGGTAGAACCTCAATGGGCCGCTGTTCGCTCAAAAGGCGGTTCATATTGACCTTGCCGTATAGCTTTTTCTGATCTTTTGCCAGTGCATACAACAGCGCCGCGAGATTCTTTGCGCCCCGTGCCAGCAGCTTAATTGCTTCTTCCGAGATTTGAACGCCTTCCTTCATTACAAGGTCAGCAGCTTCGCCGCTTACCTCCATAGGCTGTGCCTCCTTTCTTTTGCCTTGTTTGGCAAATGATTCTCTGTTGATGGTGAAGTGCTTTCCTGCACCTGCCGCAGCATCCGCGGCGCATATTCCACGATTTTTCCGCATAATCGCAGTTCCCGACGCAAGGGCCTGAGCTGCGCGGTCAACGCATCAATGTCCGCGTTAAGCGGCTCAGACGGCTGCTCCCGGCGTAGCGCATATAATTCTTTGCGCCGGTCTACGATTATCTGCATCTCATTTGACAACGCATCAGACAGCATTTCTAACTCTGGCTTTGTATCTATGTGATACTTCTGCAAAAGGAAGAATTGGTGCCGGTATTGCTTTGCACGGCGTATCTCTGCCCGCGTTTCAAACGGAACTTTTTGCGGGCGTTTCTTTCGCGGTGACAGCAGATACAGATAGTATAGGTATAGCGCCCGGAAACTGCCGCGTTTGACGGGTGGATAGCGGCGCGGCTGCTTGCGGATGGTATAGCGTTTGGATTCACTTTGTTCCGGCGGAATGGCAGCGGTTACGCCGCGCTGCATGCGCAATCGCCGCATAAGGTCGGCTTCTGTGTATCCATCTCCAAGGCTGTCCAGACGAACAAACCGCTGCCCGCCCGGTGGACGGACGGCGGTATGCTTGACATTCGGGCCGCGCTTGACAGAATAGCCCTGCCGACGTAAGGTTTCCAGAAACATATCATAGGTCAGGCTTCCGGCCAGCGCTGCGTCAATATCACGGCGGATAAGGTCACGGATTGTACCGCTGCCGCGCTTTTCTGCGTTCCATGCAGCGTAGGAAGCGCCTTTCCCATCCGGTTCAATCACGGAGTATCCGCGCTCCCGGCTGACCGCATTGGAAATGCCGCGCAGATCGTGGAAATAGCTTTTGAAATCACTCCGGTACTTTTTGCCGTCCATGAATGAAACGGAATTGAAAACAATGTGACAATGCAGATGGTCACGGTCGGTGTGCGTACAGACAACGGCTTCGTATTTGTCTCCTAACAGTCGCCGTGCGAACTCTACGCCCGCTTCGTGTGCCTGTTCCGGCGTGACCTCGCCGGGAGCGTAGGAGTGAATGATATGATAACCGAGAATCCCGCCGTGCTTATCCCAGCGCCGTTTGGTTTCCTGCATTTGCAAAAAAGACTTATCCAGCATACAGTTGATTGCCGTCTGGAAGCCCGCTTTGACAGGATCACAGATATAATCCACGGCGTTTCCCAAATCCGTTTTGCCGTCATTTTGAACGTAATCCAGGCAGCGATCCAGCCGGGAATGAATGACGATAATCTTATCGTATGCCATTATATCGACTCCCGCACCAGTTCCCACGCTTCTCGCGCAAAGCGTGCGGCATCATGGATTTGTGCCTGTGTGACATAGCCCTTGCCGTTCGCCCAGTGCGCAAGCTGGTTGATGTTCGTGCCGATGCCAGACAGCACACGCAAAAGCTCCGCATAGCAGTCCGGCGGGCGCGGTTTGACGGTTTCGCCCAGAATACACTTGCGGATCATGGCGCTGGCAGACAGACCGCTGCTCTGGCAGAGCTGCATGAGCTGCCGATATTCCGCGTCGTTCAGCCATACGCCAGTGAAATGTGATCGACTGCGCAAAAAATCCCTCCTGTCCAGTTGAAATGCGTCTCACCATGAGACGTATTTCCGGCGCATCGTCATATAGAAATGCGTCTCACCGTGAGACGCAAAACGCGGGGGTCTTAGGGGTTCGCCCCTAACAAGGGTCGTTTAACAAACGACATACTTGCTAAATCAGCACCGCAAGCGGTGCTGATTCCGTTACCGCTGCATGGTAACAGATTTTGTCCGTCGAGGGCGCTTATCCTGCTTTTCCATCTGGTGCTCCAGCGATAAAAGGCGCTGCAATTCCGCTTCACATTCCGGTACATATCGAATGTCGTGTGTGTTTTCCTCCAGCCGCAATACGCGGTGAATGAATGTTTCATGGCTGCTTTCGCAAAAATACTCGTCCTTATCGCGGTATTGCACCTTTGCAATGGGCAGCGCAGATTTGACCACACGCTGTACCTGTTTGGCATAGTCCAGATGAATGACCTTCCCCGCCAGCTTGCCGTCTCGAACGCCATCTACCACAACGCGGTACGCTTTGATGCCGTTCGGCTGGTCTGCGTAAAACGTCCACGTTTTGTAAGCGCGGCTGTCCTGCAAATACGTCTCGCGCTCCGGCACACACCATGTTCCACACGGACGGCTCATCCAGAGAAAAGAACGATGCTCCAAACTGGATTCCTGCGCACTGTTCCAGAGAATTTCTTTGTCAACGTCAAAATCTTCTTTGTAGGCAAGGGTGTTCCGCTGGACAATCTTTTCTAAAAAATTGAGGATGTCCGGTTGGTAGTCTTTTTCGTTTTCCATGCTTCGCGTTCTCTCCTTTGTGGTATATGGGATATGCAAATAATCCAGCACGTCGCCGCAGCCGAGTTTGTGGATGCAGAAATCGTATTGCTTTGGATGCGTGACCTCCATGCGCTGAAACCGGTTCGGCTCTTTTTCGAGATGTGCGCCAAACATACAAAACATACAACCGCTGCGCTTTACGCCGGTCGTTGTCAGCTTTCCGGCTTCCTCGAAAATCTCACCGTAGACAGACGCATACGAGAGACCCGTCATTTTGAGGTAGGCCAAAACATCCTGCTCTGTCCAGAATGACATCGGCTGGGAAGTTGGGTCGCGTTTGAGATACGCATTGCAGCCGGTTTTCAAATAGCTGCTCTGGCGGCGAACGCTTTCACTTGCCATCGTTCCAAGGATCATATATAGATGATGTTCTCTGGCGTACTTATGTAAGGGGTGCTCTTTCATTACAGCGCAACACCTGTCTGATATGAGAAATGGCGCATCCAGAAGGAAACGCCATTTTTCATATCGCTCGTTGTATTTTGAAGGTGTGCCGTCTGCGTTCAGGCCATTCAGGTGTCGGATCGCCCACGGACTGCCTTGCCGCGCGTAATAGATGCGTCTGGCAACATCTTTAGAGATGATAGGATAGCCATACGTCGTCAAAACCTTTGAAAACGGAATTTCCGGCCGCAGCCACGTCACATTCGGAACGGTCTTTACAAACTCACGGATTTCTGGGTACTCTAAGCCGGTGTCTACAAACACAGCCGGAACGTCCGGAAATGCCCTCCGCACCAAATCCAGAAGCACGGTAGAATCCTTTCCACCCGAAAAGGAAACGGCAATCTTGCCGCCATAGTGGTGATACCATTCCAGAATTTTAGCTTGTGTCACACGAATTTTGCGTTCCAGCGGCCACGCCTGCATGATGCTTAAATCCTGCCGGGTGTAAACGGGCATACGTCATGCACCTCCCGCTATCGCTCCAGCGTGGCAGACATGGTACGCTGCCTGGAAACTGCTAACGACGGACATTGCTTTTCGATGGCGTCAATCAAACCGGCGGCGCAGGAACGGATGGTATCAAGTGACGCTTTCAGCTCATCCAGTTCCTTGCCCTTGCTCCACCCGGCAACGTAGCCGAACGAATAATCAGACGTGTCAATGCCAAAATGCTGACAGACCACATACGCCACACTTTCGGCTTCGACCTCGCGCGTGTGCTGGTCTTTGGACGGCGGTTCGTTTTTCTTGCGCCGGTGGAGTGTGGCATGACTGATTTCATGCAGCATGGTTTTGAGCGTCTGCTTCTGGCTCATGCCGGGGCGTACCAAAATTTCTTCCGTGACGTGGTTGAAACAGCCTTTTGCTGCTCCATGCGGTGCTTCATACAAAATGGGAACCGGCGAAACGCTTGTGATCGCGTTCGCCAGTTCCTCAAAATGTGCAATATCGCCATTCAATTCGGATACGCCGATGCTGGGAAGTTCTTTGCCCTCGGTCTGTGAAATGTCAAAGACGGTGACAATACGGAATCGCATGAGCTGCACCAGTGTCCGCTCCCGGAGCGGTTTGCCCGCCGCATCAAGCACAGGCTTGCCGTCTTTGTCCAACTTATCCTGCTCAATGAACCGTCGATACGGGCACGGAGCGAGAATTTTCAGGCCGCTTTCATGTGCCTTTACATTGCGCCCAAACTCTTTCTTCCATGTGTGAAACCCGGCCACATGAGATGCAGCCGGGTTTTGCATGAGAATCAGCATAACGTTGCCGAAACTGTATGTGTGAAATTTTGACATGGCAGACAGATATTCCGCGTAGCGCCCACTGGTAAAAATCTCGCTGACACCCTGTTCCAGTTTTTCGGTCAGTTCTTTGAGACGTTCGTCCGGTGTTGCACCGGTCAGTTCAAACCCCATTTCAACGCTCCTGCGACGGTGGTTTGCGCTGCTTTTCGGGCGTCGCGTTTTTCTGCTTTGGCTCGACCTTCAATGTGACTGGTTCATTTCCGCAAAAGCCTACCAGAATCTCAGCCTTATGGAATTTCTTCTTGAAGCGTTCCATCTGGTCGGGAGGGAGCGAACAAAAGCTGTCCTCCGTCAAACCGCACACGAAAAAAGGACCCACCAGACCACCATAGCCGCCCTCGACGCTACGGTTGAAATCCATACCCAAAAGAAGTCCTTCATCGTTTGCAACAATGCCGACCGGTTCCTCGTATGGATAAATAGCAGTAATCAGGCCGCCGACGATCTCCTGCATGGCATGAAGCTCATGCGGAATCGTCTTTTCGTATGGCGCATAGCCCGGCTCGACGACAAGCACGGTCATTTGCTCTGTGACTTTTTTTTCATCCATACAGTTATTCTCCGCGCCATTCCAGCACGAATACGACGGACAGGACCTCCTGCTCGGTGATTGCTTTGGAAACGGCGCTGACAACAGCATCATAAGAGAGCGTCATCCGGCTGTTCTCCGCAATTTCCCACGGAGCGGACAGTGCAAATGTTTCCGCATTGCCGTTTTTTGTAGTCTGTGCGCCGTTAATCTTAAAGCCGAGAAGCTGGGCATCAACCTTTTCGTGTGCCATATCGGTCGTGTAGGGAACGAGCTGCCAACCGTTTTTGGTGGAAATCGAAACGCTGGATACAACGACCTCGCCAGTAGAGCCGTTGATAATCTCTGCTGTGCCGGCATGAACCTCGCCGCTTTCGTCAACGATAAGCGGCAATGTAACCGGCACGGTCACGGAAAACACCTCGGTAATCTCCCAATGGGCGTAATAAGTTGTTTCACCGTCCGTCGTATAGATGGTGTTGGAATCAACCTCTGTACCGCCGTCTTTCTCCGTAAACCAGCCTAAAAATTCTGCATTTTTGCGTTCCGGGTCCTTGGGCAGCAGCAGCTTTTCCCCGTAAGTCTGCTCGGTCGTTTCGCTCTGACCGATGCCCAAATCCCATGTTACGGTGTACTTGTTGGCCGCGAACTGCGCGTAAAATGTCGTGCTGCTGGTGATCGTGACCGTACTGTAAAGGCTGCCGCCCGTCTTGGCCGTAAACCAACCCTTGAAAGTGTAGCCGGTCTTGACAGGAACGCTGCCTGGCGCGGTCGGCTTGCTGTTCGGCTTCACGGTTTCGGAAAAGCTGGTCTTGCCGTCGATGGTGCCGCCGTTCGTGCCCGCATCCCACTTGACTGTCAGGCTGACGGTCGCGCCGCAATCGTCGCACTTGCCGTCACCGTTCGCGTCGGTGTGGTCAGCGTATTCATAGCCAGAATCGCCGCAGGCCGAGCACGTCTTGGTGCGCTTATGCTGCGTTTCGCTGTCCGACACCCACGAACCATAGGAATAGCTGTGATTGGCGTAGTCATAGGTTGATGCGCCGCAGCCGGAACAAGTCTTGCTTCTGCGGTGCTGGGTATCGCTGTACTTGCTCCACGAACCGGTAGAATAGCTATGATTACCGTAATCCGTAGTGCTGTATCCGCAGGTGCGGCAGGATGCCGTTCGGCTATGCTGGCTGTCCGAATAATTGCTCCACGCCCCATAGCTCATACTGTGGCTGGCATATTCGTAATCCGAATCGCCGCAGTTCCGGCAATAGGCTTCGCGCCGGTGCTGCGAGGCTGAATACTGCTCCCAGCTTCCATAAGAATAGCTGTGACCGGTTGCGTAGATGGTTTCGCGCTTGCTCTGGCCGCAATCGCAGCTATATTCCCGGTAGCCGTTTCGCGTGCAAGTGGCATCATTTTCATAGTCCAAAACCCATGTATGGCTTCCGCAATCCGGGCAAGTCCAAGAACCATACGAGCCGGAACCGTGGTCTTTATACACATAAGTCCCCAAATTCTGAACATAATGGCACTTGTAGCACTCATAATACTCCTGATGCCCTCTGGATGTATGCGTCGTGGAAACGTAGGTCCCCTGCAAAGAATACTGCTTGCAGCTTGGGCAGGTGCCGACAATACCAGTGGATGCACGGGATGCCACCTTCGCGGGCGCTTTCTTAGCTCCGGATTCTGTTTCCGTTGGCGCTGCACCATCTGCGTTGGAGTACACGCCGTACAGATCGTAGAAATATCGGTTGCTGCGGTTGGAAGCCGCCCAATCATAGGTATAGAACGGCACCGTCGCTTCCGGATAGCCAATGATATACGCAATATAAAGTGTGTCGCCGGAATCGGCTTCGCGCCAGAAAGCGTCCTCACCAATGCTTTTCAGAACGGTCTCGCCGTAATACATTGTGATTGTACTCAGCTTGGAACAGCCATAAAATGCGTGCTTGCCAATGACCGGGGCGAGCGGCAGCTCGGCGGTGGTCAGGTTGACGCAGCCCTCGAACCAGTATGCCAGATCTGGGATGGTCAGCGTTTCCACGTCCTCAAACCAGACCTCGGTGATCTGGTCGCGGACAGCCGCCCACGGCTGATCGTCCACACTGGTAAAGACCGGCGCTTCGCCGCTGCCGGAGATGGTCAGCCAGCCCTTTTCATCCAGCGACCAGCGAATGCCGCTGTTCTGGATCGTGCCGGAGGTGGCGGCTTCGCTGGAAACCACGGGTTCTTCGTCAGGCGCGCTGTCATAGATCGTGCGTTCGTCCGCGTCGGCGGCAAATGCCGCGACGGACAGCGAAAACAGCATACAAAGAGCCAGCACAAATGCGGTGAATTTTTTGAAATTCTTCATTATGCAGCCTCCTTTTCGTTTACAGCGGTGATCGTGAAGATCACAGTCGCTGCGTTGATGTTCGTGACCGCTTCACTCGCGGAAACCTTTGCCTTGTAGCGGATGGCAAGATTTTTCTCGGCGCCAATCACCGGGAACGCACCATCCACAAGCGTTAGACTGCCTGCACCTTTGGTTACACAGCCGTTGATGCTGAGCGCAATGCTGTTTTTGCTGGCACTGAAATCGTCGTAATTGCCGATTTCAAATGTGCCCGCCAGCACGTCAACCTTTGTGACTTTAATTGCACCGTTCTTTCCAGTATTTGTGATAGCGGCGTTATTTGCACAAACGACGTAGCCATCTACCAACGAGACAGGCAACGCGGCAGGAACCGTGCAGGAGATAGGTGAAACCGTGTTCACAACGGTCAGCGTGACCGGCACACGGGCCTCGGTTGTTTCCGCTGCCGACGCACCCGTAGCCAGTGATAGGATCATTGTCAGTGCCAACAGTAAAGTGATAAGTTTCTTTTTGCTCATCACTGCACCTCCTTGGGCCACAAATACGCTGTGTGCAAAACGAGTTCGGTTCGCATGGAGCCGATCTGCTTGCCGTCGCGGAATGCTGTGATCGTGACCGTGCAATCTACGTTGCCGAACTCCGGAATTTCGAGAAGCGTAAGCGTCGAGATAGATTTTCTGGCGGCAAGCTCAAAAGCGTCGGCAATCAGTGTATTGTCCTTGTTGCGGCGAATTTCTACCTTATAGGTATCGTTCTTGCTGTTGTTCACGAACTCCGCTTTTACGCCGGTTTCTCCGACAATCGCGTAAAGATGAGCAGGAGCAGTAATATCAATCTGATTGTCCGCGACGATGGCATTGAGCTGCTTCTGTGCTTCGCGCAGTCCGGAAACGTCGTAAAAAATGACTTCTGTTTCCTTGTACTGCTTCGCTCTTTCTGTAATTCGTACCTTGATGGTGTCGATAACAGCCAGCGTACTGTCACGGTCATAGATTACCTTTACGGCTTCATCTACGCGCGCGACCACGACAGCGGGCATATTTGTGCCGTTATTGCAATAGATGGCTGCCGTACCGCCGCCCCAGACAAGCAATCTGCCTTT
>OLXT01000568.1_pt1 | contig 15737 bp, 10 predicted proteins | sample 1673931 | NCBI WGS metagenome assembly OLXT01 (sample SAMEA103958134, study PRJEB25191) | human gut metagenome | reverse complement strand
GCTTCCCGGCATACCGCTCTTCGACTCTGGGTCGTATTCGCAGTAGATTTCTTCGATACGTCCGTCGGCATCTTTCTTGCAGCCTGTGCATTTCACGATGTATGCACCTTTCAGACGCACTTCCTTGTCGGGAGTCATACGGAAGAATTTCTTGGGAGGATTCTCCATAAAGTCGTCGCGTTCGATGTAGATTTCGCGCGAGAATGGCATTGTGTGGGTGCCGCTTGTCGGGTCTTCCGGGTTGTTTTCCATCTCCATCTGTTCCACTTGGTCGTCAGGGTAGTTGGTGATTACAACCTTTACGGGGTCGATCACGGCGCATACGCGTGTCGCACGTTTGTTGAGGTCTTCGCGGATGCTGAACTCAAGCAGCGAGATGTCGTTGACAGCCTCGAATTTGGTGTATCCGATGCGGTTGATAAATGCTTTTATTGACTCAGGGGTGAATCCGCGGCGGCGCAGACCGGAAATTGTCGGCATGCGTGGGTCGTCCCATCCGTCAACGAGACCCTCTTTCACCAGTTGCAGCAGTTTGCGCTTTGACAATACGGTGTAGGTGAGGTTCAGACGGTTGAACTCAATCTGACGCGGGCAGTAGGTCTCGTCGGCAAGCTCCTTTACGAAATATTCGTAGAGCGGGCGGTGAGGCACAAACTCAAGCGTGCAGATGGAGTGGGTCACACCCTCGAAATAGTCAGACTGTCCGTGGGCGAAGTCGTACATAGGGTACACTTTCCATTTTTCGCCGGTGCGGTGGTGTGGATGCTTGATGATGCGGTACATAATCGGGTCGCGGAAATGCATGTTTGACGACGCCATGTCGATTTTTGCGCGGAGCACCATCGCGCCCTCCTCAAACTCGCCGGCGTTCATACGCTGGAAGAGGTCGAGGTTTTCCTCGATAGGACGGTCGCGGAACGGGCTTGCCGTGCCTGGCTGTGTCGGAGTGCCTTTCTGCTCTGCAATCTGCTCTGCAGTTTGCTCGTCAACGTAGGCCTTGCCTTCTTTTATCATGCGGATTGAGAGGTCGTAGAGCTGTGGAAAATAGTCAGAAGCGTAGTATTCGCGGTTGCCCCAATCGTAGCCGAGCCATTTGATGTCCTCGCGTATGGAGTCTACATACTCCACGTCTTCCTTCACCGGGTTGGTGTCGTCGAAGCGCAGGTTGCAGGTGCCGCCGAATTTCTCTGCGACGCCGAAGTCCATACAGATAGCCTTGGCATGTCCGATGTGGAGATAACCGTTAGGTTCCGGTGGGAAACGCGTGTTCAGGCGTCCGCCGTTCTTACCGTTTTTCAAATCGTCGGCAACCATCTGCTCGACGAAGTTCAGTCCTGACTCTTTTTCTGGTGTCAGTTCTTTGTTCTCGATTTCTGACATAGGTGTATCTAACTTTTAATTTGTTTCTAATGATTAAAATACAAAGTTAATGCAAAAATGTGGAAAACAGGAAATAGTGTGAAAAAAATCCAAGTTGCGCAATAAAAAAACCGTCTTGGCTCACATGGGAGGCAAGACGGTTCTTTAAAAAATCAACCTAATATGTGATGTTTATTTCTCATACCAAGTGCAGTCGATAAACTCGAACGTGCCAGGGGCAGTCACTTTGTAGCGCACGGTGTGGTTGGTTGTGGCATTGTTGTAGACTGCGAAATTGATGGTGTAGACCACTTCGAGTCCGGCAACCGGCGCTGCGTCGGCGTGGAGCGTGGCGAGTGCGCCAGGAAGCACTTCCTTGCAGAAGCGGTCCATCATGAGAGTTTCGATTTGCTCGTCGGTCATTCCCTCATAGCCGGCAGGATACTGCTCTTTCGCCTTTGCAGGGCGGAGGTCGACATTGCCTTGGTAAGCCGATGTTCCGCAGTAGTACTCGTTGTTGCCATATTTGGAGATGTAGAAGTTGCCGTCCTTCAAGCCTGTCGATCCGAGAGGCTTGTCGATGTGCTCATATACCCAGTCGACGCAAGCCTGATAGTACTTGGTGGAGATTTCCACACCCTTGCCGCCCGGCAGCGTGATTTCCACGTTCGGGTCATACATCCACTTGCCGTTGGTGCGCACAAATTGAGCAGACTCCTCGGTCACGCCGTTGGTCTTCTGCCACAATGAGCCGTTGAACGTATATTGGTCGCATACGAGCGACGTCTTGCTGCTTGCGTAGTATTTGTAAGCCACAAGTTTGGTGTCGCCGGCCTTGGCGTATGGGAAGTTGACCTTGAGATATGTAGGCAGATACTCGTCTGGTTTCTCCAGGTTGAAGTATTTCATGCCCATAGCCGTATAGTCGGCAGCCTGGAGCAGGTTGATCGACGTGTTGGCTTTCCAGTTGTTGCCGTCGAACGCATATACAGCCGATACGCTCTTTGATGTAACGGCAGTTGCGGCGCGCAATGCACGGCGCGATTTTGTTGCCTTTGCTTCAACAGCCGCTGTAGGCACGAAGTTGACATATTTGCCGCCGGAAATTGATGTGAAGTAACCGGTTACGGTGTATGTCTTATCGTTCTCGAAGAGGGCCTTCTGCTCGTCGGTGGCCTGATAGAGGCTTCCGATGGCGGTCTCTGCGCCGTCGATGGTGAAGTTGTAGAAGTTGCCAGAGATTGTAACCTTGCCGGTAAACTGGGCGAATACAGCCAGCTGGTTGTCGGTGATGCCGAGCAAAGCGTCGCAAGCCTTGCCGTCGAGCACTTTGGCGGAAGGATAGCTGTAGGCTTGGTTGCCTGTTACGGTAACTGTGGCTGTTGTGCCGGTAATCTGGAAGCCCTTGTTGTAGGCAGAAACCTCGCCAACAACGTCAACTTGGTCGCCCACCTTGTAGGCTGTTGCGTCGAAACCGCTTGCGTAGTAAACGAGGATAGAGCCTGAATTGTCGGTGAGGATGAATCCGCGGGCGCAGATTGCAGTCACCAAACCTTTCACTGTGACGTTGCTGCCTACGGCTACCGATCCGAGCGCGCTTGTCATCTCATAGCCAGGGGCAGGATCGTTGCCCGAGCCTCCGAATGAAGGCTCTGTTTCGGTCTGCTTGTAGTTTACGATAACCATATCGCCTTTCTTGGCGTCGCTGTATTCAACAGAGAGAATCGAAGGAATGTGTTTCTGTGCCGATACGATAGGCGAGAAAGCCTCGATGTAGTCCTCTTCGCTGCCCCAGGCATCCTGATAGTCGGTCTCGGTGACAGTGTATTCCGAAGCGGCGCCGAAATTGGTCACTTCTTCAGGCACGTTGCCAGCCACGCGGTATGTGATGTTGATCGACGATCCGTCGCTCAGTGTGAAATATGCGAAATCAGAATCGCTGAGGAAATTAGGAATGTAGTCGCGTGCAGTGATTTTGTCGGTGAAATAGTGCTGTGTTCCGACAGCCTTCAGCTCCTTGCTCAAAGTGTCGCCGGCCTGCTTGATGTTGGCGGAGTTTGCTGCAAGGTTGGTGTAGTCGGCATCGGTAAACGTATAGGCAATCATCTGCTTGTTGGTGATGCCTTTGTCGCCGTCGAAGCCGTCCAGTTTATCGTTCCAGTCGTTGGGGTCGCAACTTGACAACGCCACGAGGCATAAAGCGATAAGAGCGGAATATAATAGTTTCGTTTTCATTGTCTTGAATAGTTAGATGTTTAGAAGTTTACTTTCAGACGAACAGAATATGTGCGGCCGAAAGAGTAGAACACACGGTAGACATTGTCCCATTCGCCGGCAGTTGTGATGTTGTTGTAGGCATCCATCACGTAGTAGTGGTTGAACAGGTTGTTGATGTTGCCGTTGAGTGTGGCGCGCACACCGGCAATCTTGAAACTGTAGCTTGCGCTGAAGTCGAACTGGTTGCCCCAAGGAATTCTCCATGGATCGGCAACGTTGATTGTCGAGTTTGCAGAGTAGTTTGACGACGACACTTGATAGTCGCTGTAGTTGCGTCCGCTTGCCACCCAGTCCAGACCGAAACGGAAACCGTCGAGCGGACGGATGTTGATGCCGATAGAACCGGTTGTCTGAGCTGAGCCGCCCACTTTCACGCCTTTCTGGTTGAGCACTGCCCATGCGTGGTCGTCAGCAAGTATGCCCGAAGCCACTGTTCCGCGGAGGTCTTTCAAAGGCTCGCCGTTCTGGTTGTAGAAGTAGCCCTTTGCGTTGCTGTCCCAAACCCAGTCGCCCACAGAGAGCATACCTTCGAGTTCGAACCATTTTACTGGACGGTATGTGAAGTTCATCTCCACGCCCATGTGGCGTGCGTCTACGCCCTGCATATTGAGAGAGTAGCGGTCGCCGGCGTGTTCGCCCGAAGTGATTTCGCCGCCGCGGGTCGATGTCTTGTCTTTCCAGTTTGTGTAGTAGGCGTTGGCTACGAAAGAGAATACCGGATTGTGGAATCCGTAGCCGATTTCATAAGAAATTACTTTCTCGTTTACGGCGTCAGGGTTGATTGCGTTGCTCTTGGCCGATGTCAGGAACGCGCCGCCTGAGTAGAATGGAGCGCGGCTGATGTAGCCGAGGTTGAAGAACACGTTGTTGTAACGGTTGATGTTGTAGTTCGCACCGCCCTTGATTGTTCCGCCGAGGAAGTTGAGCTTTTCCGACTTCTCGTGTGCCTTGTCGTAGTTGAAGTGGTCCACACGCCAGTAGCCTGTGTTGCTGATTGAGCCGGCAAGCACGAAGTTGAATTTCTTGTTGAGGATAGAGTACTCCAATTGTCCGAACACGCCTTCCTGATGAGTGTGTCCTATCCAGTCGCGGTAGACGATGTCGCCTACACCGAGTTTCTCGTATTTCCAGTTAGGATCGGCTGCCGCTGCGTTGTTGGCTGCCGACACGCCGCCTCTGCTTGAGTCGTCCATATAGTACTCACCGTCGTAGAGGTCGACAATCTCGTTGTTGTGGCGGCCTACGTAGTAGCGCATGTCGAGACCGGCCGTAAGGGTGAGTTTCTTAGGGAGAAGCTCGTTTTTGTAAGTCGAAACGAGTCCGTACCATTCATGGGCGTTGTTGCTCTTTGCCATAACGAGGTTTGAACCTGTTGTGCTGTTGGCATTCATCTCCTGAATCTTGTCGTAGGCGAAAGTGCCGTCGGGATTGCGGAACAATGTGTTGAGCACACCGTTCGACGCGCCGTACCAAGACGAGTAACTGAGGCTTGTGCCGTCTGCCAGCGTGCCGCGTCCTTGACCTGAGTAGCCGCCGCCACGTGCGATTGACAGGTAGGCTGCCGACGACAGTGATGACTTGTGGTCAATCTGCCAAGTGTGGTTGAGCGAAATCTGAGGTTTGTGGTATTGGTTTGTTGTAGAAGAGCGGCGCTGTCCGTTCTTGTCGTATCCGAATGTCGGATTGTAGCGGTACATCGACTTCTCGCCCATATAGTTCTGTACTTGCTGCCAGCCTTCGATTGTCAAACCGTCCTGTGAGCTGCGCTTGTTGTGAGTCTGAGGAGCGCCAAATGCGGTCAGCGACAATTGGTGGGCGTCGTTGATGCGTTTGGAGATGTTGATAAACCAGTTGTAGCTGTTGAAGTCTGTGCCCTGGATATATCCGTCGCCTGCACGGTGGGAGAACAAAGCGGTCACTGCCCATCCGTTTTTCATCAAGCCTGTCGAGAACGATACGCCTTCCTGGTGCAGCCCGTCGTTGCCCATGCCGTACCATACGGAGCCGCCTTTCTTGGCATCGAGCGATTTGGTGATGATGTTGATTGTACCGCCGACTGAAGGAGTCGATACAATCGATGCGCCAAGACCGCGCTGTGTCTGCATTGATGATGTCACGTCGCTAAGGCCTGCCCAGTTGCTCCAATAAACACCGCCCCATTCCATGTCGTTGACGGGGACACCGTTGATCATGACTGCGACGTTGGCGGCTTGGAAACCGCGCATGTTGATTTTTGAGTCGCCATATCCGCCACCGTCTTTTGTGGCCCATACGCCTGGAGTGGTTTTCAGGACTTCCGGAAACTCTTGGTTGCCCAGTTTCATGTCGATGACACGGGCACTTACTTCCGAAATGGCAACTGGCGTCTCGCGTGTCTTGGCAATCGACTGCGTAACGACTACGTCGCGGAGCATCTGTGATGCTGCCTCGAGGCGAACTTCGCCCAAATTGCCTTGCGACTTTTTAAGCACTGTCTTGTAGCCGACATAGCGGATCTCAACGTCTTTGGAGCCTTGCGGCACTTCAATCTGGAAAAATCCGTCGATGTTGGTTACAGTTCCGATTTTTGTCCCGGGGATAGTGATGGTGGCACCGATTACAGGTTCGCCCTGCTCGTCAACCACGCGGCCACGGCAATTGCTGTGTCCAGCTGCAAGAAGTTGCGCCGTCGACAGGAAAATTGCGGTAGCTAAGAGGAGAAGTCTCTTCATACTGTAGGGATTTAGTTAATTTTAAAGAATAGAATATGTTAATTTTTCAATTTTTTAATTAATTGAACTACCAATTCAAAACTTCGTGAAAACCACTATGCAAAATTAGACTTTTTGTGTAACGAATGCAAATTTAAGCCAATAAAAACTACGCGTTGTCACCAAGATGTTAAAATTCAAGGTATGCAATGCCATGCAGGAGGATGCCGTCGTCTGAGACTCCTTCCGCCTGAACCGTAAATGCAGAGCCGCGCGGCAGCGAGGATTTAGGAATGGTTATTGTTGCATTGCCGTTGCATAGCCTGACATTCCCGTTCCAATAAAGGGTCATGCTCTTCGCATTCTCGGAAGAGTGAACATGCTCAGGCTTCTGATAGCCTAATGGCTTGAACCGTGACACTCGGTTCAATGTCATGCCGTCAAGAGATGAGGCTCCGTTTTTCAGCGTGATTGAGATTACTCCCGGGCCGCCTTTGGCTCCCCAGATGGCTGCGCTGCCGGTTTTGAACACGTCGATGCGTTCCACGTCCTGCATTTGTATGATGTCAAGGTCGTAGTCGCCATCAAGAATCACACCGTCGATTGCGATGGCGGCATGCGACTTGCCGTAGACTGAGATCTTGCTGCGCACATAAGCTGTGTCGCCTTTCATGTATATTCCTGGAATGCGTCTCAGCACTTCGTGGATGCATGTGGCGTCGATATATGCAAGTTGGTCTGCGGTCATGGAGAAGTCTGCCATGCCGGAGAACGTTCCGTTGTGCTTGTCACGTCGTGCGGCGGCTACGTCAACATTGTGGAGACGTATTGTCCTGCCGGATGCGATATCGTTGAAAACTGCCGCATCGCCGCATCGCCGCCCTGACTGCACGGCGATTGATGCGCTGTCTACGGGAGGATATGTCGTCTCGTCTATTCTGACGGCGGTCTTTTCGTATTGGTTGCCGACGGATGCGTTTACGGCAAAGGTCGTTCCGTCGGGGTAGTCAAGCCCAGAGATTGCGAAGTTGCCGTATTTGTCGGCTGTTGCGACAGCATACATGTCGGCATTCGGCGAGATGATGCTGACTTTTGCAAACGAAGCGTCTCTTGGATACGGTGCTGTAACGATAGCCTTGCCTGAAATCGTGCTTTACTGGAGGCTGAGTGAACTGTCCTGCAAGAATGCTGTCAACGCAGTATCTGTCGCAAACGGAACGGTGCAGCAGCGAGTCGACCGCTGCCGCATTGTATCCGTTTGCGAAAAATCGGTCTGCGTCTGCAACTCCTCCGCGCACGTCTTGCGAGAGCAGTATCTGTGGGATGATAGACGGTGTCTTATTGTCGTGGCCTTTTGTTATGGCTACCGACATATGCGCTGAAATCTGTGATGGAAGGCATATATTGAGGCGTATGCTGTCGGAAAACTCGGCATGAGCCGTGATTGTTGCTTTCACAGATTCTTTTCCGTAGGGAGAGAACACTGATTTTATGCCAAAAACTGCTCCGGCGCTGTCAATTGCAATAAATTGCGAAATGCCTTCGGGCAGCTCCTTTTTGGGGAAAACTATGGGCTCTCCTGGTTTGATCTGTCCGTCATAGCATACGCAACCTCTCGAAATTACGGCAAGTTTGACGGCTTTCGCGGCCGAGTTGTCAAGCATGATTTTAAAAGCTTGGCCGGTGTCGGTGCAGTGCAGTGGATTGGATTTTTCCCAAGCGTCGGCTGTTTGGATGTCAGTGACAGGAGCGGGGCTGCTTCCGATGCTGATAGGCGTAAGGCATTCGTAGCCGTGCAGTCCTGCAGAATAAAGGGTGTAGCATCGCAGGAAACACTGCTCTTCAGCCAAATCCTTTGGCGTGTCGAGATATCCGGCGTATGCGCCGTTGTGTCTGGCTATTTTGATCCTCTTTATTGTGAAGCCTTGCGTGTCAAGGAGCTCGGCGTATGCATACATGTCGGCATCCGTGGGAATCAGGCTGGTTGCGTCGACAGCATATATGCACAGCCAGATTCGTTCGCCTGGCATATAGCTTGTGCGGTCGGTGTGGATGAATAGCTTCTCCTGTGGATACAGTTGCCTCTGTTTGTTGAAAAGCATAGACACATTTGGGCATATTTGCTGTGGTCTTGACGTCATTGCCGCCGTCAGCATGATGACGATGAATAAAAAAAATCTTTTCATATTCTTGTGTTTTATTTCTTGTGTCTCAGTCGGCAATCTTGATGCTTATGGCTTTCAGTTGCTGCCAGCCGGCTTTGTCTGTGACACGGACCATAAAATGATAGTCTCCGTTGTCGATGTCATAAGAAATTGGAATGTCGACTTTCGCCTCATACGACGTCGCCCCTGTAGGGATGGCAAAGTCTTGGTTGTAGATCCATGGATTAACAGGCGTTTTTATGGGGTCGAGCGGACAGTCGCCGGCGGATGTGGAATGCGAGTGGTGGTCGAAATTGTTGTGGATTTCGAGGTTGAAGTTGCCGAGCTCCATATTGTCGGTGAATGTGTAGCGGAATGGAATTGTCTCTCCTTTGTGATACACCTCGCAGTTTATCGGGGAAGGAATGTCGCCATCAACGATTTGTGGCTTTTCAAGATCTTTTGCCGGATCGTCGTTGTTGCTGCATGAGCAGATTGCGATAGACGTCAATGTCGCGTATGCAAAATATAATATCCGTTTCATAATACGATTGCTTTTCTTGTAAAGGCTTGTCTGCCGACCAATTGCCGACAGCCAAGCCGTGGTGGTGTTATTTAGTTATCTGAATGCCTTCAACTTCCTCTGTGGTGGAATTGCCCTCGGCATCGGTTACAGTAAAGTGGAGATGGTACTCGCCTGCTGGTGCGTCGGCAGGAACGGCGAGATGTTCATGGAAATGGGCAGATGTCTCGCCGAGATATTTGCCTGTGTATTTGAATTCCTTCTCGTAGTCGGCGGCGGTATTGTGCAGTTCCACTTCTATTTCAGCGATTTTGTTTGGCGCGCTGATTTCCGCCTCAAGATGCATTTCTCCGCCGGCAACCGCAGTCTTGCTGTTGCCTTCGCCAGTTTCCGTTATTGTTATTTCTGGGGAGCCTTCCACCGGCGTCGTTATTTTTAAAGAAGATTTGAACACAGAGCTTTGTCCAGCCTTGTCGGTGACGGTGAACGTCAGCACATATTCACCGGCAGCAGTCTCGGAGGAAATGTCAATGTGCTCGTGGAAAGTAGTGTTGCGCACACCGATGTATTTACCATCGGTCCATGACTTCGCGACCACAGTGGTTAAGCCGTCGGCTGATGTTACAGCAACGTCGATGCGGGCGACGAGCCCTTCGGCTTCAAGATTGCCTTCAAGATGCATGTCTTTGCCCGCCGTGGCGGTTTTGCTGTTTTCCTCGCCAACTTCGGCGAGAGTGGCTACGGGTTTGGAAACATTCGGCTCATCGTTGTTGTCGCACGATGTCGTAAATAGAGAAAAAACACTCAGTGTCAAAGCCACTGTAAGAAATAAACACTTTTTCATAGTTCCTAAGGTTTATATGTTAATAAATCACTTTTATTCCAGCAAAATAACTTCTTGGCAGAGACGGACCATAGACGTAGTCGGAGTCGCGGTTCCATCCTTTGTCGAAGTCTTTTTGGTAGGCGTTTGTTATGTTCTGTATGCCACCGTTTATCTGTAGAGTCAAGTCGTTGTATACAGGAATGTCGTATGAAAGCTTTACGTTCAGTGTGAAGAAATCTGGGGTGTCGACTGCTGTCGGAGTATCGACGCCCGATCCGGCGTTGTGTCCGACGAGCATGCTGCCCGTGTAGTTTCCTGTGACAGCCGCTGTGAAACGTTGCAGAGGGGTTGAGGTAAGCGTGAAATATCCGTAAGTGTTCGGAGTGCGCATCATTTTACGGTATTTCTGTTCCGGAACCTCATCGTTCCATGCAATGGCTTTGTCATATTTGCTTTGTTGGAGTGTTACGCCGGCCTGGAGCGAAATCCATCTTGACAGTGCAACCTTGCCCTCGATGTTTAGACCAAGCACCTTTGCGCCGTATGCGTTATAGCGTTCCTGCACAGTGTTGCCTTGGCTGTCGGGTTGGTCAAGTTGCCTGAGCGCAAACACGTTGTTCAAATCCGTGTAGAAACCTTCGACAAGCAGATTGACTTGTGCATTCTCAAACTTGTGATAAATGTCTGCAGACAAACTGAAACTGTTGGATCGTTCTTCTTTCAAATTGTCAGCAAGAACAGTGACCAGACGTTCACCACCGACAATGCCGATGTGCAAATCTTCGTCAAAGGCCTGTGGCGCACGGAATCCTCCGGCATAGCTTGCGCGCAGGTTGACATCCTCAGTCGGATTGAAGCGTATGTTGGCACGCGGACTGAAAACTATGCGGTCCACAAAATTGTGTTTGTCAAATCGGCCTCCGATGAGAAAACTCCAGCGTTTGTTTTTCCATTCATTCTGGAAAAACAAGCTTCCGATTCGGGCATTTTGCCGGAAGTCACGGTTGTAGCCGAGGATGATGTCTTTCAGTCCGTCATGATTGTATTCCGCACCAAGAGTCAGGTCTGATGGCATAAATATAAGTTTGTCGAAAGAATGCATATATTGTGCGCCGAGAATATAGGTGAGGCCATGTGTGGTGCCGTAGGCCTTCTGTGCGGCCTCAATATCATCAGGCGTGCCTTCGCCTATTCCTCCATAATAGCTTTTGCGGGCAGTTGACTGGAACGAGAAATATGCGTTTACGCGGTTTTCCCTGTTTGGCGAGAAATAATCATAACTTAATCCTCCGCCTTGAATGTTGTGCTCTGTTTGTTCGGCGATGTTGGCCTCATGGGCTATGTGGTCAAGCATGTTTCCGCCACGTCTGAACTCATGGATGCCATGATACTGCAACGTCAATTTGGAGTAGGGATTCAGCTTTAGAAAGGAGTTGAGTCCTAATGTCTGGTTGTGCAAGACAGGCAACTCGCTATATCCGTCGCCGTCATAATCAAACGGTTGACGGTAACGGTTCTGTCCATATATGTAGAATCCGGCTCTGTTGTTGTCTGTGACCAATGACAGATTGGCTGATGTGGTGTTGTCAAACGAGTTTTTTCCGCCGATGCTCATAAACGAGTGCCCCACTTCTGCAGAGTTCCGGGATGGCTCTTTGGTGATAATGTTGATGGTGCCTCCTATGGCTGATGCTCCGAATAAAGCAGAACCGCCGCCGCGCACCACCTCTACGCGCTCAATCATATTCGTCGGGATTTGTTCCAGACCATAAATGCCGTTCAAGGCGGAGAATACAGGGCGGGAGTCAATCAATATCTGAGAGTAGTGACCGTCAAGTCCGTTGATGCGTACTTGTGTGAAGCCGCAATTTTGACAGTCGTCCTCTGTCCTGACTCCTGGTTGGAAATTCAAACCTTGCGCAAGACATACTGACTGTGTCGCATCAAACAATTTGGGGCTTAATACGTTGACTAAATTCGGCGCAAGTTTGCGCTTGGTTTCGTTTCTGTTGGCTGATACTACAACATCGTCCAGTGCGATGTCATCTTGTTCGATGGCAAAATTCAGCTCTTTGGTGGAGTTGGCATCGATAGTTATGCTTTTTTGTGTGGTGCGGAAGCCTACGGATTTGACTTCTAAAGAAATAGTGCCTGTGGGAAGGTTCTTTAGAAAATAGTGCCCGGAGGTGTCGGTTGTAGTGCCTATGTTGGTTCCTTTCACGAATATTGTTATGTAAGGCAGGTGCTTCCCGCTTTGCTTGTCGATGACATGCCCATAGATATTGGCGTCAGAGCCATCTTGCTGCGGACTGCTGGCATCTGCCAGAAAGGGAATTAGCATAGCCAACAATGTGGCGACTGTGATTTTGATTTTAGTAGTCATAGTGTTTATGTTAATTGATAATTAATGATTCAGACTTGCAAGTATGAATAGTTGATGGTTATACGTGTATTATATCTCCCACGTTGCCATAAAGGAGAAGTTGCGGCCTGGCTCCGGCACATCGATAAGACGATAGTGACTCGTGTGGTCGTAATATCTATTGTTTAGCAGGTTGTCGCATCTGAGCGACAGCCGTAGTCGTGCACCGCCTATTTTCAGTGATTTCCCGACGGAAATGTTTATGAGTTGATGTCCTGGTGTCGGTTCCTCAGGAGGAACGATTTCGTTCTGTCGTCCGACAGCTACATATTCCACAGCTGCAAATCCGCCCTTGGCATCGTCTGCAGCAGGCAGGTCGTAGCGGAGTTGGACACGGACCGACCATGGAGTGGAGAATGGCAGGGAATAGCCCTTCTTATCGCCTGACAACTGACGGGCATAGAGATATTCGCCGCCAGCGCTGATTTTGAAATGCTGGAGGATGAGGAATGAAAGTTCGGCCTCAAACCCACAGCGCGCCACGCGGCTTTGCTCATAGTTGTAGAGCTGCAGCCCTTCTTTATATTCGGATGTGGGACACAGGTAGATGTAGTTTGGAAAATAGTTGAAGAATGGTGTTACGGAAGCCTTGATGCCGTCATGGCTGTAGACGGCAGTTGCGTCGAGTTGGTATGACTCTTCCGGATTCAGATTGGCATTGCCTTTCTCATAGCGGAAAATGCTGTAGTTTACACCGTCTATGCCAAGCTCTTTAGCTATAGGCATTCTGAAGCTTTTCCCGATGTTGACTTTCAGAACAAGATTGCCTATATGGTTGTCGATGCCTGCTGACCATGTCACGCTGTTGAATGCTCTGTGCAGGTTGGCGGAACGTTCGGCATATATTGAGTCGCCGCTGGTTGTCGGTGTCTTGAACCAGTCGTGGTAGCTGTGAGTGTTTATGCTTCCGTAATCGAAGCGTATGCCGGTGCTGAGGATGATGTTGTCGTTGACGGCAAAATGGTCAGACAGAAATATGCCGAATTGCAACAGCTCAAAATCTGGCAGTACAAAGCTCCAGCCTCCACTGCGGTTGTGCTGATATTCTGCGTTGACTCCTCCTTTGAGAGAGTTTGTGCCGATTGTCTGCTTGACGTTGGCCGCGGCTGAGACTGTGTTCTTGTCGAAACTGTGTTCAAGTGTGCCGTCGGGCTTGGGCATGTATCCGTGTGACACTGGCTCGGAGAGCTCGCGCTGGTGGTTGTTTTGCCAGCTGATGTTGCTTTCCGCCAAGCCTCCTTTCCAATGCCATTCGGTGTGGTTCGAGACAAACAGATGATTGACACTGTGCTGCGGCAGGTCGACGTCGCGGGCCGACCGGTCGTAGTCAATCTCAGACAAGCGTACCTCGAGGCCATGCGCGTTGGCGAAAAAACCACTTTTGGTGTTGACGTCGGAGATTCGAAGCCAGCTGCTCCATTTGTTTCCCGTGTGCCCAATTGTAAGACTGCCGTCGGTCTCGCGTCCTGACGTATTGCGCAGACGGCGATTGTGCAGTTTTATGTAGTATGAATAATACTGAATGCTGTCTACAGGAACACGCTGGTCGGCATAGTCGATGAAGGTGGCGTTGGCTTTATACCAGAAATTGTTCTTGCGTCCTGTCAATCTTACAGAGGTGCCGATGGCGTCATTGACGCTGCGGGCAAACAGGTTCGCGCTCCACTTGAATCTGTCTTGCGGCACGGCGGTGCTTGTCAGATTGATGACTCCTCCTATGGCGTCGGAGCCGTAAGACAGCGAGGCAGGGCCTTTTATCACTTCCGCGTGGTCGATGTCATACTGGCCTATTTCCAGCCCATGGTCGTCGCCCCATTGCTGCCCCTCGTGTTTGATGCCGTTTTCTGTCACAACCACGCGGTTGAACCCGAGCCCGCGGATTGTTGGTTTGGACTCATTTGATCCTACTGACATGGCTTTGACGCCGGGTATCTTCTCGAGGCTTTGCATGAGCGAGCCGCTGAAATTAGTTTCTATAAATTGTTTGCCGACATATGTGGTGCTTAGTGCCGACCTCATTTGCATATCTTTACTATAGCCGTTTCCCTCCACGACGACATCCTTGAGCACAATTCCTGCTTTTGTCGGCTGCCGCAGACTGTCGGTGTCGGATTCCAATCCGTTTCCGAGACTGTGGCCTGACGCGCTGCCGGCTGTTGAAGCAAGGATGCAGTAGGGTAGGATAAAAATGGGAAGCGACTCAGTTAAAAACTTCCTGTTCATCCTAAAAATTAACGTATTAGTGGATTGTGCGATTTTTCATGTCCGAAATTATTTATTCGGATATGAAATGAAGAAAAACTTGAAATTAAGCTTGATATGCAAAAGGAGGCGCACGGAGAAATGCGCGCTTAGTCGTTGCTTCCAGGATTCCTGCGCAAGGGAGCGCAAGAATGAACGACAAGAGGATGGTTGTGAAATCAATATGAGGCTCTGCCTCTTCGACAAAAGGCGATAGGATGAATTGGCAAATCGGACAGTCGTTGTCGGCTGTGCCATTGTGCGAGTGGCATGTGCCCGACGTTTCGACAGTGGAAATGGCATCGGAGTCGTGAACGTGTGTGGCTTTCACGATTCCCATAGGCAGGAGCGACAACAGAAGCACCAGCGCTATTATAATCCTATTTCGTCTTAATGTTTTCATTTATGCCGCAAAGATAATGATTGTTTCTAAAATATGCAACATTGTTGCATATTTTAATTGTGTTAAATTTTGCTATTTGTGAAATTGTTGGTATTTTTGCATTTAAATTCAATTAAAAGAGTGTTGGAATGAATGCGACAGACATATTGAAAAGAAAGGGATTGAAGAAAAGTGCACAGCGAATCCGTGTGATCAACATTCTGAAAGACAAAGGAATGCCTATGGCTGAAGATGAGATAAAAGTGGCGATGGGCGAGATTTATGACCGTGTGACGTTTTATCGCACGATGCAGGCTCTTGAGAAAGCGGGAGTTGTTCACCGCATTTTAATAGACAACAATAAGTCGGAGTATGCCTTCAACGTTGAAGACGGACATCATTCGCATGTGCATTTTTTATGCACAAAGTGCGGTGCGGTTTCGTGTCTTAGAGATGTCATGGTTGCCGACTATCGTTTGCCGGAAGGCTATGTGCCTGCCGAGAGCGAAGTGCTGATAAAGGGGGTGTGTCCGTCGTGCAGCGCGGAGAAGAAGTAGTAAAGGTTGCTTTTTGTGCTTATTTTGAAATGAATCTAATAAAAATGCTTGTTTCGCAGATAAATCAAAGAAAAATTCTTAATTTTGAAACTCAAAATAAAACAAGGTGAAAATAGCGATTGTGAAATATAACGCCGGAAACGTGTTCTCTGTGGAGTGTGCGCTACGCCGTCTTGGCGTGGAGCCGGTGTTGACTGCCGACCCTGATGTGCTGCGCGCCGCCGACAAGGTGGTCTTTCCTGGTGTGGGAGAAGCGTCGTCGGCAATGACTTGTCTGCGTGGCGGCGGCCTTGACGGCGTGATACGCTCGTTGCGG
>OLXT01000565.1_pt1 | contig 15752 bp, 11 predicted proteins | sample 1673931 | NCBI WGS metagenome assembly OLXT01 (sample SAMEA103958134, study PRJEB25191) | human gut metagenome | reverse complement strand
ATAGATTTTCTAATTAGAGTATGAGTATGATAAAATACATAACCAACAAAATTAATTCCTCTACTATCAACAGGATATATTTGATAATTATCTTTAACTTTCAATCCAATAGTATGAACATATAATTTAATATAAATAAGAACTTTATGAAGAAAATCTTTATCATGACTTAAAATAACTATATCATCAGCATAACGATAATAGAATTTACATTTAAGTTCTTCTTTACATAAATGGTCAAGTTCGCTAAGATAAAGATTAGCAAAGTATTGAGATAGATAATTACCAATAGGAACTCCAATTCCAATTTTATTAGATAATTTAGAGGAAACATCACAAACATTATCAGTAGAATCAATAATTTCATCAAGAATCATTAGAAAATCTTTATCTTTAATCTTCTTTCTAATACATTTCTTAAGACCATCATGAGGAATGCTAGGATAAAACTTTCTAATATCTAATTTAAGACAATATTTAGTTTTAGCAGGATATTTTCTTAAATCTCTTTTAAGATTATTTGCACAAAGATGAATGCCCCTACCTTCAATACAACTGTATGTATTATGAATAAAACTTTTTGTCCAAATATCTTTTACAACATTCATTATAGCATGATGAGCAATTCTATCTGGATAATAAGGAAGTCTATAAATAATACGTTCTTTTGGTTCATATATTTTATATAGACTATATTTAGAAGTTTTATATTTAAGATTAAATAGTTTATCTACTAAATCTTCATTTTCATATTGTCTATTTTTATCATGTTTATTAATACCATATTTCTTATTCTTATTCTTTCTTGCATTATCATCAGCAACTTCAATGTTTTCAATAGTACATAGTTTATCATGTAATCCACTATATCTTTTCATATTTATATAATTTATATAAGAGTCTTCGTGAATATCACTACCAACACTTTTAGTTTCTAAATAACGTTATCTTTTACCAAGAGGTAAGGTTATACTTCCCAAAATAATATTTATATTAATTTTATATTTATTAGTTTCAGGAATTATATAAAAGAAGCCGACATTAGCATTAGAATCTGACTGAACTCAATTAGAATTAAAGTTACTAGAGCTAGCTTTAGAACTGTTATTAGCGTTACTGCTAAGCAGAAGCACTGTATCTAAATGTCAATCATCTTAAGAAATATAACCTTTAATATTATTATAATAAACTGTTGCAGGAGTAGTATCGAGAAATGCAAAAACAGAAAACAAATTAATTAACCAACTACTCCTAACAACAATTCCACGTGGACTTATTTAATCAAGCTTAACTGTGGTAAAGAAGCCGACATCAGCAACAGAAGAATCCGACCGAACCCAAACAGAATAAAAGCCACCAGAGCCAGCCCCAGAACCGCTACCAGCGAGACCGCTAAGCAGAAGCACACGAACAGCTTTATCTGTATCTTGTCCATTACTACCTCTTATCCAATTATAGTCAGCTTTTTTATTAGTTCCAACTTTATTAGGAACAAAATAAGGACCAAATCTAAAATCAAATTCAGTAATAAAATTATTAGTATTAGCTTGGTCACCTATAAAATAACACTTATCTTGAATATTATCTATTGTAATATCAGAATGATTAACACCTTTTTTAAGAAGATAAACACTATTATAATTTGTATCTTTATTAATAATAGCTACATCTCTAACAAATGTCCATATATCACCAAAGAAATTTAGAATACCACGATAAACAGCAGGATAAGTATTTAAATTACTTCCATCTGCATTATAATTTCCTAGTTCATAAAAGTCACCATTAGTACTACCATTACCAATATTATGTTCAGCAGTCCAATAAGTTTGTACAATAGGATTATTGCCATTAAAAGCTGTCCATCTATCCCAAGCTAAATTTGTAACACCAGCACCAAGACCACCTTGTTTAAATCCATCACTAGTTAAATTAGTATTTAATGCAGCTTGATTATCAAAATTAGCATACTCAATATAACAAAGAGCTTGTAAAGCACAATACTCAAGATAATCAATCATTGTAATCCAATCACCACGATTAGCACAAAATTCATTTGCTTTATCATAATTAATGCCAGTTCTAGGTCTACCTTGCAACATACCAGCAGGAATAGAAGAACTTTTATTTCCTCCTAAATATCTGGTATCATCGTGTTTAATACAAGCACTAAATACTTCTTCTTTACCATCTTCTCTAGTTCTAGTCATAGTTTTAGTATGACTTATAATAAAAGAATGAACTCTAGTAAATGTTCCATCAATATTAAAATCACTTATCCAAAGTTGATATTTAGTACCAGTATCTTTAACACAAATATAAAATTCAGGAACACTCACCCCAACATCGCCATCACTTCCATCAAGAGGAGGAACAAAACCATTTTCAAGAGGTTTAGCCCAACCCGTAGGATTAAGGAAATAACTGATTTTCTTTTCATTATATACACAACCTTTAAGTCTATTTTGAATAGGAAGTTCTCTATGAAATTTAGCATTACCAATTCTGATTATATCATTGTCATCTTTAGTCCATTCAATACCATAAGCAGCATTTTCAAAAGTAGGAATAAATGCAGCAGAACCCCAAGCTGGATTACCTTGTTCATTAATAATCAAACTATCTCCTTTAGATACTCCATCTAAATTAGGTAAATGTTTAAGTCCTTCTGCAAGTTCATTTAGTATATGCTTGTTAAACCTTAACAAGCCATTATACATTTCTACTAAGTTAAAATTCATATCAAGCTTGTTCTAGAGCATCAACTCTACCATCAAGAGAATTAATATTATTAGTATTTTGATTAACTTTAGTTACAAGTCCTTGAAGAGCAGTAATTATAGCATCGTTTTTAGTATCATTACTAGCTTTCATATCATTAACAGCAGCAATTAAAGCATTAAACTTACCTTGTAATGCACTACTCATATTCTTTATATTTGTATCAATAGTAGTAAGTTTATCACTAATAGTAGTTAAATCGGAATGAATTAAATCAAATTTTTCAGTAAGAAGAGCTTGAGTTTCATCTGATTCACTTTTATGTTGATTTTCAAATTCATCAAATTCAGCTTTAACCATTTCATGTAATTCAGTAATCTTTTGACTAATCTCATCAAGATTAACTATAACATTATTTTCTCCAAGCTCATCATGTTCTTTATTACCAGAAATACTAAGTTTAAGATTATTAATAAGTTTATTAATAGCATCTAACTTATAATTAACTCTTTTATCATCTTCCATATCTTTAGAATTTAGTTTGTTACAAATATAAATTATATTATTAATAACAAGTAGTTTAACTATATTATTAACATTTTTTAATTAAGCAGTCTTAGAACTATTAATACCTAGATATTTAGTCCAAGTATAATGTTTACGTTTACTAATATAATTAAGATTATCATCATTAATATGAGCTTCTTCTTCAAAACTTACATCTTTATAAGCATCATGTTGTTTAATATGAAATAGTCTTATAATAAGATATTCAATACCATACCATATATAGAAAAAGATATATAACATCTCTTTCATTTGTTCTGTATGAATAGTTTCATGATTAAGTTCTTTATTATTTAATTCAGCTTTAGTAAATATAATACCAAAAAGATTAATAGCTTTATAACCATTAAAAGGAAAATGTTTAGTCTTAATAACTCTCATAATTTTACTATTTTAAAATTTAATATTGTAAATATTTATGTACGTCCATAGAGCCACTTTTTAGGCTTATAGTAAGACTTTTATTCAATCGTGTACAGTTAATCAGCTAGGCTTAAAACTAACCAAATTTGGCAAGCTATACTCCCCGTAGAGGATGGAGCAGGCTTGAATTAGTCAGTCAAGCCTAGCTAATCAATCTCATATAATCTTAACCAATAGTATTATCAATATCTTTATAACCAATTCCAAGTTTCTTTAGAATAGGACTAACAACCCAACTCCAAAATACAGGAGCAAGAATAGCACTATTAACAAGCATAATAGCATTATCATATCCAGCAGCAATATAAATACCAGTCATAGCAGCAATACTTATAACTAATACACATCGTTTTTGCCAAGTAGGAACTTTATTATCACCATTAAAGTAATCAATACTTTTAATAATAATATAAGTTAGAACATTAACAATAAACATAAATCCAAAGTCAAAATTACTAAGGATACCATCTACAATTACATCAATAAATTTGTCCATACTAAAATTTAGATAAATAAAAAAAAGGGAACTATCCGAAGATAATTCCCTTTTACAGTTTTACAATAATGATTAGTTATTCATATGAAAATATTCCCATACTTTATCACCATCAAAATCTACATCTTTAAACCAAAATGTAATAGCACTTTCAAACACTTTATTATCTATATTACCTCCAAACCATTCTTCAAATAATTTAGCATAATCATGATATTGAGCATTAATTGCAACATAAACATCACAAGGTTCAATATCATTAGGTAATACTTCTTTATAGCGTTCACAAATTTCATGAGCTTTATTCATATCATATTTTTCACCAACATATTTCTTATTGTCTTTAACATGATACATTTGTTCTACAACTTCTTTAGCTTCATATTCATTAAAATGATAGCCATCGTCATTATATCCACCGCTCATAAGCATAGTTAAAATCTTTTCTTCTCGGTCATTTTTATTAGTAGGACGACCATAAGTATCGTAAGTATCATAGCCAATACGATTTCTCATACCACCTCTACTACCACGACCGCCTCGTCCTCCACGTGCATCAAGAAATTCACGAAATTCATCAAGAATATTTTGATTACCGCCACGACGATTACCAACATGGTAAGGTTGAATGTAAGGCATTTCTCTCATAATATTACTTTGTTTTTAAACTGATTAATGATTCTTTTAAAACTTCTAAATCAGTTTGATTAAGAGCAACAATTTTATTCACATAAGGAACTTCAAGAGATATAATACCTTTAGAAATATTACCGCCACCAATAAAAGGTATATCAAAATTAAAATTATCAATATTATTAATAACTTCCATTTCTTCATCAAATATACCTTCAATATCAATCATACCATCTTTATCTGCAATAGGTTTCAAGAACTTATCAAAACTATTAATATTATTAGTAATCGCTCTTTTAGCCAAAGGAATTAAAAGTCTTATAGCTGGAGAACTTTCACCCATAGATACTAATTGCTTAATAATATAATCTTTAATAACCTCTTTAACATTACCAATTTCAACCATAATATTACTTCTTTAAAAATTCTTCATAAGTTAAATTAGGATTAGTTTTACTAGCTTCTTTAAAAGCTTTAAACAATTCCATTTCTTTGTTAGTAACTTCAACAATTTTACTTTTAAGTAACTTAACAAGTTTAAGTTGTTCTTCAAGTAAATGTTTACCATCTTCACTAGCTTCGATTTTTCCTCTAACTAAATTAAGAACTTCTGCTTGAACCATACTCTGTAAAGCATTATAATTATTTACATAGTCTTGGTTACTAAGAAGCATATTTTGTTGTTCTTGTGTAAGTGGTGCAATTTCAGCATCAATAACATCCCAAATTCCTTGAGTTGGAACTTGCTGATTTTGAGTTGTACCATTATTTGCATTAGGAATAGCATTACGACGATAAGCTTCATTAATTGCTTGTTTTTGACTTTGAAGAAAAGCAATTTGTTCATCAATGCTATTAGTCATTTTTTCACTAGGATATAGCAAAGGGTCACTACTACCTAGTATGAATTGATTAACAGGTATCATATCTCTTTCAATTTTATATTCTTAATCAAACTTAGTAATATTACTGAGCCGGAGTTCCGCTAGCGGGTTGAGTAAAACCACATGGTAAACATCCATAAGCATTACGTCCAACTAGACCAGTAACAGTAGGTTCATTTGGAAGAGTAACTACACCATAGATAACATTACAAGTCTTTCTATCAGTATAGTTGATACCAGCCGTAAACATCTTTTCCATTTCGCATTGGATAAGTTTATCTTGATAAGGACGAATAGCTTTAGTAACAGCTAATTCAGCTTTCAAATCAGATAACTCTTTACGGATATCATCATCAGCATCACGAGTATATTTGTAAAGATTAAAATGGTCAGTGTTATTTTTCTCAATAAGAGCATCAGTACGATTACGTCCATCAATATAAACACCAAACAATTCACTATTAAGACGTTCTCTATCTTCAAAACGTTGATTCTGTTGGGTTAAAGCCCATTGATAAAGACCACCTTGAAGAGCTAAAGTATCTTCACAAGATTTTTCCCATGCTTGAAAAGCAGTAGGAGCACCATTTCCACCACCAGCAGTAGCACCAAGTACATTAATATTAGTAGAACCATCTCCTAATACTCCACCGCCATTACCAAAAGCACCAGCAGAACGACGATTACCAAACAAAGCCCAAGCACCAAGTGCAGTACCGATAATACCAAGAGTTAAACCTGCATTAGCTTTACCGTTTACATCACGGCGATTAACACCGTCACAATTCATTCCAGCACCATTATAACCCTCTGGAACAACTTTCACTTTTTCAATTACTTGCATAATAAATTAAGGTTTAAGTTAAAAAAATAGATTAATACTTGTAGTTTGAACTACATAATCCATAACGCTTAAACCGTTATCTTTGTTTGGTAATTAACATTAATTTAACTTTCAATAGGACTATATATTGTCAATTCACCAATTTTATTAAGTTTAGTATATTTTATTTCACCTATTGAAGTCTTACCATCATCAGCTTTACCACTTTTTGTGCCAACATAACATTGAATAGTTTGTTGTCCTCTAAATTCAGAATTACCTGCAACAAAACCAAATCTAAACTTATAGTTATCAGTATAATTATCGCTATAAATAGTGTTATCTTCATTAAGTAAAACTGTATGATATTCATACGTATAATTATCATCACTATTTATATTAAGACTTGGCTTATTAAGAGTTATAGGATTATTATTTGTATTAGCTTGGTTATTCCAAACTTTATATTTATCATTAGGTTTATTTTCATACCAACAATAACCATCACCATGAATAAATCCACCTCCACTACGAATTACTTTAATATTATCTAAGCCAATAACTTTATCATCAATTGGATTAATTCTAAAATATTTTACTTCATTATTAGACTTAGTTATTCTTTTAACAACTTCTCCATACCAACATTCTTTATATCCTATATTATTATCATTAGGCATATTAATTTTACCATCAGCTAAAGGAAAAATATAATTTCCTCTAGTATTTACATCACTTTCATTATTACGTAGTTGCCAAGCTTTAACAATAACACCGCCTTTATAAGCAGTACATTCAACAGTAACATGACCTCTGCTCAAGCTTCCATACCAATTAGCACAAAGATTCATCTTCATTATATCAGGCATTTTATCTTCAAGCTCAATCATAGATTCAATATTAAACATAACACATTCAGCACCAGATTGAGTATTATCTCCACCCCAATATAAATATGGTATTTTATCACTATTCCAAGACCAACCAACAGCTACATAATTTAAACTATCAATGGGAGAATTAACATAATATGATTTAGTATCCAAATCTCTACCATCATCTGTACCCCAAATATATCTAAGTTGGACACTAGTAAAATCACTAAAATGAATAACAGAAGTAGGCCAAATATGATTAGCACCATCATAGACATGAGCAATATTAGTTTGACCTACTGTCCGTTTCTTAAGAGGTTGAGCAATTCCTCCTTGACGTCCAAGAGTTAAACTCATTATTCATCAATAATATTATAAGTCATTCCAGCAACCGGGGTAAGAGTTGCATATTGGGTAGCAGTTCCTGTCCAAATTGGAAGACTAAGTTTATTACTATTTGCACTAGGCATAGTCATATTAACTCCACATCCATCATTAATAGCTTTTTGAATCTTATCAAGATTAACACTATTAGTAATAGTTTGATTTATTTCTTCTTTAAAGTTATTAAATGTATCATTAGTAACATATCCATTAAGTAAATTATTAACTTCTTCTTTATTATAAGTTTCAGATTTAGTATAATAATTTTTAAGTAAGTTATTAATTTCTTGTTTAGTATAACTATCAAATGAAGAAGTATCTCCCATTACTCTCCATTCATTACCATTCCAATAACAAATCTTTCCACTACGATATTCAATTTGACCAACAGCCCAATTACTACAAGTTACATTAGGAAGATATTCAGTTTCTTCACCAACCATACCCGTAAGTTTACATTTATTTAAATCAATAGTACCATTTTCAATAATACCACCTTCAAATACAAGTTCACAACCAACAGGCATTGTAATAGTTTTACCACTTAAATCAAAAGCATAACGAATAATATAACGAGTATTTTCTTCGTTAACCATATCTTGAGTAAGAACAGCTTTATAATTAAGATAAATATTATTCTTAACTTGAATTAGATTTTCTTCATTAAAATAATATTTAATATTATCTACTGAATTAACATATATAATACCAAGTCTTGGACGTTCATCAGAAAGACAAGTATTATAAATATTATAATCTTCACTATTTCCATAAACAGGAGTGTTGACCCCCCGTAGAGGATGAACTCTATCAGTAGGTTCTACAATAGTCCATCTAGTATAATAATTATAAAAACCAATTCCATCATGAATAGTCTTAACTCTAAGAACAAATAATTTATGATAAGTATCATAATAAATACCAGCAGTATTACCTAAATCTGTTCTAATAACTTCATACTTATCAGTATTAAGAATTATTTGTCCATATTGTTCACAATAAGTATCATCAAGAAAACCATCAAATAAAAGCTGTTCTGCATTACTTGCATCATCCTCCACGGGGAGTAAGACCTTGCGAATTATTTTATATCCTTTACCACTTTTATATTCAGGTTCATAAGGTCTATCTTTAAGACTAAGACGGTTAACATTACAACAACCCGGACTTAATCTTATAGTAATATCTTCTTCATCAGGATAATTAATAATATTAACTTTACCATCTCCTGCAATCATTTGTTTAAGAGCTTCATTAAGCATATCCCAATCAATAGTTCCATCAGCAATTGGAATTTTAGCTCCACTTTCTTCAAGATATTTTTCACTAAGAATTTTTGTCCAATTATCATCAGAAACCCAACTAGTTTCAACTCCAGCTTGAAGATTACTACCTGTATAACTTTCAGTTACAGATAGATTATGTTCAACATCATAATAACTAATAGTAAGACTATTACGTCTGAAAATAGCAGGAACAGCTTTACGAGTATTAACTCTAGTCCCTTGATATGGAATCCATAAATGATTAAACCTAGAAAGAACAACAGTTAAATCATTATTTGTATCTTTGTCAAGAATATTTTGAAGATAAGTAATAGGAAATACTTTATCATAACTATTCTGACCTAGTTTTTCATATAGTTGTTTATTGTTCATAATTATGTGATTAATTTAAATAACTTTAATGAGTAAATAAACAATATAAGTATTAGTAATATTGTTATATTAAATAGTATTCTTATCATGGTTCAATTAAAACTCTTACATTAAATACCGTACTATTAGAAGTCATAGTAAATTGATATAATATAGTAAATGACGAAGTAGTTGTATTAGCAGTAACATTAATAATATTATTAATATTAGATACAGAAACATTATTCATAGGTGTGCTAACACTACTTAAAGTACAAGTATATTTAGTACCACCACCATTTTTATCTTCAAACCAAAATTGCAGTTTACCGGCATTCATTATAGCAGTATTAGTAGGAATATATACATAAACACCAATAGGAGTTTTCTTAATATCATTATAACTTGCTTCTCCTTTATATATTGAATCTACATTTTCGCTATCTAAATAAATAGGTAAAGCAACATTTTGACTAGTAAAATAATCATTTTTAATAGTAAGTCTACCACGTACAGGATTAGCAGCTTGAGTATCTCTAATTGTAATATTCCAATCATTATGCCATCTCCAAGTATAAGACCAAATACGAGAAGTATCATTAGTATTTGCAGGAACAACAGAAGTAAATGTTATAAAATTACTATTTGATACATCTTTAACAGTAGGTGTACAATTAGATTGACTTACAATAGTAACATCTTTAGCACTCATATAAGTAGTATCTGTTCCGCCACTTCCAGTAACTCCATTCCAAGTCCAAGCTTGTGTAATACGAAGTCTACAAATAGTAACAATTGAATCTCCAGCTGCAATAGTAGGTTCACCTCCAATATCATGAGTTACTGGATAACCAGTATAATCTGTATAGTTGGATGAATCTCTATTATATACATCAGTATGATATACTTTAGCACCATAAGATTTAGCACCAGCAGATTGCGTAATATTAATAGATTTACTAACTCCGCTATAAGTTGCAGTAACAGTTGTACTTCTACTTGTTGTAGCAGTTCTGTTACCATAAGTAAGTTTACTACCACTAGTAGTACCACTTAATGTTCCATCTCCAGACTTAGTTAAAGTTGGACTACCATTTTCAGTTTCAGGATAATCAGTACCTACTCCATTCCAAGTATAACTTCTAGAACGAGAAGCATTACAAAGAATTGTAGAACTACCTCCAGCAGCAGCAATATTCATAGGACTAGCGGATATAGTTACTGACCATCCAGACCAACTACCATAAACTTTACTACCAGCTCTTTGTTCAATATCACAAAAGTTAATAGCACCATTATAATTTGCCGTAACTCTAGTTCTTCTAACACTTGTACTAGTATTATTACTATAACTTAAAGTACTACCACTTAAAGTTCCACCACCACTTCCTGCACTAAGACTTGGAGTACCATTTTCTGTTTCAGTTCCACCTGAACCTGCAACTCCATTCCAAGTCCAACTTCTAGAACGAGAAGCACCATAATAAATAGTAACAGAACCGCCTGATGCTGCAACAGTATAACTACTAGCATTACAATATACAGACCAACTAGACCAACTTCCATACGATTTACTACCGGCAGACTGATTAATAGTTATATCTTTAGTTATACTATCTATTGTTGCTCTAAATACAGAACTACGAGAACTAGTAGAAGTATTGTTTCCATAATTAACAGTAGAACCACTTAAAGAAGCTGCACCATTAACTTTACTTAATGTAGGAGAACCACTAGCATTTTCAGTATAAGTTGTTCCTGTACCATTCCATTGCCAAGTACGACTTCTAGTAGCAGAAGTAGATAATGTAGCATTTCCACCAGCAGCAGCAATGGTTGTTACATTAGCACTTAAACTAATAGACCATGCTCCCCAACTACTATAAGTTTTAGAACCAGCATTTTGAGTTACAGTAGTATCTTTAGTTACAGAATCCATTGTAGCTCTAATAACTGTACTTCTAACACTTGTAGAAGTATTATTATCATAAGTTACTTTATTACTAGTAAATGAACCAGCTCCACTAATTTTACTAAGAATAGGAGTTCCAGTCCCTGTTTCAGTTCCTCCACTTCCATTAACTCCGTTCCATGTCCAAGTTCTTGTTCTACTTGTAGAAGTAGTTATATTTGAACTACCACCACTAGCAGCAACATTTCCACTATTAGAAATATTAACTGTCCATACAGACCAACTTCCATATTGTTTAGCTCCAGCAGATTGATTAATAGTTATATCTTTAGTAGTTGAATCAATAGTAGCACGAATAACAGTTGATTTACCACTTGTACTAGTATTATTTCCATAAGTAACTTTAGGATTAGCCCAACTACCATCACCACTAATTTTACTTAATGTAGGACTTCCATTTCCAGTTTCTGTACCACCAGAACCAGCAACACCATTCCATGTATAACTTCTAGTTCTACTAGCACTGGTTGATATAATAGCTGTTCCACCTGTTGCACCAATACTAGTTTTATCGGCACTAATATTAATTGTCCAAGCAGACCAATTACCATAAACTTTAGCACCAGCAGATTGTGTTATAGTAACAGACTTAGAAACACTATTACTAGTAGCAGTAATAGTTATACTACGACTATTTGTTGTAGTATTGTTATTAGCAGTAACAGTTTTACCACTTAAAGTAAATCCACCAGCACTACCGCTAAGTGTTGGTGTAGCAGTTTCAGTATCAGTATGTGTAGTACCAACTCCATTCCAAGTCCAAGTACGAGAACGACTAGCATTGGTAGTTATCGTAGATGAACCACCACTTGCACTTATCGTTTGTGTACTTGCCGAGATAGAAACAGCCCAAGCAGACCACGCTGAATACACTTTTGCGCCTGCCTGCTGCGTTATCGTAACCGTTTTGGACAATCCTACATAACTAGCTGTAAGTGTCGCTGAACGGGCTGAAACGCTCTCGTTTGATGTAAATTTTATTTGATTTCCACTAAGACTAGCACTACCACTAATACTAAGAGTAGGAGTAGCAGTTTCACTATAAACAGTACCAGTGTTATTCCATTTATAAGTTCTACGAGCAATATTAGCTGTAACTGTTCTAGTACCACCTTTAGCTTCAACAGTAGTTCCATCAGTTTGTAAATCTAATACCCAATCAGTATAAACTTTAGAACCAGCAATTTGATTTAAAGCTGCACTAACTTGTTTAGTTTGTTTATTTTCTAAAGTAAATACAACAGTTAAAGTTCCACTTTTAGTATTAGTAGATTCATTATTAGGTATAGTTAGTACATTATTACTTATACTACCTAAAGTAGTAGAACTAGTAAAGCTAGCAGTAAGATTAACAACAGTTTCAATCCAAGTTCCAGCATAAGTAGAACCCTTGGTTATACTCCCCGTGGAGGATGTATAGTCAGTTCTCTTATATCCAGTCTTAACAGAACTAGTCGGAAGTTTTAAATCATAACTTCCACCAGTATTAGCTATACTACTATCAACTACTGTTAATGTACTAGTATCATATGCACTAACTTTACTACCTTCAAATGTAACAGTATAACTATCTTTAGCTTCTGTATCATCAATTAATACAACTAATTTACCATTAGTTATAACTCCTTTTTCTATTCCATCAAATAAAACTTTAACTCCATCAGTAGGAAAAGTAACAGTATAAGAAATAAATCCTTGTTCCCATTCTAATTCTACATTATGAGTTATAGGTAAGTAACCACTATTACCACTAATAGTTTGAGATTTATAATGCTCAGCAGTAATAGTAGCAGTATAATCAGTCTTAACAGGAATAGTAAATACAAATTTAGTATTGTTTTCACTTATAACAGGAGTATAACCATTAATAGTAACAGTTCCGGAAACATTTAATTTAAACGTAACAGTAACTTCAGTATTCTCAGGATAAACAAGTTTAGAACCTTGATATATTTCAAATACATCTATACTACCAAGTTTAATATCATGTATTCCAATATCTCCTTGATATATAGCCATAACTTAAGCATCTGATTTAACTATATAAGTAGTATTGTTATCTTTTTGTGCAATAGCTGCATATTGAGTAGCAGTACCAACCCATATCTTAGGATTAACTATCGGTTCAATAGTAAGATTAGATAATCTATAAAGAGTTTGGTCAACTATTTGAATAGTATTATAATCATAATTACCATCATTACGCAAGGCTACATGATTTATTGTATTGCTATTACTCCATTGTATAGTTATAACATCACCAGTATATCTAATATAAAATTTACCATAGTTATTATTATAAAATACAGAATTAGGTTTACCAATAGCAGCAATAAATCCATCAAAATTAGTAAATGTAGTATTTATAGCATTTAATACTTCTGTAGGAGTACCATCATTAGTTAATAACATAATAATATTATTAATATCATATGATTTAATAATTTGATTACTAATATTAAATAATTCAATAATAGTAATAGTTTTATTATTATCTTTCCATTCAAGTATTAATCGTTTAATAATATTATCTTCATATATTATAGATTCACAATGAATAGTATTAGTTTCATTTGATACGCTAACAGCTTGACAAATATAAACTACATCTTTATATTTAATTTTATTAACAGCTCCAGCATGAACTAAAATTTTAGCTTCTTCAAAATCTCTACTACTTATAAAAGTATTATCAGTAACTTCATATAATATAGCATCTATTGGAATAAAAGCACTAGGGTTAGAACTTTTTTCATATAATTGTTGTTTTTCACTTTGCATAATTTTATAAACTTTAAATGGTGGCACTTATTCAGTACCACCATGATTAATATTAAGTTGTTTTCTTTTTAATAACAAGTTCATAACCATCAGGAATTAAAGCTTTAATAGCATCAGCAATAGCTTTATCAACTTCTGCTTTAGTATAAGTATTTTCTACTGTTGGTACATCATTAAACTTATTATTAATTTCTTCTTTAGTATAAACATTATTTTTAAGTTCATTAATCTGATTAGGTAAAGTTTCATCAAGTTTAACTTTATCAGCAGCAGACATAACACCAGCTAAAGTTTTTGTAGCAGCATTAATACTTTTAGCATAATTTCTACCATTATCATATTTATTAGTATTATTATCTTTATTAATACCTGTTACTTCTATATTAACTTTAGAATCTGTATATGTAACATCATTTAATGAAGATAAAAGTTTTATATGTAAACTATTAACAGTATCAGTAGTTTTCTTACCTTTACCACCATCATAAGCAGTACCTGTAACTTCACCTAAAGCTAAAGTTTCAGATATAACTGAATATTTAGTTCCAGACCAACGATAAGTCTTACCACTATAATCAGTATCTGTACTTATATCAACATAAATCTTACCTTTTTCAGGAGTATAATATACAGGAGCATCTTCTATATACTTTTCAGCAAAATGAGTTTCATCAACATAATATCCTTCAAGAACATCATCGACATAACTAGGTAATTGACTTGCTGGAACTTTACCATCTCCATCAAGACTAGCAATACCATTTGCTACACCACGTTTAGCTTCAATAGCTTCATTACAGAATTGAATAATCTTCTCTTTAATAATAGGATAATTATCTATATTACTAAGGATATGTTCAACTGTAGATTCAACCTTATTCTCAATAACAACTTTAAGATTAGGATGATTATCAATATTATCAAAGATATTTTCTATATTACCTTTAATAACATTAAGTAGTTCAGTAAAGTTATTAATATGTTCAAATATATAAGTAACTCTAGCTTCTACTTTAGTTTCAATAAGATTCTTAAGAATAGGAAATCTATCAATGTTATTAAAAATATAATCAACTCTACTATTTACAGCATTATTAATACAGGTAACAAGAGCAGGATAATTATTAATATTAGCAAATATATTCTTAACACAATTACAAACTAAATCAGAAAGAATACCAATAAGCTCAGGATATTGAGTAATATTATTAAATATATAATCAACTCGTTCATTAACATTATTCTGAATAGCTTCTTGTAATTCTGGATATTGACTAATATTCTTAAATATATCGACTACTTTATTAACAGTATTAGTAACAATAAGATTCTTAATAGCAGGATAATTATCAATATTGTTAAATATATTATTAATAGTAGTTTCTACATGAGCATTAATAGCATTAGTTATAAACTGATTAAGAGCAGGATAAGAAGAAATATTATTAAAAATAGATTCAGTCCATTGTTTAATATATTGATTAAATATCTCTTTAAGTTCAGGATATTCATTAATATTATTAAATATATCTTTAATAATAATAGGCAAACTTACA
>OLXT01000532.1_pt1 | contig 16617 bp, 9 predicted proteins | sample 1673931 | NCBI WGS metagenome assembly OLXT01 (sample SAMEA103958134, study PRJEB25191) | human gut metagenome | reverse complement strand
TGACAGCGTTCAATCAGGAGAGCGTCCGCAGCTATCGCCAGAGGATGCGCCTTTCCCGCCCCGGCCACGTGTGGGAAGCCTTGGAGGATGAAGATTTCCTCCTGAAGCTGTGTGCCGTGGGCATCGGCTCTGATGGGAAAAAGCATCCCACTTCTGCCGGACTTCTCATGTTCGGCAACGAATACGATATTGTGCGGGAATTCAACGCTTACTTTCTGGACTATCAGGAACAGTATGACGCTGATACCCGTTGGACTGACCGTATCATTTCCTCCTCTGGCGATTGGAGCGGTAATGTGTATGACTTCTATTTCCGGGTCTACAACAAGCTGATTCAGGACATCAAGGTGCCCTTCAAGATGGAGGGCGGTACCAGAGTGGATGATACAGATGTGCATAAAGCACTGCGCGAAGCGCTGGCAAATTGCCTGGTTCATGCCGATTATTACGGTCGGCAGGGGCTGGTAGTTATCAAAAAGCGGGATTCCATCACCATGGCCAATCCCGGTGGCTTCCGTATCGAGGTAGACGCGGCGAAAAGCGGCGGTGTATCCGACCCGCGGAACGGTGCGATGCTGAAAATGTTCAACCTGATTGATATCGGTGAGCGCTCTGGCAGCGGTATCCCCCTCATTTTTGGCGCCTGGCGTGAGCAGGGGTGGGTAGTGCCTGCTGTCACAGAACAGCTTGAGCCAGAGAGAACAATACTGACGCTCCCATTCGAAAAAATCGGCGATAAAAAATCGGCGATAAAAATCGGCGATAAAAAATCGGCGATAAACGCAAAAATGAAGGAAACCATTATTGCGTATCTTACCGACAACCCCGAAGCAAAAGCCTCCTCGATTGCTGAGTATATCGGCCTGAAACCGTCTCGCACAAGAGACTATCTGAATGAATTGATTGCAGAAGGAATCGTTGTCGCTGAAGGCAGTAACCGTAACAGAACCTATCGGTTGAAGGCGTAACTGTTCTAATAGAGATATTGTTGAGCATATAAAAGAGCCTGCTCAGGATTAAGTCCGTTTTTTGGGACACGTAAGCCTGTAAAATGCTAATATGGGAGATTGCAAAAGTTCTCCATAAAACGGAGGTGGCGATAAATGGCAAGAACGATTACTGTAAAGGGCATTGGCAAAGTATCCGCAAAGCCCGATTATGTGGTGTTTTCCATGACTTTGGAATCCAAGCATAAGGATTACGATAAGGCAATGGATATGGCTGCCGACCATATCCAGCAACTCAATGAAACGCTGTGTGGTATAGGATTTGAAAAGGATTCTGTTAAGACCACGAACTTTAGTGTCCGCACGGACTATGACCGTGTGAAAGACCGCAACGGTAATTATCAGAGCGTATTCCGCGGATATGAAGTGACCCACAATCTGAAACTCGCTTTTGATTTTGATATGGGCAGACTGTCCCAGGCACTTTCCACCATTGCCGGTTGCCTGTCTCATCCGCAGCTTTCGGTGGCATTTACCGTGAAGGATGCAACGGCGATCAACGAGGAGATGCTTCGCTCCGCTACCGCCAATGCAAAGAAAAAAGCCGAGATCCTATGCGAAGCATCCGGCGTTACAATGGGTGACCTCATTGCCATTGACTACAATTGGGGAGAACTGGATATCTACTCCCATACCCGTTATGACTGTTGCGAGGACTCCATGCCTTTGATGGCAAAATCCATCGATATCGACCCTGATGATATTGACGTGAGTGACACGGCAACATTCGTATGGGAAATCAAGTAAGGAGGAACACCTCTGTTATGCCTATGAATGAAATGCAAAAGCAGACAAATGCAAATATACAGGCGAAGGCCAATCTGATCTGGGAAATTGCGACCCATCTGGTGGGGCTGTTCAAGCCCCACGAGTACGGCAAGGTCATTCTCCCCATGACCGTACTGAAGCGTTTTGATGACGCTTTGAAGCCTACCAAGGCTGCTGTTGTGGAGATGGCAAAGAAGCTGGACGCACAGCATGTCGAGGGCACTGCCCGTGACGGTATTCTGTGCCGTGTGGCGCAGTACGATTTCTACAACACAAGCAACTATGATTTTGCCAAGCTGATCGCCGACCCCGACAATGTTGAGAGTAACTTCGATGCCTATCTGCAAGGTTTCTCTTCCAACATCAAGGACATTATCGAAAACTTCGACTTTGCCAACACCGTCAAGCTGATGGTCAAAGGTGGCGTTTTGTTCGTGACCCTGCAGGAGTTCAACTCTGCAAAAGCTGATATGTCCCCTGAGAAGATCACTTCCGCAGACATGGGCTACATCTTTGAAGAACTAATTCGGAAATTCTCTGAGTCTTATGACGAACAGGCCGGTGCGCACTTCACCAGCCGTGACATTATCTATCTAATGACCGAACTGTTGGTGGCTCCTGAAAAGGCTGAGATCATGGAGGAAGGCTGCACCAAGACAGCCTACGATATGGCTATGGGCACTTCCCAGATGCTTGGTTGTCTGACCGAGCGCCTGCAGGATATCAGCGAGGATGCTGCTTTGACCTGCTTTGGTCAGGAGTTCAACCCCGAAACTTATGCTATCGCAAAGGCTGATATGCTCATCAAAGGCGGCAATGCATCCGGCATGCAGTATGGCGACACTTTGAGTGACGATGCCTTTACCGGCTATGAGTTCGACTACATCATTTCCAATCCGCCCTTCGGTATCGACTGGAAGCGCGAAAAGACCCAGGTTGAAGCAGAAGCTAAAAAGGGATTTGATGGTCGTTTCGGTCCTGGTCTGCCTGCTATCTCCGATGGTCAGATGCTGTTTATGCTGAACGGCGTGAAAAAGCTGAAACCCGGCTCCGGCAGAATGGCAATCATTCAGAACGGCTCTTCCTTGTTCACAGGTGATGCGGGCTCCGGTGCATCTGAAATCCGCCGCTATGTCATTGAAGGCGATCTGGTAGAAGCCATTATTCAGCTGCCCACCGACCTGTTTTACAACACGGGTATCTCTACATATATTTGGGTACTGACCAAAGGCAAGGCCATGCACCGCAGCGGCAAGGTTCAGCTAATCGATGCCAGCAAGTGCTTTGTAAAGCGCCGCAAGAACATCGGCTCCAAGCGTGTTGACTTGGATGATGCCTGCATCGATCTCATCCTCCGTGCCTATGAGGGCTTCGTAGATGAAACCTACGAGGAAAACGGCCTTGCGGTGGAATCCAAGGTGTTTGACAACAGTTTCTTCGGCTTCACCAAGGTGACTGTGGAAACCACCCAGGCAGATGCCAAAGGCAAGCCTGTTTTGAAGAAGGGCAAGAAGCAGCCGGTCAAGGGTGCGTCTGATACTGAGATTATCCCGCTGTCCGAAGATATCGATGCCTACATGAAAAAGAATGTCTTGCCCTATAATCCGTTGGCCTATATTGATCCTGCAAAGGATAAAATCGGCTACGAAGTGCCGTTTACCCGCCTGTTCTATAAGTTCGAGGCTCCGGCATCCTCCGAATCCATCTTTGAGGACATTAAGGCATTAGAGGTGGAGGAAACAATTCTGATGAAGGAGTTGTTTGGACATGCATGATATGAAAGATAGCGGTGTGGCATGGATAGGTGCAGTACCCTCTGGTTATAGGACTGCCTCTATCGGATCGCTTTTCACCATAAAAAAGGACATTATCGGGCGAGAGCCTGAAACTGTACTGTCGATTACCCAGACAGGCATTAGACCGAAAGACTTATCTTCCAATGAAGGCCAGAACGCAAGTTCCTACGCCCATTACCAGATCGTTAACATGGGTGATTTTGCGATGAATCACATGGACTTGCTGACCGGCTGGATTGATATTTCAAAATATGAGGGCGTTACAAGCCCTGACTATAGAGTCTTTACATTGAACGACAAGGAAATGTCTGCAGATTATTTCCTTAGAGTGTTTCAGTATTACTACACAAACAAGGTCTTCTTTGGCTTTGGTCAGGGTGTGGCAACTCTGGGCCGATGGAGACTACCGGCCATCAATTTCAAGAAAATCGATGTTCCTGTGCCTCCAGTCTTGGAACAACAGCGAATTGTTTCTGCTATCGATGAAAAAGTCGGCAAAGTTGATGCGCTCATCGCAAATGTTCAAACGCAGATCGAAAAGCTGAAAGCCTATAAGCAGAGTATGATTACTGAGGTTGTCACCAAAGGTCTTGACCCCAGTGTACCAATGAAGAATAGTGGCGTGGATGTTTATCCATCTGTACCCGAGCACTGGAATGTGCAAAAGACACTTACAACATTGACTATGCCAATTACAGACGGGCCGCACACAACCCCAGAATTGCTTTCGGAGGGTATTCCGTTTGTTTCCGCAGAGGCCGTATCCTGTGGAAACGGTGGCATTGACTTTGACCACATAAGGGGGTTCATTTCACGGGAGTTCTACGATGAATGCAGCAAAAAGTATGTGCCGCAGAGGGATGACATTTATATGATAAAATCTGGCGCAACAACCGGCAGAGTCTCCGTGGTGGATACTGATAGGATTTTTACAATTTGGTCACCACTGGCGGTTTTTCGTTGCAATCCAGATGTAGTACATTTTAGATTTTTGTACTATTTTCTTCAATCAAGTGCTTATCAGAGGCAGGTGCAGTTTGGTTGGACTTATGGCACGCAGCAGAATATCGGCATGAGAACTTTGGAACGTCTAAAGGTTTTTGTGCCTCCATTTGATGAGCAATATGCTATTACAGAATGCTTAGATGCCAAGTGTATTCAAATTGACCGACTGGTTGCCATCAAGCAAGCTAAAATCGAAAAACTGGAGCAGTACAAGCGTTCCCTCATTTATGAGTATGTTACTGGAAAGAAGTGACCGCATGAGTTTGTTAGAAAAAATAGCCGATACACTCCTTGCCAAAAACTGGATCATTGCTCTTCTGTCCTTTGTGATAAGTGTTCTTGTTTCCGTGTTTGTGCCTGCCGAGCTATTTGACAAGCTTCCGTTTGACTCGAAAATCAATGTGATAGTTGGGTTTGTGGCTATCGCAATAGTTGTGTTTCTTGTTCTCTACTTTTTCACATGGTGTGTGGGAAAGCGAAGCTCGAGAAAGAACATGAAGAAAAGACATAGTGAAATAATTGAAGAGGAAGCCGAAGAAACAGTTGAACAGTGGCGCTGCTTCTTTGATAGAATCCCGGACGAAGAATTCTCCATCATCATGTATTTTATGGTCACAGAAAACAAGCGGCCATACAAGACATGGGGATATCGATGCGGAAGACCAGATATTTCTATCTTCAGCTATTCGATGGAAGATCAGCTGTTCTATAAGACAACGACATATGAAGAATCGCCGCAGTATCTGGTTCGTTTTGCAAACGAAAGTGAACCCAGAATGATGTCCAGCAAGGGCGAGGCAACTATCTACACACTCAAGGATAATGTGTATAGAACATTAAAAGAGATAATCCGGGTAAAAGGCTCTTTGTCGCACTACCCTCGTAAAACATACAAACTTGACTATGGAAACGGTTCTGATCTTCCGGAATTTCAAGAGTCAAAATATAGTTTGTACAACGAATAAGGCTCGGCGAGGAAAAGTCGCCTGTGAAGTGACCCGTTCAGGCGAAAAACAAGGTACACTGTAAGATAAACAAGGAACGGAGCATCAGGCTTATGAGAATTGAAAGTGGACGAATGCTGAATGACTACATTCAGCCCAATAAAAAGCAATATTGTATTCCGGTTTTTCAGCGGGACTATGCCTGGACCAGTGAACAGTGCGAGAAGCTGTTTGAGGACATTGTGCTTGCGTTCAAGAAGGATCGTGAGCACTTCTGCGGTTCCTTTGTCTATGCTCCGCTGCCCACCAGAAAGCATATTGACCGCTACATCATCATTGACGGTCAGCAGAGATTCACCACTCTGTACATTCTCATCAAGGCATTGGCGGATTCTGCCACGGATGAAAGCGACAAGGCAGAACTGGAGAAATACCTCTACAATGAGGACAAGTTCAATCGCTACGGCCTTGATGATAAGAGCAAGCTGAAGCTGAAACCCGTCAAGACGGACAACGATCAGCTGCAGCTGCTCATGGCAGGAAATCTTGACAAGATGAACAAGGGCAAGGACGGCATCATTTATCACAACTATATGCTGTTCAGAGAGTTGATCGCTACTTTCCTGGCTGAAGATCCCGACAACTCCATTATGATGATCCACGACGGCATGGACAGTCTGATCTGCGCCGACATTAAGCTCGACCAGGATGACGATGCGCAGGAGATCTTCGAGCGTATCAACTCCACTGGCATTAAGCTGGGTCTGCCCGACCTCATCCGCAACTATGTGCTGATGACGGATGACGATCAGGAACGGCTGTACGAAGAATACTGGCTGGTCATGCAGGAGCTGCTGTCCAAGGACCGCATGGAAAGCTTCTTCCTGGACTATCTGAACATGAAGATGGATGGCTTCACCAAGGAAAGCGAAGCATACCGGGACTTCAAGCAGATTTACCTCAACGGCCAGTACACCAACGAATCCATGCTCAGTGAGCTTCTGCATTATGCAAAGCAGTATCACATCTTCCTTAATGGCGATGAGAGCCTGGGTTCTGAAATCAATAGTGCCTTGGATGGCCTGCGCAGACTGAATCAAACCACGGTCTATCTGTTCCTGTTCCATATCTTTGATGACTATGAGAACGGAGTAATCGATAAGACAGAACTTGCCAAGGTGCTGAATCTGCTGCTGCATTACAGCATCCGCCGTCTTATCTGTGAGATCGGTTCTAACTCCCTGCGTGGCTTGTACAAGACCCTCTACAGCCGTATCTTCGCAAGAGAAGAAAACAAGGTGCACTATTACGATGCTATCGTGTCCTTTATGCTGCAGATGACATCCAAGGATGCCATCCCCAGCGATGCTGACTTTGTGCAGGCATTGAAAGAACGCAATCTGTATCGTAAGAATGCCCTCTGCAAATATATCCTTGCTACCATTGAGAATCAAGGCAAGGAGAAACTGGTCATGGATAATCTGACTATTGAGCATATCATGCCCCAAAATAAGAATCTATCCACGGCATGGCAGAAAATGCTGGGTGATGATTGGACATCTGTCAGAGAACGGTATCTGCACACACTGGGTAATTTGACCCTTACTGCTCACAATAGCGAATTGGGTGATAGTCCGTTCCATGAGAAGCAGGAAATGCTTCTTGAGAAGAATACCCATGTTACCGTTTTGAACAAAGATGTCATGGATAAAACCGATTGGAATGCCCGTACGATTGAAAAACGCGCGGAGCGATTGACTGGGGTGATCCTCAAGTTGTTCCCGATCGAGCAACCGAAGCAGGAAATCGAATTCCGTGATCCCAGATATACTCTATATACAGTTGAAGATCCTCGCAATGCTACCTATAAGCATGTGGATTATTACGAACTGCTGGGTGAGCGAGTTAATGTCGACAGCTTTGCGTTTATGGTGCGCTCTGTCGCAAGAAAGCTCTTTGACCTGGATAGCAGCATCATTGAAGCCATGGCTAAGAACCATGAGAAATTCCCAACGTGGCTGAACCCTGTATTCTCTTACGAAGAAACCGGTGTCAAAAACCCGGTAGAACTGAAAAAGGATGCAGGCATCTACATTAGCACCGGTTACTCCGCTTACGACTGTATTTGCTTTATCCGTGCCCTGCTGCAGAAATACAATCTTGACATTGTAGAAGACTTTGTGTACAGCGCCCGTCCGACAAAGTACACCAAGGATGATCAAGAGGAGGTATCATGATGGACAAAAGCGAAAAGCGATTTGAGCGAGATATAGAATCCTTCCTGATTTCCCCGGAAGGTGGTTACACTCAGTTTTGCGGACAAGATGCCGAGGGCAATTGGGTACATACTCGTCAACATGATGTTTCCAAATGCATCTATATGGATGTGCTCTGTGAATTCATTGCCAAGACTCAGCCCAAAGAATGGGCCAAGTACACCAAGTATTATGGTGTCAACGCAGCGGACAAGCTGTATCATCGCTTGGAAACTACCATTTCCAACCAGGGCCTGCTGTATGTCCTGCGCAATGGCATTGAGGACATGGGTTGCAAACTGAAGGTTTGCTTCTTTAAGCCGGAGTCTGATCTGAACCCCATTGATGCTGAACGCTATGAAGCAAACATCCTCGGCTGCACCCGTCAGTTCCGTTATACGATGGCAAACACCAACACCATCGATATGGTGCTTTCCGTAAACGGTATTCCTGTTGTTGCTCTGGAACTGAAGAATCAGTTGACTGGGCAGGACTATGTCTGTGCCATCAACCAGTTTAAGCATGACCGCAGCTCCAAAGAGTTTGCATTTCGTCTCAATCACCGCTTCCTGGTCTACTTTGCCGTTGACCTTTATGAAGCATGGATGACCACGCAGTTGGCAGATGGCAGCACTCGATTCCTGCCGTTTAACCAAGGCTCCAACGGTGCGGGAGTAACTGGCGGCGCAGGCAATCCCCAGAATCCAAACGGCTATGCCACGAGCTACCTCTGGGAGGAAGTGCTACAGCGTGACAGTCTGCTCGACCTCATCCATCGGTTTATTTCCTTTGTGAAGGAAAAGGAGGAAGTGGTCAAGAACGGCGTTACTAAAACTGTCACCAAGGAAAAGATGATTTTCCCGCGCTACCACCAGTACGATGTGGTGCGTAAGATCATGGCTGATGTACGGCAGAACGGTGTTGGCACAAACTATCTAATTCAGCACTCTGCAGGTTCCGGCAAATCCAACTCCATTGCATGGATTGCATACCGTCTTGCCTCCGTTCACGATGCAGAGAACAATGGTCTGTTCGATTCCGTTATTGTGGTCACCAACCGTGTGGTACTGGACAGCCAGTTGCAGGATACCATCAACAGCTTTGAACATCAGGTCGGTCTGGTGGAAGCAATTGACGATAAGAAGAACTCCCGCAGTCTTGCAGAAGCCATCAACGATAAAAAGCGTATCATCATCTGCACCATCCAAAAGTTCCTCTTCGCCAAGAAGGATATGGAAAAATTCCGTGGGCGCAAGTTCGCCATCATCATCGACGAGGCTCACCAAGGACAGAATGGGGAAAGTGCAAAATCTCTCCGCCGTAGTCTGATTGATCTTGGCGTTGCTATCAAAGAGTATGCCGAAGAAGCCGGAATCGAAGAGGAAGAAGTGGATTTGACAGACGAGTACATCAATGCGGTCATCGGTCAGGGTAGACATGACAATCAGTCCTTCTTTGCCTTCACCGCTACCCCCAAGGGGCAGACTCTGGAATCCTTCGGTACCGTGGTGGGAATGACGCTGGAAGGTGAACCCATCAAGGCTCCGTTCCATGTGTACTCTATGCGGCAGGCCATCGAGGAGGGTTATATTCTGGATGTGTTGGCAAACTATACCACAGTCAAAGAGGCGTTCAGGCTGATTCGCGTGTCCAAGGATAACCCGGAACTCATTGAGGGTCAAGCTTCCCGTGCGCTGTTTAAGTATTATAAGCAGCACGGTTATACCATCGCTCAAAAGACAGAGATGATCATGACCAACTTCTTGGAAAACTGCCGTTATCAGATTGGCGGTAAGGGCAAGGCTATGGTCGTGGCAGACAGCCGTGCAAACGCAGTCCGTTATTATCTCGCCATCAAGAAGTATCTGGCCGACCATGCCGATCAATGCGTAGGCTGCAATGTGATGGTTGCTTTTTCTGGCGAAGTTACCCTGGACGACTATCCGAGTGAAAAGCCTTTCACCGAGGCAACCATGAACCTGGATGAAAACGGCAAGTATATCACCACCGACAAAAAGTTCCGTAAGGCGTTCCACAGCAGCCAGTACAACATTCTGGTCGTTGCGAACAAGTATCAAACGGGCTTTGATGAGCCGCTGCTCCACACCATGTATGTGGATAAGAAACTGCGTGATGTTACCGCAGTTCAGACTCTCTCGCGTCTTAATCGTACTGCTTTCGGAAAGAACAGCACCTTTGTTCTGGATTTCGAGAACACCGAGGAGGATATCAAAGGTGCCTTCCTGCCGTACTATGAAACCACGACACTTGAAGGTAGCACTGATTTGAATCAGGTCTATGACCTCCGTAATAAGATTCGGGATTTCATGCTGTACAATTTCGATGACGTGGAGACCTTCAACAAATTCATGGCAACCCAGGCAGGCAAAGACCAGGATGCCGCTGCCCTTGGCAGACTGGCAGGTATGTTCCGTCCCGTAATTGCTCGGTACATGGATCTGAGCGAAGATGACCGCTATTCCGTTCGGGACTATGTGCGAAAGTTCAATAAGGCGTATGCTTTTGTTACGCAGTTGGTGCGGCTCCATGACAGGGATTTGTTTAACGAATATCAGTATACCCTGCATCTCGTTCGACTTCTTCCGAGAAGCGGCGGCGATGAATTTGTGGATATTGAGGACAAAATCAAGCTGGAGTACGCATCCCTCACCGAGACCTTCCGTGGGGCAATCGTCCTGGATGAGAAGCCGCCCGTATTTGTGCCCGGTGGCAGCACCGCACCGAGGGTACCTAACAAGAAGAAAGATACCCTCCAGAGCATCATCGACAAGGTGAACGAACGCTTCAGTGGAAACTTCACCGATGCCGACCGCGTCATCATCGAAGGGATCTATCAGATGTTCATGAAGGACTCCGAGGTTAAGAAGTTCAGAAAATATGCCAAGGACAACAGTACCGAAATGTTCGTGCGGTCTCTGTTCCCTGATAAGTTCCGCGATATTGTGACCCAGTGTTTCCTTGATAACAACGACTCCTTTGCAAAATTGTTTAACGACCCGGATTTCTATCAGAAGGTTCAGGAAGCAATGGCCCAGGAATTGTACAAGACATTGAGAAAAGAATAACACGATGTATTTTTTACTTGCATCATTGCCTGCTGTTGAAGCCAGGATATAAAGCAAAATTTTAGAGCAAAGAATGGGGGTATGGATATGCAGATACTTCAATTAGATGAGTTTTTAAGGTCAATAAAACAAAATATAGATACTCCACATTCTTTGCTACTCGGTGCAGGTGCATCTATTGAGTCGGGAATCCCATCGGCAGCAGACTGCATTTGGGATTGGAAACGTGAAATCTATTTATCGCAAAACCCAGGTGCAATTGGAAACTTTGACAATTCCAAGTCTGAGGGTGTCCGCAGAGTTATTCAGCGGTGGATCGATTCACAAAATATATACCCGGCAGAGAATAGCGCAGAGGAGTACTCGTATTTTGCGGAAAAGGCATACCCAATAGCGGATGATCGCCGGAAATACTTTCAGCACTTAGTGTCAAACCATGATCCAAGCTTGGGATACCATCTGATTTCTTTGCTCGCGTTAGAAAACATAATAAAAAGTGTGTGGACAACAAATTTTGATGGTATGACACTGAAGTGTGCACATCAATACAGTCCGCTCGTTCCCATAGAAATAACCGCAGAAACCTCGGGTAGGATATACCGTGGCGATGTTGACAAGGAGCTCCTATGCATCGCTTTACATGGTGACTATAAATATGGGGCGCTAAAAAACACAGAGAAAGAACTTGATTCGCAAGACGGTGAACTGGTAAAGGCATTGCTGCATGAACTAACCAACCGAGATTTAATTGTTATGGGATACAGCGGGCGAGACCAGTCACTTATGAATGCTTTGCAGCAAGTTTATTCGACGAAAGGTTCAGGCAAACTTTTTTGGTGTGGTTACGGAACAAGGGTTTCATCAGAAGTTAAAGCGTTGGTTGAGATGGCCAACAAAAATGGCAGAGCCGCTTTCTATATTCCAACTGAAGGCTTTGATAGTACAATATATGCAATCGCTCGCCACTGCATGAGTGAAAATAGAGAGTTTTTGGGGAAAGTGGACGATATCAAAAAGAAGCTGTCTATTACACTTGAGCCACAGCATAGTGGTTTCCTGCAACCTGATCTAACTATAAACAAAGTGGTAAGCACCAATGCGTTCCCAATCGCATTCCCAAATCAGTGCTACCAGTTTGAGGTTTTGCTTGCTCCTGGCGAAAAACAGTGGGATTTTTGCAAAATGCTGGTTAGAGATGATGTTATGGCTGTGCCCTACAAGAATCTTGTGTATGCGTGGGGGTCGAAATCCGTCATCGAGGAAGCATGCAAAGGCAGGCTAAAAACCAATATTGAGTTATGCCCGTTAAGCAGAGCGACAATTGCTGGAAATAGTACATTTCGGGAGTTATTGCTCAAAACACTTGTTCGCATTCTTGCCGCAAGCCATGGCCTGGGACATTCAAAGGACAAAATCTGGGATACAAAAGAAGTGTTGAAGTACCGTATTGGAGCCAAAACTGTTACAGCATATTCTGGAGTTCGGCTTGCGTTGTTATTTGATAACAAATACAGTTATCTCACACTTGTTCCGAGTTTCATGTACGCTGATGACGCAGTACTAACCAGGGAAGAAAAAAAGCAATTTGCGGACTGGTTCAATGCGAGAGTCAATAATGGTCGGCCAAACCAAAACGCAAATGAGTACATTAGAAAATGGGTCAGAAAAGTAATCGGCAACAAAAGGTTTTCAGCCAATTATCCTTTAGGGAGTACAACGAACTTTACATTTTCGGTTGTAAATAGCAGCGCGTTGGTTGGCGTGAACTTCGGAAAACAAGCTTCGATACAATTGCCCGTTACAATTTCGCCCAAACGAATTATTTTTTCTGGAATAGAATATCGAGATCCAACACTTCGATTCTGCGGCACATCTATGCGCGGTGTGGCTGAAGATTTCCATCCAATGCGCGGGTTAATTCTGAATGCCCCTGTAGATCATGCCATGAATAACAGCGTATTACATTCTGCAATCTCGGTAGGGGTGGTTTGTCCAGATGAGCATAACCAAAAGTTTGCTCAGTTCATTTCCGGTTTGAATCGCCAGTCGCAAGCGAAGCACAATACTGATTATCTAATTTCCTTCCCAGGTTTCTATCAGGCCTTCAAGACAGGCCTTGATTTACCTGATCCCACCAGTAGCAAGTGGAAGCAAATTACCGCTTCAAGTGAGCGGGATGTCCATAAAGCCGCTGTTGAGTTTGGTGATTCAATAATTAGAAAAATAGACCAGCTTAGCGCAAACTCTATTGATGTTATACTGATTTACATTCCCGAGGAGTATGAAGTATTCACATCATATACCGATGGAACGATAAATTATGATTTACATGATTACATTAAAGCTTACGCTGCGCAAAAACAGGTAGCAACACAATTTGTTCGAGAAAAAACGATTGAGAGCGATCTGCATTGCCAAATTATGTGGGCTCTTTCTTTGGCGCTGTATGTAAAGTCCGGGCGGACTCCTTGGGTGGTGAACGGAATACAGCCAGATACGGCTTTTGCAGGAATTGGATACAGTGTTATGAATGGACCGTCGGGAAGCAATGTGGTTGTTGGTTGCAGCCATATATACTCTTCTGATGGTCGTGGAATGAAGTACAAGCTTTCCAAAATTCAAGATTATTCGTTCGACAGAAAGAAAAATCCGTATTTATCCGAAGAAGAAGCATATAGGATCGGTCTCAATATCAAAGAATTGTTCTACAAATCTTTTTCTGAACTACCGAAGCGGGTCGTTATTCACAAACGTACACCTTTCCGGAGAGAGGAAGTCAAAGGATTGGTGGAAAGCCTGTCATCTGCAGGAGTTAAGAATATAGAGCTCCTTGAGATAACATATGAGGATAACCTGAAGTGCTTTGCGTTAAATGAGCGTTGCACGCAGGTGGACGGATATCCTGTGCGCCGCGGGATGTGCTTCCCAATTGACAAAAACACCATGTATCTTTTTACCCATGGAATTGCACCATCTGTAATTTCTCCGAAAAGAAGATATTTCCAGGGCGGTAAAAGTGTTCCGCTACCACTAAAAGTGGTTAAACACTATGGTTCTGGGGATATGGCACAGATTGCAACGGAAATTCTTGGATTGTCGAAAATGAACTGGAACAGTTTTGGACTGTATTCAAAACTGCCCTGTACGATAGAATCTTCGAATGAAATTGCACGAATCGGATGGTTGCTGTCTCAATTTGAGGGAACACTTTACGATTATCGCTACTTTATGTGAAATCCGATGTAACCAAAGCGGGCGGCAATAAACAGTGACACGAAAACCACCAGAAAAATAACGGTAAAAGCTAATCGACAACACCTAACAACCAAGAGGAGCTGAGGCCAACAGGTCTCAGCTCCTTCTTTCGCAGCGACTATTCTTTTTTCTGCGATCCATTCAAGCTGGCCCAATGCTGGCGCAGCAGACTTTCTGCTTCTCTGCGAAAGGAATCTTGGAACATGACAGCCACAACCAATGCGCTAAGCACTGCAGCCACAGGCTCCAGCCAGGGATATGCGGTCCAAAGCTGTTCTCCCCAGCAAACAAGCGGAACACCAACAAGCAGCATAAACAGCAAAATAATGATGGCAACGTCGGGTCTGCCGTAGCCTTCACGTCTTTTGATTTTGGCCCGTATCTGTCGAAGCGCACGGGCTCGGATATCCCGGATGTTTCTGGACGAGCACTGTTTGTCCTGTGCGACGGACTCGGTGGACTCTCCGTTGATGACGGTGCGAAACAGGATCTCCCGCTGCAACTCGGTCAGCTCATGTAGTCCCTCGTCAATTTCTTTGCGCACATACATGAGCGGGTCTTCATCAGAGCCTTCTGGCAGATACTTCGCCCGGTCAAACCAGCGCATATCATCGTAGATCGCGTTGCGCACTTCCTCCGGCAGGAACGCTTCCGGATTGTAAGAGATGGGCTGTTTGATATCTACATCTTCCAGAGTGTCCGGTGCAACGCGCTTGTGGAAGTTGGCTTCGCTGTAGTAGAGCATATGCTCCAGCTCCTTCCACTCCTCTGGATGCTCCTTCACCCACTGGTCTGCGGCAGCGGCAGCTTCCGGGTCCATGGAGTGTATCCAGCGCCAATCCGCCTGAAGCTCTTTATAAGATTGGGTATCCTTGAAGGACATGAACTCACCACTCTTTCTGCGTTCACAAAAAGTTTACATTTTCCGACCTTCCGTTTTTGCGATTTTTCTCTAAGTAATAGTAGAAGGACAATTTCACCCGGGTGAGGTTGCCTTCGGTTCGGTACGGCACGGTCTCCGCGCTGACGAACCCACACAGCCTTTGACAGAGCACCCCGTGAGAGCATGTGCGCTCTCTGCCATACGGCGATTCGCTCGGAAGGTCATTCCATCTCTGGCCGTGCTCCCGGGAGCACGGTCTTTTGCTATGTGCCGTTTCCAACGGCACGGCTATATAAATCATTCTAACACGGAGGAGGCGAAAAAGATAGCTCACAGATGAAAGTAAAAGACTCAGCTGCAAAGCAAAGGAGGGGTGCACACCAGTACGACCGCAAAACAAAAACCGCCGTGACTGCGGCAACAGTCCGGCGGCTCGGCGCACACACAGGCACGCGCAAATCAACTAACCAAAGTATAGCAAACGGGCAGCGGAAAAGCAATGAGAATTTTCCGCACGCTCCCTGTGTGAGTGCCACAGAAGTCTACAACAACACAGGAGGTATGAATTGAGTTTCAACAAATGGCCAAAGCGCAGCGCAGAGAAAAACTATTTTATGGTGCCGAACGAGATATTCAGCATCGGTCTGGATTACCGGGAGATCTCCCTCTACACCTATCTGCTCCGTTGTGAGAACCGTGAAACCTATCAGTGCTATCCCAGCTACAAAACCATCGGCAAGGCGATCGGCATGAGTGAAAATACGGTGGCAAAGTACGTGCGGCAGCTGGAGGAGAAAGGTCTCATCTTCACGAAGCCGACCATCATGCAGAGCAAAGACGGAAAACCGCTGAACGGGAATCTGCTCTACACCATTCGTCCTATCCCGGGTGTACTCGAAGCGTTCTATGAGCGGCAGTTCCGGCAGGCAGAGGAGGCTGCCGCCCGCTATCGTGCGGCAGAACTCCTCAAAAAGTCCAATGCACAGGGCCGCCAGAACGCCCTGTGTGCGCCTTTCGGAGAGAAAGCGAGTCCCAGTGCCGACCCGGGGTTGGAGGCCCGATTTGGCCCGCTTTCGGAGGAACTCTCGGGGACGAAAGAAAAAGCAGGATAAACGCCGGGGTCGCCAGTGGCTCCTCCGGCCGGTCACTTCGCCCCGCAGTGCGGGTCGTTACGGGGTTTTGCGGTGTATCAAAAGTGGGGTCAAAAACAGACGGCGGGGATTACGTTTGCGGTCACTATCCCCGAACACCTACTGTCACAACGAAAAAATAGGGGTCATGCCCCGGAAAGGAGCAGTTTATGAGCGGAAAAGGAAAGTTTCCCTTTTACCTGTCACCAGAGAAGAAGGCCATCCTGGAGCGCCGGTATCAGGAGGACGGAAGCCGGAGTATGACCGCTTTCGTCGAGCGGGCGGTGGACTTTTACCTGGACTACCTCAGCGCCAACGACGCCGGCCTGTTCCTCCCCACCTCCATCAAATCCTACCTGGACGGGCGGCTGGGACAACTGGAGGAACGTCTGTCCTCCCTTGCCTTCCGGCAGGCGGTGGAGCAGGACATGGTGGCCGGTATCCTCGCCGACGCGTATCAGTTCAGCGGCGAGGATCTGCGCCGGCGG
>OLXT01000530.1_pt1 | contig 16716 bp, 16 predicted proteins | sample 1673931 | NCBI WGS metagenome assembly OLXT01 (sample SAMEA103958134, study PRJEB25191) | human gut metagenome | reverse complement strand
TGAGCGGTACGACGAAGCCGGACACATTGTACGCCGTACTGGGATCGATACGGCGCACAACGAGTATCTGAACATCCTTGCAAATCAGGGCCTTTTCGCCCTGCTCTGCTGGCTGGGCGCGCTTGGCTGCTCCGCTGTCCGCTTTGTACGCAGGGCAGGGGAACGGCCCGCAGCTCTCATCTGTGGCAGCGCAGTGCTCGGGTACTGCGTGCAGGCGTTCTTCGGGATCTCCATGTGCCTGTCAACGCCGTTTTTCGTGATCGCATGGGCAATGCTCGAAACCCGGGAAAATTAAAATGACCGCGCTGGCGCTGCCAGCGCGGTTTCTGCATATCGTGGAAGCCCTATTGTGCGCAGCGGTAGCAGACCTCCGGATCCGGCGCGGCTTCGCCGCGCTTAAATTTCAGAAGATTCTACACCGTGGCCGCTGCAATGTTGTTTAACGCCTCGCGGGTCAAAACCGCCTGATGAGACGTGACGATCACATTCGGCATGGCAATCAGCCGCACCAGCACATCGTCCTCAACAATGCTGTCCGAACGATCCTCATAGAACAGGTCGCTCTCTTCCTCGTAAACGTCCAGACACGCAGCACCGATCCTGCGGCGCTTGAGGCCGTCAATGAGCGCCTCCGTGTCGATCAATGCCCCTCTGGAGGTATTCACGATCACGACCCACGGCTTCATTCCGGCAATGGCAGACAAAGAATACGACGAGTGTTTTGGATAGAAAAAGAGCTATCTGACTTCATTTGAAATCAGATAGCTCTTTTCTTGAGAATAATGAAATTCTGTTGCCAAATCGTTGCCACGAGGGGCATCAAGGCTCAAAAAGTCCAGTGTCTACGGGCTTTTTTCGACCTCTGAAATCATTCCCACTCGCCAAGTGGAAACAGAGTCTAAACTTTTTTGTATAGAACGTTTGATTCCATTTGGTTTTATTTGATACCTGTTATCCCAATCCTATGGGGTATCCGACTTTCTGCTATCAAAAAGCTATCAGGGGATGCTATCAAAGGTTATCATTAATGTGGGTGCATATGGCTTTGGTGTATTATAGCATAGACAAAATAAAACTTTCAAAGAAAAGTATTCCTTCTATTCTCAAGTAATCATTCTCTAATTAAAAAATCAAACCTTACCAGTAGATTACTTTACCCTGAACAACCCAGTCTGTTTCTGAAACCGCGATGTTTGAATAATTGCATGATTGATTATCTGGCTTTAGGATAATACCTGATTCATCGATAATATAGCGTTTACACATAACCTCACCATTGATAATAAAAATCCCAATATCCCCATTCGATAATACATCTACCTGCTTTACCATTACAACGGAACCATCTTTTATAGTAGGTTCCATGCTTTTTCCTGAAATCTTTACAGCATAATCAGCATCTTGCTTATCTACTTCAATCATCTCAGAAGGAACATTATTCTGATCGAAATAAAAGCCATCTCCGGCGCAAGCTGGCAAATCAAATAGTGGAATTTTTTTCTTGAAATCAGACGGCGTTTCACCAATTAAACTATTATCTTCTTCACCTTGCTCATCATATTGGCTTTCCTCTTTTTGATTAGGTAATTCTGCCTCAATAGCTTTAAAAATTTCCTTGATCCAATCAAAAATGTAGCGACCTTTTTTCAATGGATCAGAAGAAATGTCAGTAATTTTGTTTTCGAAATCGATTGCAGTTGATTTGTTTCCGGCATACACACCATTATAAAATTCAAGAGACACAAATTTCAAAGTATTGCCATCAATACGGAAGATACTGTTTCCATCTTCTTGTATTATGTAACTATTTTCAGTCGGCAAATAGTCAAAGTACAGCCGTCTTCTCATATCGTTTCCACCTCTTTCGAATTGAATCTAGTCCTCCATCAATGTTTTGAGCCACAATATCAAGAATATTGTACTCTGGGCATTCGTATTCAAGCGCACCAGATCTAATCTTTAATCCGCTTTCATCTTTAGATAAGAAGATAAGATTGTCCACATCCAGATTAACAATAAACTGTGGATTATGCGTCACCATGATAACTTGCCTTACTTCTCCCATGTTTTTGAAACGATCCAGTAAATAATCCTTAATTGCCTTTTGTGAAATATTATCTTCAGGCTGATCAATCAAATAAACACCATCATGGTGTGTTTCCGAACAAAGCAAGTCAAAATATATTTTAGAATCTAAGCCTGAGGACATCTCCGCATACTTATCGGTTCCTTGACTGATAATTGAATACTTCGCAGAAAAATCCTGATTCAATACCTCATTAATTGCAGATTTGAAAAATTGCAGCACCTCGGTGTCGTCATAGCGCAACAACATGTCCTTTAAATCATTTTCCGTTATGGTTTCCCAATTAATTTTTTTTCCTATCTTTAATGTTTTGGATAGAACGCTGTTGAAGTAGTCGATGCTTATTTCATCTATATTCAGTTTTGAAATAAATTCATAATCCAATATTTGATTGCTGTGGGGCAAGATTTTTTGGGTTTCCACATTAGGCTTATATACTCGAAGGGCATGTTCATAACGTATAAGCTCTACTATTCTGCTTTTTACATCAGCCGTACGCTCAGTAAAAGATGATTGCTTTTTTTGACGATCACTAATTGTTTTGAGATGTCTAGTTGAAATCGAAGTTAGGATTTTGTGAACAGTTTCTATTCTTGTATTTTCTTTATCAACTGTATCCACCTGATAATCATATCGGCGCTTCATGTTCTGTAAGCCTTTTAAAATAACTGCCAATTCATCCTGATCATCTTTAATTGTAACCAACTGTGAGATCTCATTTACAGCTACAATAATTGCCTCTAATTTTCCGGATATTTCGGTTTCTTTCTCAGAGGTTTGTTTAGCGCTTCTTGCGTTATTCACAAAAGTCATACTTTCTGCTGTACTATCATCTATAACAATTGGGAATGATAAAAGCTCTTCTAAGCGCTTATCCATTTCGAACTTACGTGACAGGTATTGACACATGCGTTCTGTTTCCGCATTCAAGACACTCCTATAGGGGAGAGGATTCACATCTGATGGAAAATATTCTTTCAAAAATTCAGAAGCATTTAATTTGTTTTCTTCAAACTTGGAACGAACTTCGCCTTGCATGTCAAAGCAAAAAATATCTTCAGGTTGAAGTTGCTTTTTTATCGATATTCCATTGTCTTTCAAGTATCTTTTATAGCCGTCTTTCACTTTGACTGATAATGATTGGGACTTTTTCTTATAGCCTGTGAGTGCATGCAACAGCAACGACTTGCCAATAGAATTATCGCCAATAATTGCATTAATTCCCTTGGATAATGGTATAGTGAATGCTGTGCCAGAGTGCTCAAATTTGATTTCCTCAAGTGTTTTTTTGTCAACATTAAAAAAACTATTAACACATTTCAACCGAGTATGGTCGGTGATTGCCATAACCAATCCTTTAAAGGTGGGAAGACACTTAGCGAAAGTATAAGGAAACCCATCAGTTAGCAGTTTTTCAGGAGTCTCTGAGGGGTACACTGACCAGTCATGGCAATCAGTTCCTGTTACAAAGCGTATTTTCTGCTCTATATCTTGCTGGAACAAAAATGTCTTGTTCAGAACTTCGTTTCTTCTATTTTTAAACTCAAACGCTTCGAAATAGTCTGTGTAAACAAATTCTAAAAATTGTTGGTTTCCTAGGCTATTGGCATCATTCTTTCTAGGGTTGCGGCTTGTTAATGTGTTTTTCTGATGAGCAATTAAAATTGTATTCATGTCAACTTCTCTCAGAAGCGCCAAGAATTCTTCTTCTCTATACGCATCATTGTAATTTGGCCTATTTTTCTGCAAAATCCTCTCCAGATTTTGAACTTTAACATCATTCTCATCGGAAAAAATTGTGACAACGTGAATAACGCTTTCTTTACCTTCGCTTGCAAAACAAACCGAGAACTCAACACCAGGAAGCACCCGTAGTATTGAGTTATCCATAGATTCAGCCGCTTTCAATCCCCGGTACATTTCGTATGAAAAGTTATCATGATCTGTAATGGAACATAGATTTACCTTATTATCATTTAATCTTTCAATTAATACTCCGATATTTTCCAGAGTGTTATTTTTGACCTTTATTCCATCCTTATGAGCTGACACAACAGAATGAATATGTAGGTCGAATTTTAGACCTGTCTTTACAACTTTTTCCATACGATTTCCGATCCTCTCTTTATCCTAACATCTACATTTTCCCTACGAAGTCAACTATTTCCTCGGACCCAAAAATCGATCTCCATTCAAATGAATCATGTGATCTGGCATATCAGCAATCCAGACCTCTGTTTCCCACGCAAGAGATTCTGAGAACTGCTTGAATGTCTTGAAGTCCAGAAATGCCGTAACATATATTTTCCCGGCTGTAACACCAGTCGTCATTTCCTCAATTTCTTTGATACGCTTAGGTTCCATCGGTCCAACGGACGTAACCGACTCGACAAAGTACAGCCAATCCTTGTCTTCAGAGTAGAGGACAACGTCTGGCATCTTGTCGTGTAACGTTATTTCAAAGCCCAAAGCACGGAGCTTGTCCACATTTTTAAATAGGCCTTTCTCTGTGGTATCCCCAACATACAGGCATTCGGAGTTGGGCGCGAAACGAGGCGCAAATTCCTCGATAATAGCCTTTTGCAGTTGGTTGTGCTTGCCCGACGAAAATGTGAAGTCTTCGCCATTGATCTTTACAGGCATTTTTCGCATAGCCCGTTTAGAGGCATAGAGGTCAACAAGAGAGTCGTGATTTTCCATAAAACACGCCAAACATCTCTCCCAGTCCGCCGTACCAAAGCTCTGAATCAAGTGCAGCATCTCATCCGTTAAGCGATACCGATAGTTTGGACTGTTTGTTGCCTTTCCGTTATCCTCAATGAACGCTGCATTCCTAAAGTGGTGCATGGCTTGCTTGCGGAAGGTTTCACGGCTATTCTCTGCATAGGTTGTTTCGTAATTGCTGTTTGCAAATGCAATGACATCGTGAATCCGAATCCAATTATTTGTGGCAGAACTCCATGTCTGTTCTTCCGTTAGATTGGCCATTGCAAGCAACACGCAGCAACACATACCGTTTTGCTGTTTTGCCGGGACTTTCAGCGAACTCAAAATTTCTTTTGCTTCCTCTAATTTGCTCATAGATAGCTCCTCAAAATATTATCACAAGTTGCTTCCGACATATCTCTAACACGGATCAATTCTTTTCCCATCGCTTCAATCGTATTCATAGGGGGAACTGGCATGGAATTGATTTCGGTGGAGTTCACCTGTGTGGATCCGTTCAAGGTGCGATAGTAGCTGTCATACAGCGTAGAATTGAATAGCACATAGAGTCCATAGACAACACACTCTGATAACTCGTGGAGTCCACTAATAAAATTAATTTTATTCTGTGTGCTGATCTCCGCATATTCAGGATACTTTCTGGCTAAGTACACACCACATTGCAGGCGGCGATGTTCCTCTTTTGCGGTGAAACGCTTCACGAACAAGTAGTTGGTGTTCTCCTGTAGAAGTCCGCGTTGTTCGGTAACGATGTACTCATGTTCCTTTCCAGCAGGAAATACTACCTTTCCGTCCTGAATATGCTGCGAATAAAACAGTGGAACTGCATCGTCTTCTGCTGAATCACGCAACGCTTCACGATTCCGGAAATCAACCGTTAACCCTGTTTTCATTTTTAGCCCAATGTCAGGAAGAGTATCTGTCCATCGGTTCAGCTCATTCAGAGTTTGGACTTCTTCGGTGCTCGTCACCAGATAGACATAGGACGCATCACCGTTTACTACTGTAGAATAAGGAGCTTCAAAAACAGTTCGATTAGAGAAGTCAGCATTACTCTGTGTAGTCGTAATAGTAATCGTATTTGGCTTGCTCTGCGTCTTTTTTGCTTTAATGATGATAGTTTCCTGCAAAACACTTTCTTTCTCAAATACTTTATCCCTGCTGACAAACAGATGGATATGCTCTAATGCACCTTCCTCAAAGAAACGTTTGCGGAATTGCTTAAAGTACGCACCGGATGTCCATGAGCGAGGGATGATATACACCATCTCTCCGTCCTCCTTGAGATTGAACATGCTCATAGCCGCAAACAAAAAGTATAGGTTAGGCGCACCGTAACATACATCTGGCATTGCGGTTGCCTCTGGCGCATCTTTGGCAATTTTCATATAAGGCGGATTGCCAATAACCATATCGAACTTATCTGCATCCGGACTTGCACCCAGCATACCATTGTACTCAAGCATTTGACTGAGAATGTAATTATCAGTTACAATTCTGAAAGAAACATCTTTCGTTGTATGTCTGCATGCCCACTCCAAATTTGAATACAACAAGTCTACAATGTTGGCATCATTTTCATAGCAAACCAGCTCAATGGAATCAATCTCGGCGTTTGACTCCAATCGTTCAAGGAGTGCAACCGAAAGAATTCCTGAACCAGCGCCTGGATCGAGGATGATGAGAGAAGTGCGACCTTCGGGAATCGAAAAAAGCCCTGCCATAAAAACGGCAGTTTCTTTACTTGTGAAAAACTGCCCATATTTCTTCCTTTTGGACTTTGGCATGCGGTCAATGTACTCGACCGTAGCCGCACAAACATGGTCAATCATTTTCATCATTTATAAACTCCACTATGTCGCCAATGCCGCAATCTAATGCAGCGCAAATCTTATACAAACTCTCCATTGATATAGCTTCGTTTTTTCCCATCTTAGCAAGCACATTGAAGCTGATACCGGAGGCGTCTTTCAAATCCGTCCGGTTCATTTTCTTATCGATCAACAGCTTCCAGAGCTTATCGTAGGAAATAGGCATTGCAATTCTCCGTTCCAAATTTAAACTGATTGTATTATAGCACAAAACGACAATGTTCGCAAGATAATCTCCCCAGAACGTGAGATGTTCTCTGCAAAGAAAAAGCCGTCCACAGGAGCTTGATTGCTCCTGCGGACGGCTGTGTCCTTATACTCGTCCTTTCAGCCCATTCTTCTTGGCAAGCTCGCTTGCTGCCTGTCGGCGCTCGTCGGAATACGGTGCAGTCAGACGGACAGCGAATCGTCTGCGGTCGATCTCAAAAGTAAGACCGCCCTGCTCGTCATCGTCGGTTTGCCTGCACAGGTCGGGATGCTCTGCCGCGTACTTTGTCAGCCGGTTTTTGAGCGCTGTATTGTGTGTCTGCACTTCGACGGTGCTGCTGGCTTCGTCAAAATAGATACAGGTCGTTTTCTGCCGCTTGGTCAGTCCGGTTTTCATATTGTCTCCATTTCTGCCTGTTCTGCAAAAACAGGCGCATTTTCAAGTTTTTTTGTCAGCTCTACACCTGCAAAAGCAGGTTGATTTTTGAATGGGGCGCGCCCAAATGATACGCTGCTCAATCTGGACGCTCCCATTCGGTAAAATTCGATTTTCTCAGCTCAACACGACATCAACGGGCATCGTCACGCATCGCTGCTTTTTCTCTGTGCGGGCGGAAGAAACGCCACAGATTATTGCGCTGAATCACATCCTCATAGCTTCGGACTTTTCCGCGAAGCTCTGCGTTTTCACGCTCCAAACCTGCCACACGGAGCTTGCCGCGAACAGACTTATAATCAGAAATCTCCTGTTTCAAACCGGCAATCTCTGCCTTGAGCTTTTCAATCAGCTTGTTCGCCGCATCCAACGCCTTTTGTAACTTGGATTCCTTTTTCTCTGCTGTGACGTACTTCTTTGCCAGAGTGGAAATCCGGTCAAAATCTTCACGTTCCACGGCAACCTTAGAGGAAAATGGAATGGACTTCGCTTCAATTTTCTCAATGGCTGTCACATCGACCTGCTGATTCTGAATTTTCTCAATCTGCCTGCCGAGCGTCGCTGCCTGCTGCTCCTGCTGGCGATTCTGCTCCGTGAGTTCTGCCAGCCGTGCCTGCTCCTGCTGCACCTTGAACTGCGTCACCGTCAGGTGTTCCTCGGAGCTGCCGCGTTCGCCGCGCTCCACATCGTCGTACCCGGCGTCACGCATATACCGGAAGAAATCATCCTGCAAAACGCTGTAGGACTTCTTGAGAATGGGTTTGCCCTTGGAACTTAAAATCGGCTCACCGTTCTCGTCCAGCGCGGGCTTGGAAGCCCACTTCTTACTCATGCTGACCTGCATGATACGCTCCTTGACAGTGCCACGAAGGGCTTCATCTTTGCATCGCTTCGACCAGCGAATTTCCTTCTCCACTACCGGGATATAGACCACATGAAGGTGGTAGTGATACACATCCTGTCCCAGCGCGTCGGACATGGCGCGGTTGCGTTCATCGGCGTGCATGACCGCCGATAGGATGTATTGCTCGCCGCCCACAATTTTGATTGCAGCTTTGTAGGCATCGGCGTAAAATTGTTTTGCAAACTCATAGCCGCCGTGGTTGAAGAAGTAGGCAGAGTTGACATCGAAGATCAGCTCTCCGAATTTCTCAGCATCCGCTTTCAGACCGCGTGTGGAGATCACGCCGTCAGAGCGCATCTGCTCGAACATCTCCTTATACCCGGCGGTTGGTGTTTTGAAATGGACGTTGTATGGCGTCCGTTCAGGAACGATGTCCTGATTGACATACGACGATTTTTCGCGCTCGTTGTGTGCTTGTGCGTTGTCGATGTCTGCATCTTTCATTCTTGCGTTTCTTGCGCTGGTACGGTGAATACCGTCGCCTCTTGCCATAGGCAGTTTACCTCCTGATTTCAGATTGCGCAGGATGGGGTAGCTTCCGAGGGAGCACTTCTGCGGAAGTGTAATAACCCACTATGATACTTTCATCCTGCGGCTGCAAAGTATCGTGGGCTCTCCGAGGGGGTATGCGGCTTCTGCGGAAGCCTCTGCCGGTTTTGCGGCTTGCAGTGTGGATACAAACCGCAAAAACCGGCGTGGTCAAAAGATTATTCACAGCGTTTCTGCTCATAAACTTCTGCCCACATCCATCTCAAACTCTGCGGAACGCCGCGCCGGTCAAGGTATTCCTGCCGTGCCTGCTCCCGTTCTTCCTTGGTCGGTGCCGTCTTATACCGGGAATAGAGCTGCCGGTTCAGCATGGCGTCGAGCTTCTGCTCCAAGCCCTGATGGATTTCTTCTTCGTAGTCATCCTCACCCCGCAGATGGTACATGGCGAGGTCGATGAACAAATCGTAGGGGATTTGTACGGTCTTCATTCTGCTTCGCTCCTTTCCGCGACGGTCGCAACGATTGCGACGGTTGTTTTGGCAGTATCAGATTTACCGTCGCAACCGTCGCAGCCGTCGCGCGGCTTATTTGCTTTCAGCATCATAGGTCAGCGTAATACGTCGCCCCTCGTGCCGGACTTTGTTCTCATAGCGGACGCGGTATTCGTCCAGCAGCCTGCCAGACTTCACATTCAAATACTTACTCAGCGCATTTGCCGCCATGCCGACATGGACGGCATCGGCAAGCGCAGAGGGCGATCCTGTCCAGATTGGATGTTCTGCGGATAGTAGTCCAGCGACAGCATCCAGAACATGATCGGGCGGCTCTTTGTGCAGCTCGTTTTCTACCTTTTCAAGATTCCAGATCTGCGTGTCGGCATCCTTTTTCAGATAGAGAATCTGATCCTGCTGGTCGCGCCCCACGACGTCGATGGTTGCCTCCAATGCCGTGCGCTTTTTCTTCTGCATGAGAAGCGAGCCGTCCGCGCAGCCGAGCAATCCCGTTGTACCGGAGATCATCTCGAAGCTGTCACCGGCAGGCTGCTTGCGGGTGTGGTGGACGGTCAAAACGCAGATGCAGTGCTTGTCGGCAAACTGCTTGAGCTTGCCGATGATCTCATAATCACTGGCGTAGCTGTATGCCTCGCCGCCGATTTCCCGGATTTTCTGCATGGTGTCAATGATAATGAGTCTGGTGTCTGGTTGTTCCCGCACGAAGTTCTCAAGCTGCTCGTCCAGCCCGTTTCCAATCTTGCCCGCAGCGGTTGCAAAGTGCAGCCGGTCGGTGTCGTTGACGCCGTACATCATGAACATACGGCTCTGGATGCGCTGAAAATCATCTTCCAGAGCGAGGTACAGCACCGTACCGGGATGGACTTCGCAGCCCCACAGAGCTTCGCCCGTGCTGACATGATAGGCGATCTGCGCCACCAGAAATGATTTGCCGATCTTCGGCGCGCCTGCGAGGATGTACGCGCCCGCGTAGAGCAAGCCGTCGATAATGGGCGGCCTGCTCTGATATGCGGTCTGGTACAGCTCGGTCATGGAGATCGTGTGCAGGTAATGCGGATCGGTCAACCGCTGCATCCTGCGGTAGATTTCGTCCAGACTTTCCGTGCTGTTTTGAAAATCACCGTTGATTTCTCCCTCAAAAGCGGATATACTGTTCTCAGTTGAATTGTGAAGCGGCTGCCCATCATCTGCGCCAACAGATGTGTCCGAGGCGGTCGTTTTCTTTTTGCTATTTTCATTCTCCATAGGCATTTTCCTCCTTCATGCCGTCCATAATGGCGGCGATCATTTCGATCACATCCAGCAGCTCGTCATTTACGCTGCCGCCCGTCTTAATACGCCGCAGCTCGTCCAACACGGCGGCAAGCTGGTTGCGCAACGCTTTGTAGACTCTCGGATTACCCTGCACCACCACATCCTTGTCGGTCAGGCGGCGGGTGATGTAGTCCTGCTTCGTCAGCCCGGAGAGCTTGACAAAGATTTCGATTTGCGTATCTTCCTCCGGTGATACCCGGAAGGCAACGGTCTTGTTGCGCCAGCGGTTGTGGTTGTCCCGGTTTTTCAGTGACATCTTAATTGCTCCTTTCGACGTTCAATTTATCTGCCATTTCCTTCTGCACAGTTGGGAACAGATGCGCGTACCGATAGGTGATCTCCACACTTTCGTGTCCCACACGATTGCCGATGGCAACGGCGGAATAGCCCATGTTGATAAGTAAAGAAACGTGGCTGTGTCTCAAATCGTGGATTCTGATGATTTTGACGCCTGCTGCCTTGCATCCGAACTCCATGCCACGTTTCAAGGCATATTTGGACAGAGGAAAAATACGGCTGTCCGATTCCAGTCCATAAAGTTGCTTGAAGTAGTCCTGTATCTCAGCACAGAGAAAGTCTGGCATCTGGATCACGCGGTTGCTTTTCTTCGTTTTCGGCGTAGTGATAACGTCCTTGCCCTGTAGCCGCTGATAGGATTTATTGATGCGGAGCGTTTTCTTCTCAAAATCGAAGTCCGCAGGCCTCAGTGCCAGCAGCTCACCCTCGCGGATACCGCACCAGTACAGGATTTCAAAGGCGTAGTACAGCATGGGCTTGTCCATCATGGCGTCGATGAATTTGAGGTATTCTTCCTTCGTCCAAAACAGCATTTCCTTCGTCTGCTCGCTGCCCATATTCCCGGCCTTTGCAGCAGGATTGATCTGCAAGCCGTAATACTTGATGGCATGGTTGAAAATACAGCTCAGTTGGGTATGGACATTTTTGAGATAGTCCGGGGAATAACTTTCGCCGCTTGACTTGGTGTGCTGCCGTATCTCGTTCTGCCAGTCGATCACATCACGGGCGGTGATTTCCGAGAGCTTGCGTTTTTTGAAATACGGCAGAATCTTTGTGCGGATGATATGCTCCTTGCTGAGCCATGTGTTGAGCTTCAGCTTGGGTTTGACGTCCTTTTCGTAGAGCGCCACAAAGCTCTCGAAGCTCATATTGACATCAGCCTGCTTCTGCATCAGAAACTCGCGTTCCCATGCCTGAGCCTCTTTCTTGGTCGCAAAACCGCGCTTCAATTTCTGCTGGCGCTCACCGCGCCAGTCGGTATAGCGAAACTGCACATACCATGAGCCGTTCTTCTTGTCCTTAAATGCCGCCATTCGATTCCCTTCTTTCCTTCGGTTCTCTCGTTCCGTAGAACTTCTCATGAAAGAACTTACGGTCGATCCTGCCTGCAATAGTGATGCAGCCAGTCTTTCGCAGCTCTTCGTTCAGCTCACGGATGAGCTTATACGCATACGGAACCGATACGCCAAGCTCTTCCGCGACTTCATTTACTCGCATAAAAATTTCTCCTGCCATAGGCAAAATACCTTCCTTTCCTGTTTTGAGGTTGATTGCTTCTGCCGTTCTATCCGCAGGACTCTGGCAGGCAACCCTTTTCGGCGCTGTGCCGTTTTCTTTTCTCCTTGGCACGCTCATTTCATCGCCTGCTTCCCCGGAGAAAGTATCCCTTGGACGGTCATTCAGTTTGGCTCTTTTGAATTTCACCCCCCTCTCACCTTACAACGGACATTTTTTCTGCATTTGTTGACTATCCTAATTGTAAAATTTCTATGAATTAAGCTAATATGCTTAGCTTACAGCTATTGTACTATACATAACGGTTTAAGTCAAGCCGGTTTACAGGAAAATATTAAATAAATTTGCTTAGATTTTTCTTGACGAAACTAAACATATCTGCTATACTCGTTATCAAAGACAACCGACACAGGAGATGGCTATTATGGCGATTGGTGAACGCATCCACTTTTTCCGCACGATGCGGGGCATGACACAGAAATACCTTGGCATGGCGCTGGGCTTTCCGGAGAAATCCGCAGATGTTCGCCTTGCGCAGTACGAGAATGGTTCCAGAACGCCCAAAGCGGACGTGACCGCTGCGCTGGCACAGGCGCTTGACGTTTCGCCCAAGGCGCTGGATGTACCGGACATTGACTCCTATGTGGGGCTGATGCACACGCTGTTCACGCTGGAAGACCGCTACGGTCTTGAGGTCTGTGAGTGCGAGGATGAGGTGCATCTGCGCGTTCATATCCACAAAGGACGCGACGCAGCGGAGCTTCACAGGATGCTTTCCGCATGGGGTGCGATTGCCGCCAAGCTGAAAGCGGGGGAGATCACCAAAGAAGAATATGACCGCTGGCGCTACCGCTACCCTGAACTTGACACCTCCGGTCAGTGGCACAAGATCACGCCGTCGCAGGAACTTAGTGATATGCTCCTTGCCGACCTCAAAGAACACACGGGAAAATGATGTTCAGGCACTCTTGACAAATTATCAAATTAATATTATTATAATATTAATTTGATAATTTGGAGGGATAATACATGGCTACTAATCTAATGAACGTATTCAAGACTGTGGATCTTCAGGGAGTTGGAAAAACCGCTGCAAATATTGTTTCTCTTGCGTTTAAGCCAAACAAAAAAACGGGGGCTAAAATTGCACGAGCTGTATTAGATGATGGAACAACTTTAATAAAGACCGTAACCGCTTCTGGAGTTGTTTCCGAAACAATTCATCGACTTCCCGAAATCACCTCAACAGTTCAAAGAAACGAAGTAATCAAAGATCTCTGCAAACAAAAAATTAATCAAGAAACCATTGCAGCAATGCTGGATATTTCGCAATCCACCGTTTCAAATGTTTTGCGCAAGAAATAATACTCTTGTCTAAATAGAAAAGGCTCTGCCGACCTTCTTTTACAGAAAGTCAGCAGAGCCTTTTTCGCTCTCAATATAGGATTGGATGCGATAGCAAACCTGCAAACCATTCGCTCGCCAAAATAAGAACAAACAAAATGGCTTTGGTATCTGCTATCATTTTGCTATCAAACGGGAAATGAGCTTTTCAAAAAGTGAGTGTTTTCAAGGCTTTACAGCCCCTCATGTTCACTTTTTCCTCATTCCCACTCAATCGTCGCTGGCGGTTTGCTGGTGATGTCGTAGCAGATGCGGTTGATGCCGCGGACTTCGTTGACGATGCGGACGGAGATGCGGTCGAGGACGTCGTAGGGGATGCGCGACCAGTCGGCGGTCATGAAATCGCTGGTGTTGACAGCACGCAGAGCAAGTGTGTAATCATACGTCCGACCGTCGCCCATGACGCCGACGGAGCGCATGGAGGTCAGAACGGCGAAATACTGGCTGAGGCTGCGGTCAAGACCAGCCTTGGCGATCTCGTCACGGAAGATGAAATCCGCGTCGCGCAGCGTATCGAGCTTTTCCTTGGTGATATCGCCGATCACGCGGATGGCGAGGCCGGGGCCGGGGAAGGGCTGCCGCATGACCAGATATTCCGGCAATCCCAACTCGCGGCCAAGCTGACGCACCTCATCCTTGAAGAGCATACGCAGCGGCTCGATGATCTCCTTGAAGTCGACATAATCCGGCAATCCGCCAACATTGTGGTGGCTCTTGATGACGGCGGACTTGCCGAGGCCGGATTCGATCACGTCCGGGTAGATCGTACCCTGCACAAGATAGTCGACCGTGCCGATCTTCTTGGCTTCTGTCTCAAAAACACGGATGAATTCTTCACCGATGATCTTGCGCTTCGTCTCCGGGTCGGAAACGCCCGCAAGCTTCGAAAGGAAGCGGTCTTCCGCGTTGACGCGGACAAAATGGATATCCCACTTGCAGAACGCAGCTTCTACTTCGTCGCCCTCATTTTTGCGCATCAGGCCGTGGTCAACAAACACGCAGGTTAACTGCTTACCAATGGCCTTTGCCAGCATGGCAGCACATACGCTGGAATCCACACCACCGGAAAGAGCGCACAGCACCTTGCCATTGCCGATCTTCTCGCGCAGGGCGTTCACGCTATGCTCCACAAAGGAGTCCATCTTCCAGGTACCGGCACAGCCGCAAACTTTGTAAACAAAGTTATGCAGAATCTTAGTACCGTTTTCGGTATGCAGCACTTCCGGGTGGAACTGCACACAGTACAGGCCACGGGCGGCATCCTGTGCTGCGGCAACCGGGCAGTTGGGGGTGTGGGCAATAATATCAAAGCCGGGGGCAGCCTGCTCGATATAGTCATTATGGCTCATCCAGCAAACATTCTGGTTCGGCAGGCCGTCAAACAGCGGGCTGGTGGTATCCAGATCCACAACCGTCTTGCCATATTCGCGTTCCGGAGCCTTGCAAACCTTACCGCCCAGCATATGCATCATCAGCTGGCTGCCATAGCAGATGCCCAGTACCGGAACACCCCAAGTATATATTTCGGGATCGATGGTAGGGGAATCCGGCAGGTAAGCGCTGTTGGGACCACCGGTAAAGATAATGCCCTTCGGATTTTTGGCCTTGATTTTGGCCAGGTCAGTACGGTAAGAATAAATTTCGCAATAAACGTTGCATTCACGGACACGGCGGGCGATCAGCTGGTTATACTGGCCACCAAAGTCCAACACAATGACAGTTTCCTGCTGCATGTGGTAGCTCCTTCCCAAACATCTAAATTTGCATATATAACAGCATATACAAATATTATACCATAGCTCCCGGCAAATAGGTAGGGGGCTTGAGAAAAAAGTCGAGATTCTTCGATTCTGATTTGTCGCACAGCCGAAATCTGTTCGCTTATTCTGCATAGAATCAGATTGTCGGTCGGCGCCCCAAAGCCATAAAAAATGCCGCACATCGGGCAAGGAACCGGGGCCGGTTCCTCCTTCCAATGTACAGCATGGTATTTTTGCTATTGTTTTATCTTTTCCGTTATTCGCCGCTGCGCCAGGTCCACAAAAGATATTTTACATTTGTTTTCAGGTAGCGGTGGAACAGGCGCTTCGGGTCCTGCATCAATCGGTAAAGCCATTCCAGGTTGTGCTTCTGCATCCACATGGGCGCACGCTTAATGTTGCCCGCCTCATAGTCAAACGCCGCACCAACGCCGATCATCAAGGCTTGTACGCGATCCTCATGGGCGGCCATCCAGCGTTCCTGTTTGGGAGCACCAAGGCCAACCCACACAAAGTCCGGCTTTGTTGCGTTGATTTCTGCTACCGCCTGAGCGTCCTCCTGCGGGGTCATCTCGCGGAACGGTGGCGACATCATACCGGAAATCACAACACCAGGGTAGCGCTCTTCCACCTTTTTGCGCAGCAACTGCAACGTTTCCGGGGTAGAGCCATAAAAATAGTGTCGCCAGCCTTTTTCTGCGCTGACCGCCAAAACCTGCTTCATCAAATCCGGCCCCGTAACGCGCTGCGCAGCAGCATACCCCTGCCTGCGGCTGAACTGCGAAAGGGGACCGCCGTCCGGCAGCGCCATGACCGCATGGTTCTGAATATAGCGGTACTCGGCATCCTCGTGCGCCGTTACGGTGGTATGTACATTGGCCACGCAGATATATTTCCCACGCCATTGTTCCAGCTGGCTTTCCAGCAGCGTCATGGTTTTGTCCATGTCCGTTACCACAATGTTCACACCCATAATATCGCAGGTTTCCTGCATTTTCAGGTCGATCACATACAACCCGTTTACGGCATTATCCATTGTGCGGGAAGAGAGAAAGTCCGAATAGACCGGAATTACACTGACCTTAATGCCGTAATTTTCTGCAATCGCGGTGATCTGCAGCAACTCGCTGCGGTTCTGGGTTTCCTCCGCAATCACAATATGGGTAATCCGGGTACTTTCCAGAATCTTATGCAGATCGGCTACTGTGCCAAGATAATTCGGCAGTTCCACTACCGGGTTCTGCGCTGCATAGCCGGCATACTCTGCCGATACATCCTTGCCCTTTACAACATCATTATAATAGCGTAATGCCAGGTTTCCATTGCCGACCAGCAAAACGCGGGCTATAATATGGCGCCGCTTTGCATACCAAAGGCTGATCCGGTGCAGCAATAACCGCTTGACCGTAATGACCACGCTGGAAAGCAGGTAATAGTAAACAAGCAGCAGGCGGGAAAACTGCGAAAGTTGGA
>OLXT01000521.1_pt1 | contig 17171 bp, 16 predicted proteins | sample 1673931 | NCBI WGS metagenome assembly OLXT01 (sample SAMEA103958134, study PRJEB25191) | human gut metagenome | reverse complement strand
ATGACGGCGTTGTTTGTGCTGCGAAAAAATACGGAGTTGACAACGGTTTTTTTGCGGTTAAAATAATCGAAAAGCCGTTTTTCAACGCGCTCCAAAGGAGGTTATCATGACAAAAAATTTTGACGACGTCAAAAAGCTCGGCTTCGGTCTTATGCGACTGCCGCAAAAAGAGGGCGTCATCGACGTTGAAAGAGTCAAGACTATGGTGGATATGTTTCTCGACGCGGGATTCAATTATTTCGACACCGCCTTCGCTTACGCAGGCAGCGAGGACGCGATAAGGCAGGCTCTGGTCAACCGCGTGCCGAGAGAAAAATTTTTTCTTGCCACCAAAAATGCCGCATGGCTCAACTGCAAGACCAAAGACGACGCGGTGGCTCAGTTTGAAACCTCTTTGAGACAGACGGGGGCGGGCTATTTCGATTTTTATCTTTTGCACAATTTGGGAGAGTCGCGCACGCACTTTTTCGACGATTTCGATATGTGGAGCTGGATTCAGGAGAAAAAGCGCGAGGGGCTTGTCAGACACGCCGCTCTTCCGATCTATCGTGTCCATTCCACGCCGCAAGAGCTTGAAGAAATCCTAATCGCGCATCCCGAAGCCGAATTCGTGCAGCTGCAAATCAATTACGCCGATTGGGACAATCCCGCAGTGCGGTCGAGAGAGTGCTACGAGGTTGCAAGAAAACACGGGAAGCCCGTTATCGTTATGGAACCGGTAAAGGGCGGAATGCTGGCAAACCCGCCGAAAACCGTGCTCGACGTGCTCAAAGGCGCGGAGCCTGATTCCTCCGCGGCTTCGTGGGCGCTCAGATTCGCCGCGGGACTGGACGGAGTGCTGACGGTGCTTTCGGGCATGAGCAACGAGGAGCAGATGAGGGACAACATATCCTGCATGAAGGGCTTTTCCTCTCTCGACGAAAAAGAACGTCTTGCTTTGAGCCGCGCGCAGGAGGAAATTAAGAGGGTTCCTCTCATTCCGTGCACGACGTGCAATTATTGCGCCAAGGTTTGCCCGCAGAATATCGGCATATCGGGGACGTTTACGGCGGACAATTATTTTACGCTTTACGGAAACAGGGATATGGCGCTCTCGCAGGCGGATTGGCTGGTGGACAGGCACGGCAGACAGCGCGCCGACAAATGCGTCGGCTGCGGAAATTGCGAAAAGGTGTGCCCTCAGCATATAGAAATACGCAAAGAGCTGAAAAAATCGGTGAAGGAGCTTTATTGAAGCGTTTTTGTTTTAAAACGGGACTCGGACAGTCCCGTTTTTTGCCGCGTAGAAATTGCGGCTTTGTGTCCGACAAGCGGCGGGTCGGTTGTTGCGCCCTTTTCGGATTGAAACGACAATTTGACGTTTTTCGCTTGATTTTTGATTCGGGTTGTGTTAAAATATTTTGGCTGCCAAATTGGAGAGATGGTTGAGCGGTTTAAGGCACACGCTTGGAAAGCGTGCGTACGTGAAAGCGTACCGGGGGTTCGAATCCCCCTCTCTCCGCCATCTTTCGTGGATAAAAATGCTGTCCACGGCAAAAACCTCGGAAAACGATATGTTTTCCGAGGTTTTTTGCTGTTTTTCGGGCAAAAACGGGACTTTTACGCACCCTCAAAACAGGTTTCGATTTTGTGCTGTCTTTTGACCGTTTTTCATGCAAAACAGGACTTGAACCCTGCGATTTTTTGGGCGACCAATTTTTTTTGCTTGAAAACCTATAAAATATTGTTGACAGAATGGGATAACGGTGTTATAATAACATTGTTATTAAATATGACAGGGTAAAGCATGAAAGTAAAGGACGAAAGCATCAACGCAAAACTTTTGGAGTGTGCCAAGGCGGAGTTTATGGAAAAGGGCTTTGCAGACGCTTCCATGCGCACGATCGCGGAGCGCGCGGGCGTTACGACGGGGATGCTTTACAGCCGCTTTGCGGACAAGGACGAGATGTTCCGCTCCATCGTGGGTGAGGGCGCGGAGAAGCTGTACGCATATTTTTCTGACGTGCAGGAAAATTTTGCCGCCTTTCCCGCGGAGCAGCAGAAAGGGGAGATGCACTCCTACACATCGGGCAAGATGCGCGTGATGATGGACATCATCTACGACTACTTTGACAGCTTCAAACTCATCGTTCTCAAAAGCGCGGGTTCGAGTTACGAGCACTACATCGACCGTATGATCGACTATGAAACGGAGAGCACCGAACGCTTTATGCGTGTGTTGCGCGAAAGCGGCGCACCCGTCAAGACGGTTCGGCGGGACATCAACCATATGCTTGCGAGCGCGCTGTTTAACGGTGTGTTCGAGGTGGTCGCGCACGACTTTCCCAAAGAGGACGCAATGGAATATGTGGATGCCGTCTGCGAGTTCTTCTATGCGGGCTGGGATAGGCTGATGGGGCTGTCATAATATAAGGTAAAAAGAAACAGGGGCTTTCAGCCCCGTTCTTTCGGACATATAGTTCGCATATACGAACTATATAAAACTCCGAAGAAGAGGCGCATAATTTTTTTGATATAGAGTTCGCTATATCGAACTTGATAACGAGCTTAATATTTAGGAGGTATTTATGCAAAGTAAGGCAAAAGGGAAGGGGAATCTTTCCGTTTTGATGGACTATGCCGGGCGGCGAAGGGTGCTCACCTATCTTTCGTGGGTGCTTTCCGCCGTCAGTGCGCTCATGGCGCTCGTGCCGTTCGTCTTCGTGTGGCTCATCGTGCGTGAAGTCATCCAAGCGGACGGGAATTTTGCCGCGGTGCAGGGGAGTCTTTCCGTGTACGGATGGTGGGCGGTCGGCAGCGCGCTTATTTCCATGCTCATCTATTTCGCGGCGCTCATGTGCTCGCATGTCGCGGCGTTCCACGTGGCGGGCAATATGCGTAAAAAGGCAATGCGCCATATCGGGACGCTTCCCGTCGGGTTTATGAACAGCCTCGGCAGCGGCAGGGTGCGCCGTATCGTCAACGAATCGAGCGGGGCAACGGAAACCTATCTTGCGCACCAGCTCCCCGACATGGTGGGCGCGTTCGCAACGCCCGTCGGGATGATCGTGCTTTTGTTCTTGTTCGATTGGCGGCTGGGACTTTTGAGCCTTATTCCGACCGTCCTCGGCTTTATCATCATGTCCAAAATGACGGGTAAAGATATGGCGCGCAAGATGAAAGAGTATCAGAGCGCGCTCGAAAACATGAACAACGAGGCGGTGGAGTATGTGCGCGGCGTACCCGTCGTCAAGACGTTCGGGCAGACGGTGTTCTCCTTCAAGCGTTTCAAGGGCTCCATCGACAGTTATCATACATGGGTGATCGCCTACACCAAAAGCCTGATGTGGCCGATGGTCGCATTCACGACCGCCATCAACTGCGTGTTCGTGCCGCTCATCATCGCGGGGCTTTGCTTTACGGCGGGCGGTGTGGACGGGACATTCCTTTTGAACCTCATCTTCTATATCATTTTCACGCCCATCATCTCGGTCACGCTGATGAAGGTCATGTTCATGAGCGAAAACAATATGATCGTTTCCGACGCCTTGCGGCGTATCGACGGTATCTTGGCAATCGAGCCGCTGCCCGAACCGTCCGCGCCGCAAAAGCCGAAGGACAATTCCATTGCGTTTGAGAATGTGACCTTTGCCTATGAAGGTACTGACAGGAACGCCATCGACGGCATTACGCTGAATGTAAAAGCGGGTGAAACGGTGGCGCTCGTAGGTCCTTCCGGAGGAGGAAAGACGACGGCTGCGGGATTGATCGCTCGTTTTTGGGATGCGGCGTCGGGCGCGGTCAAAGTGGGCGGCGTCAATGTCAGGGATATTGACAGGCAGACGCTGAACGACACGGTCGCCTATGTCTTTCAGGACAGCAAACTGCTCAAAACTTCCATCTTTGAAAACGTGCGCATTGGCAGACCTTCGGCAACGCGGGAAGAAGTTCTCGCAGCTCTGCACAACGCGCAATGCGACGATATACTCAACAAGTTTCCGCAAGGCGTGGATACCGTCATCGGAAGCAAGGGTGTGTACCTTTCGGGCGGAGAGCAGCAACGCATCGCCATTGCGCGCGTCATGCTCAAAAACGCGCCCGTGCTCGTCTTGGACGAAGCGACGGCGTTTGCCGACCCCGAAAACGAAGCGGCGGTGCAGCGTGCGTTTGAACGGCTCGCGGAGGGCAGAACGGTCATCATGATCGCGCATCGCCTCACCACCGTGCAGAACGCGGACAATATCTACGTCTTAAAGGACGGCAAGGTGGCGGAGAGCGGCACGCACGCGCAGCTTATGGAGCAAAAGGGAATTTACAGCGATATGTATAAGGAGTATCAGACTTCTATATCGTGGAAAGTAGGAGGTGCAAAATGCTGAATTACATCATGAAAAAATACGCGCTCTCACGGCAGGGCGCAAAAGACCTCGTCATCGCCACCATTTCCTGCGTGGTACACAATCTCACGCTCATGCTGCCCGTCAGCCTTCTGTATCTGCTGGTATCCGACTTATATGGGGGCGGCGTGCCGCAAAACCATTTATGGATCTATATCGTCGGTATGATTGCTGCCGTTCTCCTCATTCTTTTTTCCTACCGCTGGGTGTACGGCGCGACCTATTACGCAACGTATAAGGAAAGTTCCGTGCGGCGCATTTCGCTCGCGGAAAAACTGCGAAAACTGCCCCTGTCCTTCTTCGGAAAGCGCGATTTGAGCGACCTCACCACGACCATCATGGCGGACTGCACGACGCTCGAACAGTCTTTCTCGCATTGGATACCCGAATTTTTCGGCTCCATGATCTCCACGGTCATCGTCGCCGTCTGTCTGTTCATCTTCGATTGGCGGTTGGCGCTCGCCGCGCTGTGGGTGCTGCCCGTATCGCTCGCCATCGTCGCGTTTTCGGGCAAGGTGCAGAACTATTTTACCCGCCGCCAGACGGAGGCAAAACTCGCCGTTGCGGAGGGCATTCAGGAAGCGCTCGAAACCATGCGCGACTTAAAGTCCAACAACGCGGAGGAAAAGTATTTAAGCGGGCTGGACAAAAAGATAGACGTGCAGGAAAAGCGCATGATCGCATCCGAACTCGGCGGCGCGCTGTTTGTCGTTCCCGCGGGGATGATACTCAAACTCGGCATCGGCACCGTCGCGCTCGTCGGCGGAATGTTGCTGGCAAGTAACGCAATCACCGTTCTTACGTTCTTTCTATATCTTTTGGTCGTGTCGCGGCTGTACGATCCGTTGAGTTCGTCGCTGCAAAACCTCGCCGCCATCATCTCTACGAACATTCCCATCGAGAGAATGAACGAGATCGAAAACTATCCGGTTCAGCCGGGTACGGCGGAATTGAAAACAAGCGGCTACGACATCGTGTTCGACAATGTGTCCTTTGCCTATAACACGGGCGAGCAAGTGCTTTCCGGCGTGTCGTTTACGGCAAAGCAAGGGGAAGTGACGGCGCTCATAGGTCCGTCCGGTGGCGGAAAGAGCACGGCAGCAAAACTTGCCGCAAGGTTCTGGGACGCGGACAGCGGCAAAATAACGCTCGGCGGCACGGACGTCAAGACGGTCGATCCGGAAAAACTGCTCTCGGCATATTCCATCGTCTTTCAGGATGTCACGCTGTTCAACAACACTGTCATGGAAAATATCCGCATCGGTCGGCAGGGCGCGACGGATGAGGAAGTGCTCGCCGCGGCAAGGGAGGCGCAGTGCGACGAGTTCGTGGAAAAACTCCCCGAAGGGTATCAGACGATGATCGGCGAAAACGGCTCGGCGCTTTCTGGCGGGGAACGGCAGCGCATTTCCATTGCACGCGCGCTCTTAAAAGATTCGCCCGTCATTCTCCTCGACGAAGCGACGGCGTCTCTTGACGCGGAGAACGAAACGCACATCCAGCGCGCCATTTCCCGCCTCGTCAAGGGCAAAACGGTACTCATCATTGCCCATCGTATGCGCACGGTGGAGGGCGCGGATAAGCTCGTCTTATTAAAGGACGGAAAAGTCGCCGAGCAGGGAAGCCCCGAAGAACTGCTTGCAAAGGGCGGCATTTATGCCAAAATGTGCCAATTGCAACAGCAGTCGGGCGAGTGGCGTATCTGAAAAAACTTGCGCGGAAGGGTTGACAAACGTCGCCCTTCCGTGTATAATACTAATAAGTTCGCATACGCGAACTTATTAAATAGCATATAGTTCGCAATGGCGAACTCAAAGGAGCAAAATGAGCGCAACGGAATATGCCATCGGCCGTCATTGCGGCGTTACGTTCGCGGGGTTGAAAATTGCCAGCCTCGTCAGTTTGCGGAAAGGGGAGGAGGACGTCATCCAAACGCTTTCACGTCGCTTTGCGGGGAAAGGGTTTTCCTTCATGCTCTTGCGCGAGGACGAGGAGCGGCTGCTCGTATATGTCTGCCACAAGGCGCGACTTGAAAAGTATCTCTTTTTGCCGAACGTCAGGGCATTCCTTGCGCGGTTCGGGTATGAATACGGTTCGGCGGAGGAAGCGCTGGAACAGTTGAAGCGCCGCATGAAGGGCGAATTTCCGCACGAGATCGGCGTGTTCCTCGGCTATCCGCTCGGCGATGTGTGCGGCTTTCTGCGCGATCCCGACGGTTGTATCCTTTGCGGCGCGTGGAAGGTGTACGAAAATGCGGGCGAAGCGGCGCGCACGTTCGAGCGGTTCCGCCGTTGCAGCGCCTGCATCTGCCGGCATATGGACAGGGGGAGAACTCTGTCTCAAATATTCAACGTAGGATAAAAAATATTTTTCAGGAGGTATCTTATGAAAGTTTCTATCGTGTATTGGTCGGGTACGGGCAATACGGAGTCAATGGCAAATGCCATTGCCGAGGGTGCAAAGAACGCGGGTGCGGAGGTCGAACTTCTGACTGTTTCCGCGGCAAGCGCCGATATTGTAAGCAGCGACGCGCTTTTGTTCGGCTGCCCCGCAATGGGCAGCGAGGAGCTGGAAGAGAGCGAGTTCGAGCCCTTTTTCTCATCCGTGGAAGGTTCGCTTTCGGGCAAAAAAGTGGGGCTGTTCGGCTCTTACGATTGGGGCGACGGCGAATGGATGCGCACTTGGCAGCAGAGAGTGGAAGCCGCGGGCGGCGTGATGATCGAGGACGGACTCATCTGCAATAACACGCCGGACGACGACGCTCTTGCCGCCTGCCGCGCGCTCGGCGAAAAAGCGGCAAAGTGAGGGAGTATGCTCAAAATCACATTGGAAGTTGAGGGAATGCACTGCGGAATGTGCGAAACGCACGTCAACGATGTAGTGCGCCGCGTGGAGGGCGTGAAGAAGGTCGCGTCCTCCCATGCGAAGGGCAGAACGGAAGTCATCGCCGAGGACGGCGTGGACATTACCCGTATCAAGGCGGCGATCACCGCACAGGGCTATACGGTCGGCAATATCCAAAGTCAGCCATACGAAAAGCACGGATTGTTTTCGCGCAAGAGGTGAGTGCAATGTTTGTCGTCCGCAAATATGAGGAAAGAGATGTTCCCGCCTGTGCAAAATGTTTTTACGAAAGTTTCTTTGACTGTCCGTTGACGGAAAAGGATAAGATATTTTTGCGCGACTACGCGCAGGTGCTCATCGAAAAGTGTTCGTTTGCATACGTCGCGGAGAGCGAAGAACAGGTCGTCGGGTTTATTATCGGGCATTACAAAAAGAGTTTTGACAAATCGCTTGCCAAAACGCACGACGCAAAACCGCACTACAAGGCGTGGTTAAGGTGCTTTTTCAAGTTTATGTTCGGCGGTTACAAGATGTCCGCACCGTTCAAGGCACAGTTCGATGTCTTTTACAAGAAACTTAAAGAAAACGGCAAAGATACTCCGCTCGCCTGCGACTGCGAACTGATGGCGCTCTGCTCGCGCAGAGATTACCGCAAAGGTTTAGGAACGGCGCTCTGGAACGCATTTCGCAAGCGCTGTGAAGAGAGCGGTGTGAAGACTGTGCGCGTGTTCACCGACACGGACGCTACATACACATTCTATGAAAAGCGCGGCTTTCGGCTCGTATGGGAAAAGCCGTATTCCTTCGGCATGCCCGGCAAATCGCTGGTGTATGAGTATAAGTTATAAAAGGTGCAGGGGCTATGTTAAAAAAATTTTTAAGTAATTGCAAAAAACCGACGAGAAAATTCGGCAAAATGATCGTGAGCGCCATGAACAAAGGGCATGCGCCTCTCGCTCTTTGGGCGTTCGAGGTGTGCCCGCTGAAGGACGGAGAGAGCGTTCTGGACGTCGGGTGCGGCGGTGGAGGAAATCTTGTCCGCATTTTGGAGCGCTGTCCGAAAAGCCGCGCGGACGGCGTCGATTATTCGGAGGAAAGCGTTGCATGCAGCCGCAAAGTAACAAGAAAATATGCGGACAGGTGCAGTATTTTGTGCGGAGACGCCATGAGGCTGCCGTATCGGGAGGAGACCTATGACAGGGCGGTGTCCTTTGAGTCTATTTATTTCTGGCCCGATCCCGTGCGCGGACTAAAAGAGATATACCGCGTATTGAAAAAGGGAGGCAAAGTAATGCTTGCCTCTGAAATGACCGATCCCGAAAAGGGAAAATTCTGGGCAAAACGCTGCGAAGGCATGACGATATATACAGCGGAGCAACTTGCTGCCTTTCTGGGAAAAGCGGGTTTTTCCGATGTTAAAGTTCATAAAACGCGAAAAGTGTGGTGTGCGGTCGAGGGGATAAAGCCCTGATGCTTCGGAGCGTTACAGGGTTTGAAGTACGAATATAGTTATGAGGGAGGATCCCGATGAAACCGGATTATAAGAATTGGGCGCCGAGAGGGTTGTTGTTTCTCCTCGGCGGTATGGCGATTATCTGCCTTGCCTTGTGTGCCGTGTTCGGCATGGCGGGCGTGGCGACGGAGGGCGGACTGCGCATCGCGCTCGGCGTTCTCTTTGGCGCGGCGTTTTTGCTGTTTGCCGTCCTGACGGGGATATTTGCAAACATGTATTGCGCCTTTTCGTATAACGGCAAGCGCAAGATCTCCAAGCGGGTGATTGAAGGTATTGCGAAATACGTTACATTGCCGGACGGAGGGCGAGGGCTGGATGTTGGTTGCGGCAGCGGGGCGCTCACGATCGCCTGCGCCAAGCGCAATTCGCGCGCACAGATGGTCGGCATAGACCGCTGGGGCAAGGAATACGCCTCGTTCAATCTTCCGCTCTGCGAACGCAATGCAGAGGCGGAAGGGGTGAAAAACGTATCTTTTGCACGGGGAAACGCCGTAAAACTCGACTTTCCGGACGAAATGTTCGACGCCGTGACGAGCAACTATGTCTATCACAATATCAAGGGCAAGGATAGGCAACAACTTCTTTCGGAGACGTTGCGCGTATTGAAAAAGGGAGGCACGTTCGCCATTCACGACATCATGTCGCCGAAAGGTTACGGCGATATGCGGGCGTTTGTGAAAAAGCTGAAAGAGTGCGGTTACGAGAAAGTCGAGCTTGTCGATACGACGGACGGATTGTTTCTGACCAGGAAAGAGAGCAGGGCATATATGCTCGCTCATTCCAAACTGTTGGTCGGGAAAAAGTAACGGCGCGAAAGGAGGGCAGATTTGACGACGACGGCAATGACCGTACTCGGTTTTTGTATCATTTTCATAGCGACGACTGCGGGCGCGGCGCTTGTATTCATCTTCAAGGGCGAACTTTCGGGCAAACTCAACACGCTGTTTTTGGGTTTCGCTTCGGGCGTCATGGTGGCTGCGTCCGTCTGGTCGCTGCTCATTCCGTCCATCGAGGGTGCAGAAGAAACATACGGCTCGTTGAGTTTTCTGCCTGCCGTCATAGGTTTTCTTCTCGGCGGGGCATTTCTCGTACTCATCGACAAGCTCGTACCTCACTTTCATAAGGGAACAAACGAGGAAGAAGGGTTAAAAAGCCACTTAAAAAAGCCCGCAAAACTCTTTTTTGCCGTCACCATACACAATATTCCCGAAGGTCTTGCCGTAGGCTTTGCGTTCGGCGCGGCGGCAGCGCTCGGAGAGCAGGGCGCGTTTATTTCCGCGCTCGGTCTTGCCGTGGGTATGGCGATACAGAATTTTCCGGAAGGCGCGGCGGTCTCCCTGCCCATGAAAACGGCGACGGGCAGCCGCGGCAAAGCCTTTTTATACGGTATGGGAAGCGGAGCGGTGGAACCTGTATTTGCCGTCGTCGGGTATTTTCTTGCAGCAAATCTCACGGCGGCACAGCCGTGGTTTTTGGCGTTTGCTGCGGGTGCAATGATATTTGTCGTCGTAGAAGATCTTATCCCGGACGCACATCTTTCCGAACACCCGCATTTCGGCACATGGGGCGCAATGCTCGGCTTTGTCGTGATGATGGCGCTGGACGTCGCTTTGGGATAAAAGATTATTTCCGTTAGCGTATGTTAACGCCCCGCGTTTTCTCTTTACTTTTGCCGTAGAAAATAGTATAATAAATATCGAAAATGATATGAGGAGGTGCGCGCATGGCTATCAAGAGGACGAGAGAGTCGGAAGAAATGTATTTGGAGACCATTCTTTTGCTGCACAAAGGGCAGCCGAACGTGCGTGCCGTAGATGTGCGCGATGAACTCGGTCTTGCCAAATCGAGCGTCTCGCGCGGCGTCAATCTCCTTGAAAAGAAAGGGTATATCCACATCGACCGCGAAACGGGAAATCTAAGTTTCACCGACGCAGGCAGAAAAAAAGCAGAGGGTATTTACGAGCGGCATCAGACGCTCACAAAGGCGCTTACAAAGCTCGGAGCAAACCCCGAACTTGCCGAAGAAAACGCCTGCCGCATGGAACACGTCGTCTCCGACGAGATGATGGAAGTGTTCCGGAATTATATCAAAGAGTAAGGAAAAAGGGAACGCCGCGCGCGTTCCTTTTTTTGTGCAGGCAAATTTTTCGGAAAAATTTAATTAACCGCAGTAAATATATTTGACTTGCAAGGCGGAAATGATTATACTATATATTGGTTCGCAAGAGGGAACTTGAAATGCGAATTTTTATTTCGCCCGTGAGTTCGCTACTGCGTACCTAATTTTTCGCCCATAAGTTCGCATACGCGAACAAAACGGTGAAACAGAGGCAAGAAGTGAACGGAACAAAAACGCAGAAAACACCCAAAGAGCTCAAAGCGTGGGAGAAGGAAAAAAAGCTCATCCCCGTGATGATCAAAAAGTATTGCCATGGTAAGCACAAAGCGAAAGGGGAGGAGCTGTGCGAAGAGTGTGGGGCACTCACCGAATATGCGCTCTTCCGCCTCGAAAAATGCCCTTTTAAGGTAAATAAAAAGTTTTGTTCCTTCTGCAAGATCCATTGCTATAAGCCGGATATGCGGGAGAAGATAAAGGACGTTATGAAGTGGGCGGGGCCGAGAATGATGTTCACGCACCCCGTGTTCGCGCTGGGGCACGTCTTTCAGATGATAAAATACAAAAAGAAGTTAAAAAAGGAAGAGAAGGCGAAAGGTAATGTTTGATAAAGAACTCTTAAAACTTATCGGCGGAAACAAAAAGTACGTCGTCTATACCGTCCTTTTGATGGTACTTGGTATGCTTGCCAACATCGGCATTACGGCGAGCATCTGCTGGGCGGTGTACTTCCTCATTGAAGGATACGAGCCGCTTGCCTACATATATCCCGCGATAACGGCGGTCGTGGCAATTATTGTCCGCTATATCGCCAGCCGCTGCACGGGCAATCTGAAAGATATGCTGGGGCGCAAGGTCAAAAAGGACTTGCGCGAACGCACTTATGACAAAATCTTAAAACTCGGCGTGCGCTCGACGGACGGCATGAGCATGGCAGGACTGACGCAGGTTTCAATGGAGGGCATCGAACAGCTCGATCTGTATTACTCCACATATCTGCCGCAGTTCTTTTTTTCCACGCTCGCGCCTATTATTTTGTTCTGCATTTGCGTTGGGATAGACTGGCGCACTTCGCTGGTGCTTTTGGCGTGTGTGCCGCTCATTCCCGTGTCCATCGTGGCGGTAAGCAAGTATGCCAAAAAGATATTCGCAAAGTATTGGGGCAAATACACCTCGATGGGCGACGCTTTTTTAGACAGCGTACAGGGTCTGAAAGAGTTAAAGATTTTCAAAGCGGACGCCGCACGCCACAAAAAGATGAACGCGAGCGCGGAGGAGTTCCGCAAGATCACGATGAAGGTGCTCGTCATGCAGCTTGCAAGTACGACCATTATGGATTTAGTCGCCTACGGCGGCGCGGGCGCGGGAATCGCGCTTTCGATTGTGGGGCTTATGAATGGCTGGCTTGCGCCTGCCGCCGCGCTCTTTCTCATTCTTGTGGCGGTGGAGTTTTTCCTGCCGCTCCGTTCTTTGGGTTCTGCCTTCCACGTCGCCATGAACGGCGCGAGCGCGGGCAGAAAGATAATATCTCTCCTCAACGTTCCCGATCCCGTATGGGGCAAAAACGAAGTAAGTGATACGCAGCTCAAGTTGAACGGCGTGACTTTCACCTATGACGGCAGGCGCGATGTGCTGAAAAACGTAAATATGGTATTCCCCGAAAAGGGTATGACGGCGATCGTCGGCGAGAGCGGCTGCGGAAAGAGCACCGTCGTCAATATGCTCGTCGGCGCGTACCGCCCGAAAGAGGGGAATGTAACCGTCGGAGGTGAAGTTTTGGAGAACGTTACGCGCGAATCGTACTATTCGCACCTTGCGTCCGTTTCCTATAATACCTATATTTTCAACGACAGCGTGCGCGCCAACTTCGAACTTGCAAAACAGAACGTAAGCGACGAGGAGATCTGGGCGGCGCTCGAAAAGGTCAACCTCGCCGGGTTTATCAGGGAAAACGGCGGGCTGGATAAGGTCATCACCGAGGACGCCAACAACGTGTCGGGCGGACAAAAACAGAGGCTTGCGCTCGCGGTCAATCTCGTGGCGAACAAGGACATCTACGTCTTTGATGAGGCGACGAGCAATATCGACATTGAGTCGGAAGCCATCATCATGCACAATATCAAGGCAATGAGCGCGCAAAAGTCCGTCATCGTCATCTCGCATCGCCTTGCCAACGTCGTCCCTGCGGACAATATCTTCTTTATGGAAGACGGCGAGGTCAAAGAGAGCGGCAGCCACGCGCAACTTATGAGCGCGCAGGGCGGCTATGCAAAATTGTTCAATGCGCAGAAACAGCTCGAAGAGGGCTACAAAGAAATTACGGGCGTTGCCGCGGAGGTGAGAGCATGAAAACGAAACTTCGCAGAAGCGGCGCAAAAATCATGGCAAGCCTTATTGTGCTTTTAGGCTCGCTCTCCTATATCATGATCCTCGCCGTCATCAACGGTTTGGTAGGGTTTATCGCGGCAATGGGCGTTACGGTCGCGGGGGCAACGGGCGTTGCAAAGGCTTTGGGCGTTCTCGGCTTGTGCGCTGAAATTCCGCTCGCATGGGGCGCGATCATCGGCATTGCCGTAGGCTGCGGCGTTGTGCGCGGCGGTTTGCGTTACCTTGAACAATACAGCAATCACTATATTGCCTTCAAACTGCTGGCGGTTCTCCGCGATAAAATCTTCGGCGCGCTCCGCGTACTGTGCCCGGCAAAACTCGAAAGCAAGCAGAAGGGCAGCATCATCGCCATGATCACTTCGGATATTGAAACGCTGGAAGTGTTCTACGCACACACCATTTCGCCCATTTGTATCGCTGTTTTGGTGTCACTTGCCGTGTTCCTGTTTGTGGGATTTGTTTCCTCGTGGTATCTCGCGCTCGTCGCGCTTGCGGGCTTTATTGTCATCGGCATCGTCGTGCCGCTCATCTCGTCAAGGGCACTCAAAGAATCGGGCGTCAACTACCGCCGCGAATTTGGGGGCTTCAATTCCTATTTTCTCGACAGTATCAAGGGCATCAAGGATATTGTCCTCAACAATGCCGAAAAGGACAGGGAAGGGGAAGTCAACCGCCGTTCGGACATTCTTCTCAAAGAGACGAAAAAGATGAAGCACGGCATCACAAAGGCAGGCGCCGCGACCGAACTTTGCGTGACGCTGTTCATCGCAATATCTCTCATTGTCGGCATTGTATTGGTTTCGGCAGATATGCTCGATCTCGGCAAAATGCTTATCGGCGTAGTGACCATCTTCGGTAGCTTCGGCCCCGTGCTCGCGGTGTCGGCTCTGCCCGGCAATCTCACGCAGACCTTTGCGAGCGGCGACAGAGTTCTCAATCTCTTGGAAGAAAAGCCCGCCATCACGCCCGTTGAAAACGGCAAGACTTTCTATTACGAAAACCTTTCGGTCAAAGATTTGTCTTTTGCCTATGAAAGCAATACGCCCGTTCTCAAAGACGTGTGCATGAACGCACAAAAGGGCGAGATCATCGGCATTGTCGGGGAGAGCGGCTGCGGCAAGTCCACGTTCCTCAAGACCCTCAACCGCATGAACGACCTTGTGCCGAATGTGCGCATCGAGGGCGATGTGCGGCTCAAGGGCGAGGACATCTTTGCCCGGGAAATGCAGCTCACCGACCTGCGCCGCCGGGTGGGCATGGTGTTCCAGAAGGCCAATCCTTTCCCCATGAGCATTTACGACAACATCACCTACGGCCCCAAGCTGCACGGCGTGCGCAATAAGGCTGAGCTGGATCAGATCGTGGAGGAGAGCCTCCGGGGCGCGGCCCTGTGGGACGAGGTGAAGGACCGCCTGAAAAAGAGCGCGCTGGGCCTTTCCGGCGGACAGCAGCAGCGTCTGTGCATCGCACGCGCACTGGCGGTGAAGCCCGAAGTGCTGCTGATGGACGAGCCCACCAGCGCATTGGACCCCGGCTCCACCATGAAGGTGGAGGAGCTGATGAGCGAGCTGAAAAAGAACTACACTGTGGTCATTGTGACCCATAACATGCAGCAGGCTGCCCGTATCAGCGACCGCACCGCCTTCTTCCTGCTGGGCGAGCTGGTGGAAGCCGGCCCAACGGCGCAGATCTTCAGCACCCCGCAGGATAAGCGCACCGAGGATTACATTTCGGGCCGGTTCGGCTAAGGAGTAAAACGCAATGAGCAACCGTACACAATACGAAAACGACCTTGCCGCCCTGAAAACGGCCCTGACCGAGATGGGGCAGAGCGCTGCCGATGCCGTGGAAGCTGCAATGGAAGCCCTCTGCACCGCCGATGCCGAGGCTGCCGCCGCCGTGGCGCAGGGCGATGGCCGCATCAACAACATGGAGCGGGACATTGAGCACCGCTGCATGACCCTGCTGCTCCGCCAGCAGCCGGTGGCAGGCGACCTGCGCCGCATCTCCACCGCCATGAAGGTGGTCACGGATGTGGAGCGCATCGGCGACCATGCCTCCGATATCGCGGAGATCATCCCCCATCTGGTCACTGTCCGCAAGGAGGGTGACCCTGCTGTGAGCCAGGCCATCAAGATGGGCCAGAAGGCGCACAAGATGATCCTGGATGCCCTGAATGCCCTGACCTCTGAGGACGAGCAGGCCGCCCTCAGGGTCATTGCCGCCGACGATGAGGTGGACTACGATTTCAACGCCATCAAGCATACGCTGGCGCAGGAGATCGCCGCCGACCCCGGCAAGGTGGATGCCGCCATGGATGCTCTGGATGTACCCACTGCACTGATCGCTATTTTTGAGGTTGTGCAGCGCGCCAACAAGTATATTGACGAGACTGCCCCCTGGGTGCTGGCCAAGAGCGAGGAAACCAAGCCCCGCCTGGAAGCTGTTCTTTACAACCTGTGCGATGCCCTGCGCACCGTTACCGTGCTGATGCAGGCTTACCTGCCCAACACCGCACCCAAGATGGCCGAGCAGCTGGGTTTGAGCGACCTGAGCTATGCCGACCTGGCAAACCATCCGGCCGAATACCATGTGCACAAGGGCGAAGCCCTCTTCCCGCGCATTGACGTGAAGAAGGAAATCGAGTATCTGGAAGCCGAGGACGCCAAGCAGAAGGCTGCTGCCGAAGCCGCCGCTGCCCCCAAGGCCGAGGAAAAGAAAGAGGAAGCCGTTGCTGAAATCACCGACCATGAGCCGGAGATCAGCTTTGACGACTTCTGCAAGGTGGAGCTGCGCGTGGCCGAAGTGCGCGCCTGCGAAAACATGAAAGAAAGCAAGAAGCTGCTGCACCTGACCGTGTTTGACGGCGAGCGCGAGCGCTGCATCCTGTCCGGCATTGCCAAGTGGTATAAGCCGGAAGATCTGATCGGCAAAAAGATCGCCATTGTGGCCAACCTGGCACCCCGCCCGATGATGAAGGGCAAGTATACCAGCGAGGGCATGATCGTTGCCGCTGACACCGCTGACGGCGGCTGCGAGATCGCTTTCTACAGCGATAATGTGCCCACCGGAACGAGAGTACACTGAGGAAGGTAGGAGTTAGGAAGTAGGAGTTAGGAATTTTTGGGGCGCAAAGGCCGTTTTGAATTAGCAATTAGATTTGAAACTGCCAGATAGCCTAAATTAGGAATAGTGTATCAGAAGATAAAACAAAATGGGAAAGCATTTGGAACACTCAAATGGCTAATTCTGCATTGCTGATTCCTAATTAACTCCCGCTTCCCCCAAAAATTATGACAAAATCTTCCTCTCCCTCTCGCTTGGATGCCTTTTTTGGCAACCCGGCGGCTGCGGTGGGCATGGCGGTGGTGTGCAATGTGCTGTGGGGGTCGGCGTTTCCGTTTATCAAAATGGGGTACCGGCTGTTTGCTATTGACGCCACCGATACCGCTTCCATCATGTGCTTTGCCGGTGTCCGCTTTATGCTCAGCGCGTTGCTGGTGTATGCCGGGGGCGCGGCGCTGCGGCGCGGGCCGCTGCCCATGCCAAAGGGAAAAAATTTGCTTTCCTGCTGCGGGCTGGGCCTGTGGCAGACTGCTGCACAGTATACCTTTTATTATTCCGCCGTTGCCCTGCTGACCGGGGCTATGGGCGGCATTCTGAACAGCACCCAGAGCTTTATGGGGGTTATCCTGGCACACTTTTTGTACGGCAAAGCCGACCGCATGACGCCGCGCAAAGCGATTGGCTGTGCGCTGGGGTTCAGCGGTGTGCTGGTGGCAACTCTTGGCAACCACGGCAGCGGCAGCCCGGCGGGCGTTGCCTATATGCTGATCGCTTCGGTGATTTTTGCACTGGCCGGGCCGTGGAACAAAGCCGTGACCCAAAAGGTGGATTCGTTCACCGTCTCCTGCCTGAACCTTGGGGTCGGCGG
>OLXT01000512.1_pt1 | contig 17395 bp, 13 predicted proteins | sample 1673931 | NCBI WGS metagenome assembly OLXT01 (sample SAMEA103958134, study PRJEB25191) | human gut metagenome | reverse complement strand
CAAACGTGGAGAATGCAGCAGTGCACATCACGGGAACAGTAGATATAGACATAGCGATACCGTGCAGCCGATGCTTGGAAGAAGTTCCAACAAACATGCATTTTGACATTGACAAGACTCTGAAAATCACAGACGGAGCATTAGTCGATGAAGAGATGGAGGAAACTGACTACCTGATTGGGTTTGAACTCGATGTAGATAAACTTGTCTACGCCGAAATTCTGGTGAACTGGCCAATGAGAGTTCTGTGCAAAGACGATTGCAAAGGTATTTGTAAAGTCTGCGGGATGAACTTGAATAAAGGCACCTGCAGTTGCGATAGTTTTGTACCGGATCCAAGAATGGCAGCGTTCCAGGATATATTTAACAAGTTTAAGGAGGTGTAAACAAATGTCAATTTGTCCAAAGAATAAATCTTCTAAGGGAAGAAGAGATAAGAGAAGAGCAAACTGGAAAATGTCTGCTCCTACTTTAGTAAAATGCAGCAAATGTGGAGAGCTTATGATGCCACACAGAGTTTGCAAGAACTGCGGATCATACAACAAAAAAGAAATCATTCCTCAGGACTAATAGTAGAAAACCAGTAAAATTAAGGATTGAACGATATCGTTCAATCCTTTTTTGATTGATTTTATCCCTTTTTTATCCCATAATAAAATGAAGGTACTTTTTGCTTGTATATAGCTTGCAGGGATGTTATTATACTGAGAGGATATTTAGATATTAAAGAAAGAAGGAAGCAAACTATCATGAATAATATAGACGATTTAGTTGAAATCTATGAGTGCCCGCTCTGTGGCGGTGCCGGGATTCTCGAGGAGGACTGCGGCAGCTCATATTATGTGACATGCCTTGAGTGCGGATGCCACTCTGTGAATATTGATTTTAAATCAGACGAGGACAGACTTGATGCAGCAAAGCGCACTGCTGATTTATGGAACTGTGGCAAGGTTATTTCAATGAGTCCGGGAGAATGATGGAAGCCATATAGAGTAGTGAATTGGTTATTGATTTATACCTATGATTATAGTATATTTTATTTAATCAATTAGTAGTTTGCTTTTTAGCAGGCACAGGGAGGTCACAATGCAAAGTACAACAAGGGTCGCACTCGATGCAATGGGTGGCGACAATGCACCCGCAGAGGTAGTAAAGGGTGCGGTAGATGCGGTTAACAAAAGAAATGATATAAAGATATTTCTTATAGGACAGAAGGTACCGGTAGAGAGGGAGCTTTCTTTGTATACATATCCTAAGGAGCAGATAGAGATAGTAGATGCTCCTGAGGTTATAGAGATGGCAGAGCCACCGGTTGTGGCAATCAGACGAAAGAAGCAGTCATCAATCGTTGTTGGCATGAATATGGTCAAGAATAAAGAGGCTGATGCATTTGTTTCGGCAGGAAGCTCAGGTGCTGTGCTTGTCGGAGGACAGGTAATAGTCGGCAGGATAAAGGGCATACAAAGGCCGCCTCTGGCACCGCTTATTCCGACTGAGCGCGGAGTATCTTTGCTCATAGACTGTGGAGCCAATGTGGATGCCAGAGCTGAGCATCTGGTACAGTTTGCTAAGATGGGCTCTATCTATATGGAACATGTTGTCGGCGTGAAGAATCCAAAGGTTGCACTGGTCAATATCGGTGCAGAGGAGGAGAAAGGCAATGCCCTGGTAAAGGAGACCATGCCGCTTCTTAGAGAGTGCACAGATATCAATTTTGTCGGAAGCATTGAGGCAAGGGACATCCCGGCAGGATACGCAGATGTAGTTGTCTGCGAAGCATTTGTGGGAAATGTGATCCTCAAGCTTTATGAAGGCGTGGGAGCTACCATGGTATCCATGATCAAAAAAGGCATGATGACAAGCCTCCAAAGTAAAGTAGGAGCCCTGATGGTGAAACCGGCCCTCAAGGGCCGAAAGGCGATCCCGGCGAAGCTGCCATTACTTTGGGGAGCATCACCCTTACCGCTGCCGGATGGAGTACCGAGGAACCCTATTCCCAAGCCGCCGCTTTGGCCGGACTGACCGCTGGTTCGCTGGTGGCTCTGCATCCCACCGCCGCCCAGCTGATGGCCTTGCAGGAGGCCGGGGTCACCGCCCTTACCGCTGCCAATGCCAATGGCACCTTGACCGTCTATGCTCTGGGAGCCGCCCCCGCCGCCGATCTGACTCTGCAGATTACCATCACTGCCACGGGGCAGTAAAGTTTTCCCTTTCCGGCAGCTCACCGGTAGGACGGCAAGATAGCACCCAACCTGCCGCAGCTCATTTTGGGGGAGGCTTCCCTCAAAACACTGTGGGCCTTGCCTCTTTCCCCCAAAAAGTCCCCCCAGCGGAGTACTCCGTTGGGGGGACTGTAAGGCTTGTATTTTTCTTTGGCTTAGCGGTTGTAAACCTTTCCGATATAGTTCTCCGGCGCCTTGATGGCACCATCGATACGGATCTCGAAGTGCAGGTGCGGACCGGTGGAATTGCCGGTGCTGCCGCTGTAGCCGATGACCTGGCCCTGCTTGACATACTGGCCAACCGTAACAATGACATTGGACATATGGGCATAGCGGGTGATCTGGCCGTAGCCGTGGTTGATGACCACCGTTTTACCATAGCCGTAGTTCCAGCCGTAATTGAGGGCGGTGGTAACGGTACCCGCCTTGGAGGCACGGACCGTGGTGCCGAGGGGACAGGCGATATCCATGCCGGTGTGGCCGCCGTAGCTGCCCAGCGAGCCATAGAAGTAGCCGCCATCGGCGGGCCAGATGAACCGGCCGCCGGTGCTCGCAAAATAGTCATCAATGGTCTGGGTGCCGCGGGCAATAACCTGATTGACCGGGTCCTTGAGGCGGGTACGGCTCAGCACCGTTTCGCCCACTCTTACGCCGTCAATGTAGGTGACATCGGCCACCACTTCATCCTGGCCGTAAATACCGGCGGAGATGACCCGGTCATCACCGACGGGCTTCTTGTTATTATCCTGATAGGTGGTGCCGAACTGGACATTGGCCATATAGGTCTCCCGGCGGGTGACCTGGATGCCCAGCTCCACATCCATCTGCACCACCAGCAGTTCCTCATCGCCCTGCAGGGGCACCTGCTCCAACGGGATGAGGCTGATGGTCTGCATGGGGGTGCCGGTGGTGGTTTCGCCGCTTTCGGCGTCCTCCGCCGGCGTGGTGGAATCGGTCGAATCGGCTGTATCGCCGGTAGCGGCATCCGTCGGGGTCTCATCGGCCGGGGCTTCCGCCGTTTCATCGGTGATGCCATATTGCAGACGGTACAGGGCATTGTTATCCCCGGCGGCCGCGGCCAGCTCCTCGGCGGCGCCATCCGGCAGGTCCTCCGGCCAGTACAGCAGGCCCATATACAGCACCATGCCGTTATTGATGGCGGTTTCCAGCGGAGTTTCGCCATTGACGGAAATATCCTCCAGCCGGGCGTTCCACTCCTCGGCCGGGGTACCGGAATCTGGCAGGATGACCGAATCGGGATCGTAGCCCAGCTGCTGCTGCCGCAGGGCGGTGAGGTACTCCTCCAGCTCCATATTGAGGTCGTACATCTCCTCCAGCGTCAGGCCGTAGCGCTTGGCGATGGCTTCGATGGTCTCGCCGGGGCGGGCGGTGTAGCTGCGGCGCAGCTCCTTATTGCTGCGCAGGTAACTTTGCAGATTGGAAACGGTCATGAGCGAGCTAACGGGATAAACGCCGTCCTCCAGCCGGATATTTTTGGTGAACTGCACCGTTTCGTGCTCTTCCCCGGTGCGGTAGTTATTCAGCACCTTATCCATGTAGAGCAGGAACTCATTGCCGTCCTCCAGGGCGCCGAGGAACTTGCCCTCGAGATAGAAGCCGGAGGCATCCACCAGCTCATTGCCGGAGGAGCGCATGATGGCATCGGTGAGTTCTTCCTTGGTCAGGAGGTCCTTTTCCTTGGCAACAGCCAAAGAAAGGGTGGGGATGGTATCCTCCGGCGGGATGTATTCCTCATTGATGAGGCGAGCCAGCATGGCATCCCGTGCCTCGTAAAAGTCGCTTTCCTGGGCGATGTAGCCGATGGACTCGCCGTTATACTCCACCCGAAGGGCAAAGGTAAACTGATTGAAGAAGGCGATGGCGCCGGCCAGAATGGCCAGGCCGAAGATGGGTGCAAAGAAATTGGCGATGCGGTTTAAGGGGCGGGCAACTGCCCGGCTGTAATCCCGCCAGGCCTCCCGGCGGCCGGCTTTCCCTTCCGGGGTCTTATCCCGCAGGGCAGCGGCCAGCTCGGCTGTTTCATCGTGCAGGATGCGGTAGGGGAACAGCACCTCATCGGCGAAGTGCTCCGTCCGGCGGACGACCTTAAAGCGCAGGCTCCGCCACAGGATGGGCACCCGGGCCCGGACACGGCCGTACACATGACCGATGCCCCGGCGAATGGCATAGTATTCCCGCAGCAGCTGCATGCCGATGTAGGCGCAGCCGCGCTCCATGCTCTCGAAGGATTCCGCCAAAGTGGGGCGTTTTTCCCTGGGCTTTGCATTCTTTGCCTTGGCGGGGGCTTTCTTCCCCTGCTTCGGCCGGGATTTTTTCTTCTTTTTCTTCGGCTTCTTGGGGGCCTTTGGCTCCTGGGATTCCGGGGATTCCTGGGGTTCGGCAGGGGCTGGCTCGGCTGCCGGCTCCGCGGCGGGTTCCTCCCGCTGGGAGGGCTGCCAGCCGTTGGTTTCCGTCGCTTCCGGAGCGGGCTGCTCCGCCAGGGCGAGCGTTTCCCTGGTCATGTTGCCGAAGGCATCGTATTCATAGAGCGCAGGCGCCATGGCGACGGCCCCCTCCTGCGCTCCCGCATCCCTCCATGCGCGGATGAGACGCCCCTGTTCATCGTATTCGGAACGGTCATACAGGAACCCGGCAGTCGTGGGCGTCACTTGCACGACGCTTTGTCCGAAGCCGTTGACCAGGGTCCGGGAAAGGATGATGGTCTGGCCGGCCAGGGTAACGGTTTCCCTCAACCAGTTATTGTCAATGTCATAGACATGGCAGCGTTCGCGCTGTCCCGTGCCGTATTCATGGAGTACGGAGCCGTCGGCATGATATTCCGTGACGAGGGTAGCGCCGGAGGGCGTCGTGACGGTTTCCGTAAGGCCGTCTTCGCTGTAGGCTGTCGCCGTCACCCGGCCCAGCACATCCGTTTGCCTGACGATACGGCCAAGCCTGTCGTATTCCACGCTTTCCGTTGTGGTCATGGCTCCCCTGTCCCGGCGCGTCTGCAGGGCGCGCCCGGCGGCGTCCCGGGTGTAGGTGGTGATGGTTTCCGGGGTAACGACCGTGTCTCCGTCGCTGATTTCCGAACGGATGGTTTCCACCAGCTGGTGGGCGCTGTTGTAACCATACGACGTCAGGACACCATCTTCGTCCGTTTCCGAGAGCTTGCCGCAGCACATCCAGGACGTGGCGCTGACGCGGCCGTTGCCCCGCGTGGTTTTCGTGCGGCGGCCTTCTTCATCGTATTCATGGGCGCCGCTTGAGAGCAGCAGCCAGTTTTCACCATCCCAGATGCTTTCCTGCTCAAAAAGCACCGTATCATTGGCGGCAATGAACGATTCCGTCTTGCGGCTCTGTCCGGCCACCAGTACGCCGCCGGCTTTGGTGATGGCCGTCTTTTTATGCGCGGCGCCGTATTCCGCGGCCGCCTCATAGTCATAGGAGGTTTCCACTCCGGCAATGTCCCGGGTGAATTTCATTTGCCCGGCGGCATAGGGATAGGCGGCGGCTTCTCCATACGTTTCTTCCACGCTTGTCTGTTCCTGGCTGGAACCGGCGGCAGTCACGGTTTTGACAACCCGTTCCATGAGGGGAGACTGCTCATAGGCATACGCGACGGCCGTCAGTTCGATTTCCGTGCCGTCGGACAGCACCCGGGATTCGGCGACACGCGCCGGACGGTTGTCGTAGAAGCGCAGGCCGGCGTATTCGGTCCGGGTTACCTGTTCTCCGCCGCCGGCCCAGGGCTCCGCCTCAAGCGTGACCCGTCCTTCGCCGTCGTATTCATAGCGCGTGTAGCCTCCGTCCGGGCGGTTGATCCGGGAGACGCGGTACTGGCTGTTGTATTCGTAGGAGGTCGTCCGCGCCAGCGGCGTGTTGAAGGCTTCCGTTTCGCTTACCAGCAGCCAGCCGCCGTCCGTGTATTGCCTGACGCTGCGGCTGCAGGAAACAGGCTCGGCATCGTTGATGCCCCTGACGGTCTCAATGCGTTCCGAGAGGCCTCCGTAGAGGCGGTTGGTTTCAATGGTGCGGATGATGGTGTCGTCCCCCTGGCCTTTGGCGATGCAGACTCTGCCGGGTTCTTCCGTACGGGTGATGGTGTGGGCCGGCAGTCCGCGCTGCTGGCGCGTGATGACGGTGGTCCGCACGCCGTTTTCTTCCGAGGACAGGAAGGAGGAGGTTTTATAAGGTTCCCCCGTTACCTCGTATGTTCCGTCGGCCAGGACCGTGACGGCGGCGGGAGCGTACCATTCCATGACGAGTTCTCCGTCCGCTCCAGTCCGGGTGCGCATCAGCCCCTCCGCGGCGCTGTAGCTGCTTACCAGGCTGCCCTCATGGTCATACGTATTGCTCACATTCCGGAAGTAGTCTTCCGCCAGAAGAACCCTGCCGGAGGCGGAGGTCATGCCGACCACAGCGCCGGTTTTCGCGGAGAAGCGGATTTTCTGCCCGTCCGCGTCCACCAGGGAAAGGTAGGCGGGGGCGCCGGAAGCGGCAGGAGCCAGAGTTTCATCCAGCAGCTGCACCCTGAAGTCGCGCTTGCGGGAGATGCCCGCGGGGAGGGCCGTATCGGAACCGGCCTGCACGTTGAAGTAAAGCGCGGCGCCCACCGGAGGCACCACGGTGATGAGGCCGGACGTTTCGTCCAGATGGGCGCGCCAGGCCCACGGGCTCACGTATTTCAGGCCGCCGCAGGCTTCCGCCGTCTCACGGGCGTTTTCCGCGGAACGGAGGCTGAAGGCCGCGGGAGACGGCGCCGAAGCCCCTCCCCTGGCCAGGAATTCGGCCTGGGACATGCAGATTTCCACGCCGGGGTCACCCGGCAGTTTTTCCGCCGCAATGGTGTATTCATTGCCTTCCGCGTCCGTGCACGTACCGCAACGGCAGCAGATTTCCTTTTCCTCCGGCGGCACGTCCGAAGAGGAGCTGCTCGACAGGGAGGAAGGAGGGGTGTCCGAACTGCTTGAACTGCTGCTGGAGTCCCCATGCGCGGTCACCGTCACGGAGTACCTGCACACGGACTGGTTGTATTCGTTGTGCGGCATGTCGATGTTCTGGTGCGTGATGGAGAGAGTGTACGTGCCTTCGGATAACTCAAAGGAGCCTGATTTGGACCATTCCTGGTGGCCTCCCAGTTTTCCGGGTTCATCGGCGGCGGAGGTCAGGTCCAGCTCAAACGTGCCGCCCGGGCCGGAAATGGTCAGCTTGCCCCAGTCATCCACCGTCAGGCTGGCCACAGCCGTGGCCCCGCCTTCCGGGACGGTAAAGGTGTCGTTGACTGGAGACATGAAGACATCGGCTCCGGCAGACGTCTGAACGAAGTTGTCGGATTTCTCATAAATAACGGAATCCGCGCCGTATGGCTGAATGGGTGTGGACATGGCATTGAGGGGCGCTGCGGCGCTCGGCGCGCCGGGCTGGCTGGCCGCATCGGGAAGCCCGGCGGCGGGGTTGGAGTTAATCATGTTTGCGGAACCTCTGTTCAAAGAGGGGGCGTCATTTTGTTGATCGTTGGTAAACATTGTGTGATGATTGTTGTTTTATTGCGGCGCGAAAGGCGCCGATTGGATTGGTTCATCTTCCTTCCTCGTGCCGCACCACGGCGGACGGATGGGAAGAACAGGGAATGGAGGCCATGCCCGTCAGGACACGGACTCCGGAAAAGGAAGCTGCCGGCTGCCGGCGGCAGGGGTCAGGGAGAACGGACCGCGGGAAAATCCGCTGCCGTTTTTTTCCAGAGCTTCCGGCGCCCAGTCATCCCAGAACAGCGTGAGAAGCCCGTCCTGCAGGACGTAGCGCCCGGTACAGCCGCCGGCGCCGCGCATGAAACGGCCCCGGGCAAAAAACAGGAGTTCGTCCCTCCAATGGGGATGCACGGCGTCATAAACGGCCACCGGTTCATCATGGAAAAGGGCCTCAATGCCGTGCATCCTGCCCGGAGAACACCAATGGGCGCTCACCTGGTCATTCAGGCGGTGGGGCGCCGGAGCATGGCTGAGGAAGAGGCGCGGCGTGGCATGGACGCGCGCGCCCAGTTCCCGCGCCAGCCGGCCGAAGATGACGTCCTCCGCCCCGACGGCGGGAACCCGGCCGCCGTGCGCCACAATGCCCTCCACAAGCGCCCGGCTCATCAGGTAGCCCGCTCCGCCGCTGGGGAACCCCCTGTCCGCCAGGGACATGTCGCCCACAAGGTCATAGCGGCCGTCGCAGAGGCTTTCCAGGCGGTCAAGCGCCAGCCAGGTATCGTCGTCGCACTTGAAAAGCCAGTCAAAGTCATAATGTTCCAGGGCATATTGATAAAAGGCGAGCCCCTTGGCGGGCAGATGCCTGTAATCGTCCTCCACCCAAAGGGCCACTACATCGGGCTCATTGGGCAAAGGAGTGCGCCGCCCCAGGAAAAATCTGCATTCCACACCCTCCTGAGGATGGGAAAGCCAGGTCTCCCGGCACGCCTTGCGGCGGTTCGCCGCGCCTGTGCAGCTGCAGATGCCCACCAGGATATTCACTTTTTTACGCGGCCCGGGGGCAGGCTTCCAGGCGTGGCCCGGCAGATGCCTGTCCAGCAGCTCGCCTGCCATGCTGCTGCGGCTCATATTTTCCCAGGCGTCCGGCTCCCGCCTGGCCATCTCTCCCCAGAGGTGGACGCACCAGGCATTGGACAATTCCGGCCCGGCAAGGCGTATGCTGCCGTTGTAGCAGTCGCGCCATCTCGTCCAGGGGACCGGATACATGTGGGAAGACGGAGCGGCCCGGTCAAACAGGCCGCAGTGGCGCAACGCGCGCGTCATCCCGGTGGGGCCGCAAAATCCCCATGGCACCTGGCGCCGGCGATCGGCGACATCCGGCACACGGCGGAGCAGTTCCTCCTTGGCCCGGACTTCTTCCGGAGAGTCCCAGGGGACGCGGAGCGCCGGATCCTCAGCAAGGCGGCACAGGGTTGCGGGAACGGAATGACCGGGAGGAAAGGCCATGGCGCCTACGGCCACCACCTCCGCCCACTCCCTGCAGAACCAGAGAGGAGAGGCAGGAAGTTCATCACCCAGGCAGATGACGTCCATATCCACCCAGAAGCCGCCTTCCTGTGAAAGGAATTTCATGCGGAACCAATCGGAAAACGGCGCCAGGCTATTGTGGGAATCATGGAAAATCGCCTCCTCCGGAAGAATATCCCGCGCATCGCGCACAAGCGTTCCTGCGGGAATATTGTCGTAATTCCGGTAGGTGAAAAGCTGGAAAGCATGGCCATGGTCCAGGAACGATTTGATGCACAGAACGGACATCAGGGGAAGTTCCCCGCCCACCCAGAGGCTTGTAACGGTTCTCGTATTCATTGTTTTACGGGTATGGGTTCGTGGCGGAATTACAGTGTTACCCAATGGGGCAGGTAAATATCCCGGTAGTCTTCCACACCGCCGACAAACCAGTCGCGCGGAACGATGACCTTCCGGGTATTTCCCAGCCACGCGCCCCACCAGGAAAAGGAAGAACACGACATGACGAGTTCCTCCATCGCCGTCATGCGGCGGAGGGATTCGCACGGAGCGCCGCGGTCGATTTCCAGCGCAAAGCGTCCGAATGCCGGCACGCGCGCAAGCATCTCCGCCGCCTCGTCCGGCTCATCGCTGAACAGCACCAGACGGTTCTTCCCGGATGATAAATGCCCTGCGGCCCTCCGCAGGAAACCAGGGTCCAGAATGCGGTGCTTGTCACGGAGGCGCCTGTAGTCCCCAAGCCGGATGTGAATGCCAACGGCGCCGGGCTCCTTCTCCGCGGTGAGAGGCGCGAAAAGCGCCCGGATGAACGCTTCCTGCCCTTCAAAATACCGCGCGCTCTGGAAGTAGCCGCGAAGCCCGCCCGTCCGGATGCGGGAGGGAACCGGACAATAGGAAAAGGAAGGTTCCTGCCAGGATGGAGGTTCATTAGTGCCGCACGGCGTAGAAGGGAGCACCCAGCCGCCGAGCCGGGAGCGCAGCATCAGGGAAGCGTCATTGTAAGCCCAGGGCACCCGGCACTCCACCCCTACGGTACGGGCGTGGGCACAGGCGGCCGCCAGCGTGAACATGATGTTGCCCAGCCGCATGCCGGGCAGGAAACACGGGGAAACATATTTTTTATTCATAAGGCCGGTTTTCCGTTCCATGTTCATTCCGGGAGTCTTGCCATCGCCTCCAGCACTTCCTTCCAGCTCTCCAGGGAAACATCCAGCCCGCCCAGCTCCAGGCCGCGCGCCCGGGCCGCCTCCGCCATGTCGTCGCGAAGATTCGGTTCACAGGCCATTTTGGAAGCGTAGTAGATGAAATCCCTTTCGTTGCTGCACAGCCATCCTGTTTTGCCGTGCTCCACCATCTGCCGCCACCCGCCCCGGTTGTCCACAATGAGCACGCTGCCGCTGGCCATCGCCTCAAAGCCGATGCGGGGCCAGTTCTCCGTCGTATCCGTCGGCTGGAGGATGATCCGGCTGTGCCTGTAAAAATCCTGCTGGGAAACTTCCCTTTGATTGCGGGCAATCCGAATCCAGTCGAAGGGCCGGCCTATCTTGGCTTCGCTCCTCTTGTCAAAACCGAGGAAAAGGCCGCGCTTCTGCACGGGGGATACGAATGCGCCGTAGATATGCAGGGTGTTGGCCGCGAACTTGTCGGCATCCTGGCGGGAGATGCGCCCGCAGCCGAAGAAATCCTCATCGCGTTCCCGGATAAAGGGAAAGGATTCCGCATGGAAATAGGGCCTGAAGGTCAGGAACTGCACTTGCGGGTCGCCGTTGAGCTTGCGCAGCACGGGCATGGCTTCCTGGCGGACGGCTTCATTCTGATAGAGGAACATGGCGATTTCCCCCTTTTGCATGGCCTCCTTTTCCCTGGGGAAAAGCCACGTCATGCAGTTGATGAAAACTGTGCGTTTCGTATGCCTGCGTATTTCCGGCAAGGCGTTGAGGAAGCCGGCATTGCAGAAACCGAGCACGGGGTCGCCGGGTTGGACGACCGACCAGTCCGCGGGGGCGTGCATGATGACGCCCAGGGAAACCATTTCGTTGTAAAGAGGCTCCCCGTGGTAATCCCAGGACGGGATGAGATGGACTTCCACGCCCATCTTGCGCCAGACAATGATCTGGTGGTGAAGTTCCGTTCCCGCTCCTCCGTAGAGGCTCGGGAACCCGTTGACGAATAATCTCTTGATTGGACTGCTCATGAGCGCTGCTCTTCGTTGCGGAGGGTAAGAAATTTAACCAATGCTCCTGATGAAGGAGGAGAACTCCGGTGTACTGCGGCCCGCACTGCGCAGCGCGGGAATGAAAATGCCATTATGTTCCAGCCTCCTGAGCCTGGTCGTAAGCTTCCACTTGCCGGCGAATACTTCATTCCTCAGGGCAAATCTGGAAGCCGTGAGGATGTCGCGCCCCGCAAGGTAATAAGCCATGCCGCGCAGGGACCAGGCAGCCAGCCCGAAAGCCTCTCCTTCGTACTCCAGGGGAAAGGGATAATCCACGCCCTCCGGAGCCTTGAAAAGCGCCTGCACATGCAGAACGGGAGCGAAAGAAGGCCGGTTTCCCGGCTCTCTGCCGACCGTGCCTCCGGAGGCTATTACTTCTTCCAGAGAATTGAAGACGGCCGGCTTCTCCACGGAATCAAAGGGGAGTTTTTCAATAAACTGCTTGCGTGCGGAAAGCACGGAAAGCTCCAGAGGAACGCTTCCGTCGGAAAGAACAACCTCCCTGTTGAGGATGATACTGCCGGGGGGAAATATCCCGGAAAGGGCGCCTACGCTTTGAACAATGTTCAGGCGGGGAAGGACAATGTCGTTGTTCCTGATATCTCCGGTAACCGTGCCTACGGGAAGCAGGGGTTCATGAGAGGGGCCTGCCGCGGCATCCGCCACGGGACAGGAAAGGGAATTTTCCGAACGCTGAGGCCGGGAACTGGAATTCCCGCATGTTTTTGTTGTATTCATCATTTTGTTTTTCAAATACTTATGGTTCTTGATAAAGTGAATAAACGGCTCTTCACGGAGCTGTCCCGGACAGGGCATGCGCCAGAAAAGAAAGAACGTTCATCTGCCTTCACTATGATTGCTTGCCGCGTTTCCGGAAATTCGACGCCCATTTCTTAAAAAAGTGAATTTTTCCTCCCGGAGGCGCTTCCTGATTCGGCGCGCTCTGCTTTCTTCCAGATGAATGCTTCTGGCAGCCCGTGACAAATTCCCTTCAGCGTCAATCAATGCCTCAACCAGCGCCCTTTCCAGCGGCTCCAGGGATTCCATTTCCCGCGCGAATTCTTCCCGGAACATCAGCCCGGAAAGGAATTCCGAATGCTCATCAGCATCAATTTCCCGGCCATTCTCATATTCAAGAGGACGGGCTTCCCGCAGCAGCAGCCTCTTCTTCCGGTTCCTCTCGCGCAAATAGCGTTCCGGCTCAAAAACGGTCGCATTGCCCAGGTATGTTTTCATGCCGGCGGCGCCGCTTTTCCGGTAACGGCGGCAAATTTCCCAACATCGGATCCTGAACCGTTGAAGGACATCCAGATACTCTTCCTCAGGTATCTGAAATCCGATGGATTTTGCTTTTGAACGGAGGCGCTGAGCGAGATATAAGGCGTGGTTTTCCACGGTTTCCAACAAGGGTGGTGATTGCTTTTCGTGCATATTCACCAACCCTGTGCGGACTTATCCAGCTAGCGAAAAACGCCCCACTTTCATATCATCATTATTATTTGAAATTCATATATTTACCAAAAGAAAGCGGCTAGCTGGACGAATAAGCTCATCCAGCTAACCGCTCATGGGGAGGGTCTATAACCGCCTGCCCTCCTACCTGTGCCTTTCCGGCTTCCTTTCAAGCGAAAGCATCAGTTCCAAAGGACGGATATAAGATTTACAGGGCACTACCTGGAACCGGCGGTACATGCCCTGCCTTGACTTCCCCCTTTTCTTGGCAAACGGGTCCCTTTCCGCCAGCTGGGGTAGTCTTTCCACAAGAACTTTTCTCAAATCCGACCTGGCTTCCGCCTCATTCCCTATCCCGGCCCTTTTTAGAAGTTCCTTGTCCAAACAGGCTTTATCCGGATTCATTACGTACAAAAACAGCATCTTATAAGCCGGCTTCGTGGAATCCTGGCCCGCCGCCGCCCGTTGCCTGCTGAAAAAACGTTTTTCCTCCCGATAGGAAAACCTCATGAATTCCTTCACTTCTCCACCGCCCCGTGAACAGGAAAAGACTATTTCCCGCTCATCGGTCACAGAAATCCACAGATCCTCCCACATGGCGCCGGTTGGAAGGCTTTCCCCCGTGCGCGCATGCACAGGCATACCCTGCCTGAGCCACTCCCAGGAATAGCCGTATGCCCAGGCAAATCCATCTTTCGTCGTCACCATGACGTCAGGAATGGAAACAACGATGCCTTTGTACTTCTCAACAATTGCAGCCTCCATGGCGGCAGTCCGCCAACGCTTCCCCATCACCAAGAGAAGAAAGGGCCTTTCCGGCTGTGCCTGCCGGATGACGCGCAGGCATCTGGAAACCAGCCGCTCATCAAAAGCAAAAGCAAAATAGGCGGTTACGGGAAAATCAAAAAGCCTGATCAGGCACTCCGGAATCAGCTCCGTTCCGCTGATTTCCCTCTCCGTCTTTCCGCAGGAACGGGCAATATTCAAAGCAATCTTCCTGAACACCAGGGCATGCACGAAAAGCTCGCTCCTCTCAACAGGCTCCCGGCAGCAGGGTTCCTTCAATACATAAAAACGCCTGCGGTCTTCTTCCCCGGGGTTCCCTCCGTACTCGTAAAAAGGCTCTTCTTCCGGAGGCAGAGCCACCACTTTCAAAGGATTGCCGATATCGTCGGGGTTGTAATAGTCACCGGATATTCCGGCAAGTTTACAGCCGCATACCCAGTGCCCCGGATAAAAATCCCCGCCCACCCTGGCTTTCCATATCCAATCGGGAGACTCCAGGCTCTCACTTTCAATAATGATATCGAGGATATTGCCGTAATTAAGCTCCATGAATCCTATTGTACAACTGGTCAAAACCAGCCTGTTCAAAATACATATCAATGAGCGTGTATTGCTCGCTTTCCAATTCCAGGCCATTGGAATCGGGAGTCAAAGAAACGGTTTTCGGGTCTCCTTCTTCAAACTCAAAATAAAAAAACGCTTTGTCCACATGGAACCCGCTGGGGACGACAATCAGGGGGCCGTCTTCATCGCCAAGCTCGGAAAGGCTTTTGTAAGTGCCTGTAAATCCCCTCATCAACACCTCTTTCTCCGTCCTCTTCCTTGCATGGAGAGGCCTGGACATGACAAGCTTATAAACAGCAACCCTTCGCAGACCCGGAATATTATTGAACACCTCAATATCGGCGATGGGCTTCTTATTAAACACGCTCAGGGTGTAGCGGTTCCTTAATTCCCAAATATCCGAGCCGAACAGCATGCGGCCAGCAATGACGGCATAGGCCCGCATCATCCATTGGATTCTGGCGCTGACCTGTAAATTGATGTACAGGCATTTCGAACTCCCCCTGTAGATGACAATGTCCGTATTCCCGGGAGTACGTATGCTGCTGACTATCTCTTTGGCCGACGTGTCAACCTCATCAACGGTTTCCTGATAATGCCCCCGTTTGATGGTAAACCAGTAATCAGAGGAAATCCGGTCACAGCTGATAACGCATACGTCAGTCATCCCCTTCTGCGACAAAATTCGGGACAGATATTGACGGCAGCCTTCTTTTTCCTTCTCCCTTTCTTTCTCCGTAATCATGGGGAAAGGAAGCGCATCTTTCATGGGGGGAAGAATACGATACGATTTCCTCTTTTTAATGGAATGCAATTCCTCAATCTGCCTGAGCAAGCTGATATTGCCGTCCAGAAAATGCAGAACGGCGAGTTCAATTCCATTGGAAAAATCTCTGTTGACGGAAACGCCCAACGATTCGGCGTATTCCCGCAAATCCGCAGTAGCTTCACCGGAACTGCACGTTTGCAAAAGGTGGAAAATACGGTAAATCCTGTCCGTCTCCTTTTTAAGGCCGTACATCCGGTAACAAATGCCGGAAATAATAGTTTGCCCGAGAGCCCTGCGGTATGCCTCCAGCTGTTGGCGGTCGGAAAAAGGTTCAGGAGGAATTACAGTAGGAAAACCGGTTACCTCTTTTCTGAGGTACGCTTCCAATTCCCTGAGATATTCATATCGGAGAAATGGTAGAAATCTGCGGATAATAAACGATGTTAAACGGTTATTCATAATGGCGTTGGTTGGCGCATTATGGTATCTTCATGAATAAAAGACAAGTATCGTTTCCTGTGACGGATTTTGCCGATTAGGGCAAGCAATAAAAATATCCGCGGAATCTTTGCAAATCGCGGCAGCAACCTCAGAGCAACTTGTGCGGAGAACCGATAGCCCCCTTTCCTCATTGGCGGAGAGGATTCGGAAAAACCTTTTCCCCATCCTTTGGCATCTCCCGGAAAGGCGGGTTCCCCCTTCTCCCACAGAGGGACTTTTCAATACCAACCGACCATCACATGTTCAAATACATTCTCAATCGACTGACGGAACGTTCCACATGGCTGGGCCTCCTTGCCCTGGCCACAGCCTGCGGAGCCACTATCGAACAAGCTCTTGCCGACCAGATTATCGCCGCAGGCATGGCGGTGGCAGGCCTCATCGGCATTGTCACCAAAGACCGGAAAAAGGAACAGGAAAACCACGACAATGGCTGACAGCATTTCCGACCTGCAGAAAGATACCTTCTACTGGCAAAGGCTCTTGCGCCTGGCCGGGTACTATCACGGAGCCATTGACGGCATTCCCGGCAACGGCACGCGGAACGGAACGGAACGCTGGAGCACGGACGCCGACCGGTACAAAATGGAGATCGGATGCTTTGACGAACGCACCGAACGGAACATCTCCACCCTTCTTCCGGAAGCGCAAAAAGCCGCCCGGCAGTGGTTCAAACTGGTCCGGAATGAAGCCGTCAACCAGGGATATGAAGCAAAAATTATCTGCGGAACGCGCACGTATGCCGAACAGAATGACCTCTACAGGCAACGCCCTAAAGTAACGAATGCCCGCGGCGGCCAGAGCTGGCACAACTTCGGCCTGGCCTGGGATTTTGGAATTTTCCAGGACCGCAACTACCTGCCCAATCACCCTCTTTACACCACTCTTGGCAAACTTTACGCAAAAATTGACGGCCTGGAGTGGGGAGGAACATGGAAATCCTTTACAGATCCGCCGCATTTGCAGCTCCATCAATTCGGAAGCATTTCCGAAGCGCGCAGAAGTTTCGAAACATGACCTTTCCAGCCCCATGACCCAGACTGCCGTTACTACAAGTGTCGTTTTAGCCAACACCCTTGCGGTTGTTTGCATGGCGACTTCAGAACTCAATCCCCTGCTTGAATACGTTCAAAACGGTGCCTCCGTGGCAGCCGTGATGGGCATCTTCCTCTGGAGGGAAATGAAACGCGCCGAACGCTACGAGAAACTTTACGACCAGGAGCGCAGGCAACGCATTACCGCTGAAAGGAAATGTTCCTCCTGCATGTTCATGAAGCTGGCGCATGAACAATTCGCAGGCATCCACTCCCAAAAAGGCAACGCCCCCTCCCCTGAAAACCACAGGCGTTCCTTAACAACGGGGCAATAATCCTTATCCAGCCCCTTCACCAATCTTCCGGCGTTGCGTCAAAGCCAATGCACGAATACATCATAAAACCAGTAAGGCCCTGCAAGCAGTTAACTTGCAGGGCCTTGTTTGGTGCGCCCGAAAGGACTCGAACCTTCACGGGGGAACCCCCACTAGAACCTGAATCTAGCGCGTCTACCAATTCCGCCACGAGCGCACATGGTTTGGTAAGAACGGGGCTTATTATGCACGGCGGCGCCGGATTGGCAACTATTTTCCTTCACATGAAAAAATTTTTTTCCAAGGCGCCTTCCTGCCTCCAGCCGGGGCCGCCTGGAAACGATATAAGGGCTTCTCAAATCTTTCCGTATGCAGTAGTCTCCCCCCAGCATCAGAGGCATCACCATTGCAGGCTTGTGAATGAGACGAATGAAAAACCGCTATTGAACCGTTTTGAGGTCATGGAAATGGGGTTCGGCCTGTGCACACTGGCCGCATTGATGTGGCTGCTGTGGTGGAACGGCTTCGGGGAAATTCATG
>OLXT01000499.1_pt1 | contig 17743 bp, 18 predicted proteins | sample 1673931 | NCBI WGS metagenome assembly OLXT01 (sample SAMEA103958134, study PRJEB25191) | human gut metagenome | reverse complement strand
GGAGCCGCAACGGAGTGTGCGGATTTTGGCCGCTTGCGGACAAAGGAGCAAAACGCAGTTTGTGGCGACGAGACCAGAAGTGCGGAGGGCCGGGACATCCTTGAGTGCCGATTTTTTCAGAGTTATAATAGACATATACAGGAAAAAGGAGGAACCCCCTATGCGGATCATATTCAAAATCCTTGCCGCTCCCTTTGTGCTGGTGCTGACCCTGCTTGTGGCCGTGCTCTCGTTCCTGCTGAGTCTTTCCGCTGGTTTGCTCTCCATCCTCGCATCGGTGCTGGGGCTGCTGAGTGTCCTGATGCTGTTTGTGGAGAAAGACATTTCCACGGGGATCGCGGGGCTGCTGATGGCGTTTGCTATTTCGCCCTTTGGCCTGCCTGCGCTGGCCGGATGGCTGCTTGCCAAGCTGGACGAGCTAAACGGCTCCCTGCGGGGCTTCATCACGGGCTGAGTTCTGGTCACGGTGGCCAGAAGATGCAGAAAACGGCGGCTGATCCCAGCCGCCGTTTGTCGTATGGAAAGGAGGGCTGCCTACGGCCACAACCTACCTCAAATCCCACAAGCGGGCCGATAAGCGGACGGCCCTGCAAAGCCTGAAAGACCGCTTTGACTATGGCCTGAACCCGGAGAAGCTGGGGGCCGTTTCCTCCTACCTCTGCGATCCGGCCACAGCACACGCCGAGTTCATGCTGGTCAAAAATCAGTATCAGGGCGAAACTGACCGCATGGCCGGACACGGGGCGTTGTGCTACCAGATCCGGCAGGCGTTCCCTCACGGCGAGGTGACGGCGGAGGAGGCCAACCGCATCGGCTATGAAACGGCGATGCGCTGGACAAAGGGCAAGTATCAATTCTTCGTCTGTACCCATATAGACAAAGAGCATATTCATAATCACATCTACTACAATTCCACCGCCTATGACCGCTCCCGGAAGTTCCGCAACTTCATCGGCTCCTCGTTCGCCCTGCGGCGGCTGTCTGACCGGGTATGTCTGGAGCACGATCTGTCCGTGATTGCAAATCCCAAGTTTCACAGCAAGGGGCGGTATCTGCACTACGGTCAATGGCTGGGCGAAAATCAAAAGCTCTCGCAGAAAGAACATATCCGCCTTGCCATAGACGCGGCTCTGACCGAGCGCCCCAAGGACTTCGCAGATTTTCTCCGGCGTATGGAAACGGCAGGCATACAGGTCAAGCACGGGCGCGGCGGTGTGATCTCATTCCTTGTGCCAGGGCAACAGCGGGCGGCCCGTTTCCGGGCGGCCACGCTGGGGGACGGCTACGGCCTCGAGGACGTGCAGGCCGTCATTGACGGCAAGGCTCCCACACGAACGGCCCCGGCACGGAGAACGCCTGCGCCCCGCCGTGTCAATCTGCTGATCGACATTCAGGAGCGGATGCGTCAGGGCAAAGGCCCCGCCTATGAACGCTGGGCCAAGGTGTATAACCTCAAACAGATGGCTGCCGCGCTGCAATATCTGAAAGAGCACCAGCTCTTTGAATATGACGATCTGGCCGCAAAGACCGACGCTGCCACAGAGCAGTTTCACACGCTGGCCGGGGACATTCAGCAGACCGAGGCGGAGCTTTCCCATGTGTCCGATCTGATGGCCGCCGTGGTGCAGTACGCCAAGACCCGCCCCGCGTTCGATGGGTACAAGGCCGCCAAGTACAGCCGGAAATATCTTGCCGAGCATGAGGCGGAACTGGCCGACTATCGGGCGGCCAAGGCGACAATGGCCGAGTTGCTGGGTGGCGAGAAGCTCCCCAAAATGGACGTACTAAAAGAAAAACGCCGCCAACTGGCAGCGCGGAAAAAGGCTCTTTATTTGGAATACCGCAAGGCCCAGCAGGATATGCGGGAGCTGGTGGCGGTTAAGGGCAGCGTGGATCACCTGCGCGGGCTGACGGACAACCAGCGCAATAAGGAGCAGGCCCGTTAGGGACGGCGACGCAGACAACATTTCTTCTGGTCACGATGGCCAGAAGTCCAGCGGGTTTGGGGGCACCCCAACAAGCATTTCCGCAGCGCGGAAATTGCAAGTGTCAATACACTTGCCTTGCTTGCCGCTAACGCGATCTCCCGAAACCCCCGCGAAAAACGGAGGCAGCGCCGTTTCTTACGCTCCCTCCGTTTCTCTGGCTTTTTGTATTCCCTCTGCGGTGGCTTCCATGATCGTCAATTCATTCTCGTCCATTGTGTTTAGCATCCTGTCAATGTGCTGGCGGCAATCACTTTCTTCATTCTGTTTGTCAGGATAGAAGAATTGATCAACGGAAATATCCAGCAGAGTGACAATTTTATAAAAGGTATTCAAGCTCGGATGTTGACCACGATTTTCAAAATACATAATGGAACGAGGTGTACGATCAACGAGCTGCGCGAGGTATTCCTGTGTCCAGCCTTTGGCTTCTCTTTTGCGCTTGATCTCCCGGCCTAATGCGTGGAAGTCGAGCCGTCTTTCATCTTGGTACATTCTCATATCACCCATATATTATTCTACATTTCGGGTTTGGTTATGAGAACGAAACACAATTTTATGTTTTAGTAGTATTTTATTGTCCGTTCACATACTTGCGGGGGTGCGAAGGAGAATATATAATTTTTCTTGGGAACTTCATATTGGCACAACATAGTGCTGGTATTCTATTCAAATATGGGAGGTGTTCTTAATGGCGAAAATTTTGATTGTTGAAGATAATCAAGGGACAAACAAGGCGATATGCGAATATATGAAAGAGGCAGGGCATACACTCTTTTCCGCTTTTACTGGTAGTGAGGCACTAAAAATATTCCGTGAAAAAGAACTGGATATAATTGTTCTGGATATTATGCTTCCCGAAATGTCGGGTATCGTTGTTCTGCATGAAATCAGGAAAATCAGCAATATTCCTGTAATAATGCTTACTGCACTTGACGATGAATATACACAATCCAACAGTTTTGATGAAATGGCAGACGATTATATAACAAAGCCCTTTTCTATGCTCATTTTAGGGAAACGGATTACTGCGTTACTTCGCAGAAGCCAGAACAAGCCTGCTGTTAATACGGTTAAACTTGGAGATATTTCCGTTGATTTTTCTGGATATACAGCAAGTGATGAAAATGGCAAGATAGACATTACTCCAAAGGAGCTGGAAATCTTGAAAGTCTTAATCGACAATAAGGGGTTAGTTTTGTCTCGCAATCAAATCTTGGACGAGGTGTGGGGGTATGATTGTGATGTAATTGACCGTACAATAGATGCCTATATTCGCAATATCCGCAAAAAGCTCCGTTTGGATTGCATAACAACGGTTAAAGGAATAGGCTATAAGTTTGAGATGGGGCAAGCAATATGAAGAAGATAAAATTATTTCCAAAGATATTCTTATTTACATTTGCAATGATGCTTTTAATTTCCTTTATAGCGCACTTGTTGATTTTCCTAATTGCGCCTGCCCAAAATGTTCTTGTCACGAATATATTAGTGACAAATGCAGGGGCGAGCACTTTGTCAGAAGTAGATATGCCCCGGCTCATTACTCAAACCATGTTGAAAACATTTCCGATTTCTATACTTTGTTGCGCCGCTATATCGGCATTGTTTTCATACTTCTTTTCCAGAGGCATAACCACTCCGATTTTATCGCTCTCAAAATCTGCTAATCAAATGTTGAAATTGGAGCCAGACGCAAAAGCGATTGTATCGTCAAAGGATGAAATTGGAGCTTTAGCTACTGATATTAACAATTTATATCAATCCTTACTTTTGACTATCCGCAATCTGGAATTGGAAAAAGAGAAAGTCAGTCTTGCAGAAAAAGAGAAGATTGATTTTCTCCGAACAGCGTCCCATGAATTAAAAACACCTGTTACAGAGCTAAATGCGACATTGGAAAATATGATTTTAGGCATTGGGGAATACCGTGATTATGAAACCTATTTGCCCAAGTGCAAAGAAATTACTGAACAGCTTGGGGATATGATTAGAGATATACTTAATGCTTCACGCTTGCAAACACAAGGTAATAATGAGCCATGCAGCAACTTTTCATTGAGAACCCTCCTTACAGAGCTGTGTGAACCGTATCGCTTAATTGCAGAAGCCAAGGGCATTAAGTTCAAAATAGAGCTTTCAAGTGACGCTTTCGTATATCTTCCAGAAGGCCGGTTGAAAAAAGCAATATCGAATATCCTTTCAAATGCGGTCAACTATACGGAGGCTGGACAATCAATATCAGTTGTATTTGATAAAAATAAGCTATCAGTTTCTAACGAATGTAGCGTATTACCACCCGAACAGCTACAACACATATTTGAGCCATTTTATCGTCCAGATTTAGCCCATAGCCAAGCAACCGGGGGAAATGGGCTCGGTCTATACATTGTCCAGACGATCTTGGATAAATTGCGCTTGAAATATCAGTTTGTTCCCATGCCAAACGATAGAGGCATGAGTTTTACAATACAGTTTTGAAAGAAGTCTCTGCTTTCCGATTTCCACAGGAAAAGCAGAGACTTCTTTCGTTCAACACTGGCACAACATTGATTTTATAATCATCCAACATAGAAGATGTACTATGTCTGCGAAAGGAGGTAAAACGCCAACGACTAAAATGAAGGAGGTAAAATCTATGGCGAAAAAAATTGGAATTATTGTTCTGCTATGCTTTTCTTTATGCGTCGGTGGTGTCTCTGCTTTCGCTAATGAAGGCCATGACGAAACAGATACCCAAACACTTATCGAAACGCAGCCCCCGGTATCCTCCGTCCTTTTCAGGCAAGACGGAGCAGATATTCAGCAGAGTACAGACGAGGGCAAAACATGGCAAAGCTATTCTCCCATCGAGGAAACAGACTACTTCACTTATGATGAATTTTCCGCATGGATTGAAAATGAAACGGAAAATATTCAAAAGTTGGTCGATGCTGGAGAATGGACAGAAGCAGAAGCGACAGAAGCACTTGAGTATTACGATGAAATCCTTAAATCTATTTTAGAGGGCAAAATGGTAGGAAAAAGAGCTTCTTCAAGTGACGATCAGTTATTCTTTTCTATGCCCGATAACGCACAGGCTGAGCAGTATCAAACATTCGTCTTTGATGGGAATACCTACAAGAGTATAGGCCCATTTGATACACAGGAAGAACTGTTCAATGCCCTTAAAGACTATACTGACGCAGAAGTTGAAGCGGGAACAATGACACAAGCAGAAGCAACGGCGCTTTTGGAAAAGTATCAGTAAAAATCTGCCGCACGACGGCAAAAGAAAAAAAGCCGTCGTACAGCAGACACATTTCTATGCGCCCATGAAACGGCGGCTCAATTTTCAGAGCCGCCGTTTCTATTTGGATATGCAGTAACCCCACGGCGGCCCATAGGAGGGTGTCGCCGTGTCCATCTTACTTTCTCACAATTCCCATGACCTTCACCAGCTAAAAAAAGCGTAGCTCCCCCTCCGGGACAGTCTGGCTATGAAGGTACAATATATCAGTACAATTATGATAATGTAATTTCATGCGTCTGCATAGCGTCTTGCTGTGCGGGCGCATTTCTTTTGCTTTGCTTCGGGCCAATTTGGTCCGAAGTCCAGCCCCGGTGCCGTTCTCCTCCGGCCTTCGTTTCGATCACTTGTCAACACCCAACACCGAAACGGAGGTACACAATGAAAGAAATCAATTTGCGGGATTTTTACCCGTGGTATAAAGAGGATGTCATTATCGAAGTCACCGAAGAAGTTGCGGAAGAATTGCTGGCAGGTCAGCGGTACATAAAAGCCAGCCGCCGCCGTGTCTACCGCAACAAGGCGCACTATTCGCTGGATGCCGAGGACGGTATCGAGTATTCCGCTTGCTTCTCTAACCCCTCCCCGCAAGAGCTGATCGAGCGCATGGAGCGGTTTGAATATCTCTGCCATGCTCTGAACAGTCTGCCAGACGCACAGGGCCAGCGGGTATTTGAACACTATCTGCTGGGCCACTCGGTCAAGGCGATTGCCGCCGCCGAGGGTGTGACAGAACAGGCCATTACCGCCGCTATCCGACGGGGCTTGGAGAATATGAAAAAATATTTGAAAAATGTTCTGTGAGCCTGTTGTTTTTGATCTTCCAACCGACACGGTTAATGAGAGGAAGATCATTCTCTCCTACAACTGAATAGCGGGCAACTTGGAGTACCCAGCAGGGAGCCGGGCGGCAGGTACGCAAAGACTTTTCCGTGAGGGAAACGAGCGATCACTACCCATGCTGCAGGTGGGGACGAGCTATCCCCACGGCCACGATCTGCAAAGGGCCGCAAGCGATAAGCTGGCAGCTTATCCGCTCCAACTTGCCGCACAATCCGGCGGGAGTGCTGGCGGAAAATTATCGTTGTCTTGTGACAGGCCGAACATACAGGGCCAGCACTCCCAGCTTTCTATGAAAGGGGCAAATAAAACTATGAGTGAAGAATGGAGCAACAACGCTTGCCGTGGCTATGTCATTAAGGCGATGGAAAACTGCGGCTTCAAGTCAAAGGACATTCGGCAGGTGCTTACCGAGCTCTACGAGGTCTTTGACTTCTGCGCTGTGGAGGAAGCGGCGCACTATTACGAAAACTGGCAGTCCTGACCTCGGGCCAACTTGGCCCGAAGCGTGGAGAAAGACGAAAGGACGGCACCGTTCTCTTGGTGCCGTCCTTTTGTGTTTCCCCACCGAGACAATGCGGGAAATATGCTGGCAGTCAACCCACTTTGAAAAGGAGGCTTCTATGGTGCAATCCGTTACTTATCAGAGCGAAACCAAGACCGTCCCTTTTCAGGGGAAAACCATTGTGCTGGAGAGTCTTACGCCGGTACTTTCCCCCAAGGAAAAGGAAAAACGGAAAAAAGAGATTGAACGCTGTTTGTATGAGGTATTCAGCAAATACCGGGTGGCTGGGGGCAAACGGCGCTAACGCTCCACAACATTGTTGTCCGGGGCTATCAATGGTATAATATACTTGTAGGTTGGTAGCTCCATTCCCACAGGAAAGGAGCCCAACATGAATATTAGAGAAGATGTAATTTATGCAAGACAGTCGGTAGACCGCAAGGACAGTATCAGCATTGAGAGCCAGATTGATTTCTGCAAGTACGAGTTGAAGGGAGGCAGTTGCCGGGTTTTCAAGGACAAGGGCTATTCGGGAAAGAATACCGACAGGCCCGAGTTCCAAAAGCTCCTTGGCGAGATCCGCAAGGGCAAGGTTCGCCGGGTAGTCGTTTACAAGCTGGATAGAATAAGCCGCTCCATTCTGGACTTCGCAAATATGATGGAGCTGTTTCAGGAATACGATGTGGAGTTTGTTTCCTCCACAGAGAAGTTCGACACCTCGACCCCGATGGGCCGGGCCATGCTGAATATCTGTATTGTATTCGCCCAGCTTGAACGGGAGACAATTCAGAAGCGTGTCACGGACGCTTACTACTCCCGGTGCCTGAAAGGCTTTCACATGAGCGGCCAAGCCCCCTATGGCTTTGAATTGGAGCCTACGGTGGTAGAGGGTATCCGCACAAAGATGATGGCGGCTGACCCCGTGGCCGCTAACCATGTGCGGCTGATGTTTGAAATGTACGCCGAGCCGGAAACCTCCTTTGGAGACATTACCCGGTATTTTGAGGAACAGAGTATCAAGATTTATGGGAAGTCATTGACACGCCCCTTCTTGTCCCAGCTACTCCGAAACCCGGTCTATGCACAGGCCGATTTGGAAATGTACGAGTTTTTCAAAAGTCAGGGTGCGGTGGTAGTTAATGACGCCGCCGACTTCGCCGGGACAAATGGCTGCTATCTCTATCAGGGCCGGGATGTGAAGGAGGACAAGGACAAGAGCCTGAAAGATCAGATACTTGTGATTGCTCCCCATGAGGGCTTTGTACCCTCCGACATTTGGTTACGGTGCCGCAAGAAGCTGATGACAAACATTACCTTCCAGAACGGGCGCAAGGCCCGGAACACTTGGCTGGCTGGGAAAATCAAATGTGGGAAATGCGGGTACGCTCTCAAAACGACCCATAACCCCTCCGGCTATGAATACCTGCGCTGTTCCAAGCGTGCCGACCACAAGGGCTGTCCGGGGTGCGGCACACTCCGCAAGAATGAGTTTGAACAGTTCATTTTCACCGCTATGGGAGAAAAGTTCCGGGAGTTCAAGCTACTCCGGGGCGGCGAAGAAAAGGCCAACCCGAAGATCACCGCCTATCAGGTGGAGCTTGCACAGGTTGAAGCCGAGATTGAAAAACTGCTTGATACACTGACCGGGGCCAACGCCACCTTGCTTGCCTACGCTAACAAGAAAATCGAGGACTTGGACAACCGCCGCAAAACGCTGTCCAAGGCGATTGCAGACCTGTCCGTTGAAACGCTGTCCTCCCAGCAGATTGAATTGTTGTCCGGGTATCTGGACGATTGGGAAAATATCAGCTTTGAGGACAAAAGGAAAGCCGCTGACGGCCTGATTTCATCAATCAGCGCAACCAGCGACTATGTAAAAATAGAGTGGAAAATATGACCTATTTTCCACTCCGTCAAACCACTTGTTTCTTTATACCGCTTGTAGCCCCTTGTAAACCGTTGCTTCCCAAAGCTGATTGAAGGTCCGATGTGCCTGCATCCGTTTTTGGCGAAGCGATTTGTCTGCAAGCGTTCCCATCGGCAGACCAGTCGCCTTGTGCGCCTGTACATAAGCGTCGCAGGCGGGATACCGGGAGCAGACGTACAGTTTCGCTGCACGGTCTTTTGTGTGGATGCCGTAGATGCTGCTGGCCGGGCGAAGCTGTGCCGGCGCGTGGCAGTATGGACAGGTAATGTGGGCTTTTTTCAAATGGAAATCCTCCTATGTATTACTCAGAAGGAAGAAGAGAGAGCATCTGTAAACAGCAGCTTTCATCGTCTGACAGGCACCAGTTGAGATATAACGCATAAATATCCTCAAAGGCGCTGCGGGAGATGTTGCTGCGGCATTCGCTTGGGTCGATCCGCTGCGCAGTGAGACGTTCATATTCGGCAGCGGGAATCAAAACAGGCTTGCCGCCGGCATCTGCGCTCATCAGATAACCGGAACACGGCGAATGACATTTGCAGACACCGCAGGAGATGAAACAGGCATTTCGCCAGTTTCCGCGGCAGGCGGTCAGAAATTCTGCAAGCTGTTGAATGGTTGTCCTCATAGGTTTGTCCTCCAAATCCTTCTATAACAATACGCACCGCAAAACGACAAAAAGACCACTTGAACCTGTGAATTTTCTGTAAATTATGAAAATGGGAGCGTCTTAATTGAAAGCCGGGCAGATCGTGCATATAAAAATCGGCCAGCAGCGGAATTGGCTGCTGGCCGAAAGTATGTCTATTTGATTTTTACAGAAGCAATATTTTCTAAAATCATCAGTGCCGAGAGAAGATTGCCTCAAGCGTCTGCAAAACAGCCGCCTTCCGGACATCCTCGTATTTACAGTCAAATAATTGAAGCTCCAATTCTCCGGTGCTTGTCAGGATGTGAAATTTCTCCGCGAGTATGCTGCGCAGCAGCTCCGCGAACGGCTCACCCAGAAGATACGGAAAGCCGCCCAACCGGACGGCGCGCACGTCCAACAGGTTGACCAGCGACACGATTGCGCAGCATAGATCCATGCCATAGCGTTGCAGGCAGGCTGTGACTGCTTCGTCGCCAGATGTAAAGGCCACCGCAAGCTCCGCGATCGCCGCCTCATTAGGGTCAGAGCCATAGAGATCCTGATAGCTGACGGGAATTCCAGCCGCCCGCAGGCGGGCAAACAGCGCGGTCGTCGAGCAGAATGTTTCGAGGCACCCCCGGTTTCCGCAGTTGCAGACCGGCCCATTGCGGTCGATCGAGATATGCCCGGCCTCCAGCGGCATACTGCGTCCGCCCGGCAGGACTGTGCCCGCGTCAATGCCCTCCTGTACGGTCATGACCAGAAGCGGCAGAGGAGGCGGCTCCGTATCCCGGAGAAACGCAGAATATGCCACAGCTGCAGCATTGTTCGACAACATGACATATGCGTCCGGAAACGCCGCCCGGGAATCGGGCAGGATCGTCGGACAACACTGCTGCCAGCTGCGGATCACGGCGGAAAAACTCAGCCGTTCGTTCACCGCGTCAATCAGGCCCGGATACAGGATGTGGATTCCGAGAAGCTGCTCCTCCGCAAGCCCCAGCGCAGCAAGCTGTGCGCGCAGCTGTGCGATGATCGGCGCGCTTGTGCTTGCCGGAAGCCTGCTTCGTGTCTGCGTCAGCTTGTGCAGGCAGATATCGTAGACGCTCAGGATCGAGCCGTCAGAGAGAATTTCAAGCGTTGCGACCGCGCCCCGTGCAGCATTGACCGCAAGGTTGATCGGTCTCCGGCCACGCGCGGTACTTCCAACTGCGCCCAGTTCCAACAGCCAGCCGCCCTGCAGCAGCTCATCGACCAGCACCGTCACGGTCGCCGCCGATAAGCCGGATGCCTTCGTCAGCTCCGCACGCGAAATGGGAGAGCGGCGGCGCACAAGGTCAAACAGCAGCGTCGCGTTCTGATCCTTCAGATGCTGCTGATACGAAGCCGACGGCATGCCTGCCCGAATCTGAATCATGGTACGCCCTCCTTCGCTCCGATATGGATTTAATCTAGCATATCAAAACGCAAAATACAAGCACGCGGCGCGCTTTCTCCATTGCGTACAAATTTATAAACTTTTCCGATTTATTTTAGTGGACAAAATAATTTGCGCGCGGTATGTTGAAGTTGTAAGAGTTGCAGCCGGAGCGCTGCGAAACAATCTGATTTTTATGAGGTGCATGAACATGGATCAAAAAGAAATCGCAATGAACGGCGCGGGCGTCGCCGAGCTCGGCTTCCCGATGTGGCCGCAGTTTGACCCGAAAACCAAGCAGGATATGGCCGACGCGCTGGATTCCGGCCTTGTCAGCTACTGGACCGGCAAGAAGGGCATGGAGTTTGAAGAAAAATTCCGTCAGTGGTCCGGCGCGACCATGGCAGTTTCCTGCTCCTGCGGCACAGCAGCCCTGCATATCGGCATTTCCTGCCTCGGCATCGGCCCCGGCGACGAGGTGCTCGTCCCGTCGTATTCCTTCATCGCGTCCTCCTATGCCATCGTGCAGGCCGGTGCGATCCCCGTTTTCTGCGACGTGACCCCCGACCACACCATTGACCCGGACGATATTGAGCGCAAGATCACCGACCGCACCAAGGGCATCGTCGTCGTGCATCTGTACGGTGTCGTCTGTGATATGGGCCGCATCATGGACATTGCGAAGAAGCATAACCTCTATGTTATCGAGGACTGTGCGCAGGCCATCGGCGGCAAATATAACGGCCGCTCCGTCGGCACCATCGGCAATGTCGGCTGCTTCAGCTTCTGCCAGTCCAAGCATTTTACCACCGCTGGTGAGGGCGGCATGGTTCTGACCATGGACGAAGACCTTGGCTGGGAATGCCGCTCGTTCCGTGATCATGGCTACGACGTCAAAGCCAGAATGAATATGCTGGCCCTGGAAGAAGCCCTGCCCTACATCCACACCCGCGTCGGCTTCAACTACCGCATGACCGAGGTGCAGTCCATCTGCGGCATCAACGAGCTTGCCCGCTTCGACAGCTGGAATATGCCCCGCCGCAAGGCCTATGCCAAGATGTACGACGAAGCGCTGGGTGGCCTGAAGGGTGTCAAGGCGCTGCCGGTCAACACGGCGGAACGCGAGAATGCCTACTGGTGGTATCCCGTGACGCTGAATCTCGACGCGCTTAAGATCGACGCGCCCACGTTTGTCAACGAGATGAAGAAGCGCAAGATCCCGTGCTACGGCATCCAGTGGCCGGAGGCCTATGAGGAGCGTTCCTACAAGGAGCTCAACGGCTTCGGCACGGCAAAGTTCCCTTTCTGCTCCAAGGAGTATAACCCCAAGGGCATCAACTACGAAGGTGTCGTCTGCCCCGTGGCCAAGAGCCTGCGCGCCTGCACGGTCAACCTTTTCCTGCATCCGACCTGGGAGAAGGAGCACATCCAGCGCGTCATTGACGCTTTTGTTGAGATCCATAACGAGAATCTGAAATAAGCACCGATTCAATACGCCCCCGTTCACACCTGTGAACGGGGGCTGTGCTATCCAATGATCCAGAACGGCCCGCCGGAACCGGCGGCTTTGCTGGCTTCATTCAAAATGATGGACAGATCCCAGCTCTGTTCGCTCCGCGTCCGGCTGGCTGGATCGGCAACGAGGATCTTTTCATCTTGGACGCCGCGCAGCACAATAAAATGTCCGGATGAGGTAAAATGCCCGGCAGACATGATGGCGACGATCAGCTTGCCGCTGGAAAGCGCGTCTGTGATCCGCTGTGGCTCCGATGCGGTGCAGCCGGAAACCGGCAGGCCCCACGCTTCGGCGGCTGCCGGGATGAGCGCGTGATACGAACCGCTTCCGCTGCACCAGTAGCCGTGCTCATATGACCACTTTGCCATCTCCACGGGATCGACCAGATCGTCCGTGAGGGAAGACACTACCATTGCCATGCAAGTCGGTCCGCAGCCGTAGCCGCCGATATCGTCGGTGCCATAGGGCTTGTTCGCATAGCGTTCATCGAGCTGATTGTAATAGACGACCTCTGTGCTGCCATCTGTGTAGCGGATGTCTCCAAGTGCGGGGATCGTGAAGCGGCTCTCAGACGAGGAAAGATTCTGGAACAGGCCGTCGCCCAGAAACAGACTGAGATTTTCGGCGAAGTTCTGTGCGAGCGTTTTCTGTTCAGTGGTCAGATGAAAAATGGAGTCGGCAAAATACGCTTCGCCGCGATAGGTCAGTGTGTAAACCCGCACCGTCACCTCACGAAGCTCTGTGACTTCTTCGCCGTCTTCATTGAGAACGGTTTCTTCTACCTCGCGCGTTTCATCTTCGTAGGAATAGTCGTATAATTCGCCGACACCAGCGTGCAAAAGCTGCTTCATATCTTCCAGAGATATGGCGGCAATGTCTGCATCACGGTACGCACAGTATTGCGAGATGAACAGATTGACGTTGTTGATGCGTTCATCCTCATACGGATTGACGATCTCATACTGGTCGGCGCTGGATGCGGCGAAATCGTCTGCGATCCGCTGCTCGGCATCGGCAATACCACTTCCAAGCAAGTCGCTGACCGCAAATGCGATCTCGTTCATGTTTTCGGTGATTGCAGCCTGATCGTTCAGAATGGTCGTGTCGCCAGCGTTTTGCGCCGTGCCGCCAAAAATCAGCGTTGGGAGCATCACAAGGAACAGTAGGGGAATCGCAAGGATGGCGAGCAGCGCAAGAAGGATCTTCTTTCCGTGCTTGGCTGCTATGATCGCAACGCTGGCTGCTGCGCCGTAGGGACCGCCGAGGGCGGCCCCGTTTGCAGCTGCGGCCGTGATCTTGCCGGCTTTTGCGGCGCCTTCCACGACCTTTGCGGCAGTGCTGCCGACCTGAACGGCTTCGTCCAAACTGGTCTGCCGGTTTTCATTTACGCCCATTCGAGTACAAAGACGACCGACATGATCTCCTGACCGGTCACAGGCTGAGAAACGGCGGATACGACGGCATCATAGTTGATGGAGAGCGCGTCTGCTTCTTTGACCGTCCACGGCGCAGCCAGCGTGAAGACCTCAGAATCGCCGGTCTTGCTGGTTTCGGAAGAATTGATCTTGAAGCCGACCTGCTTGGCGTCCACCTTGGCCTTTGCCATATTGGTCGAATACGGCACGAACTCCCAACCGTTTTTGCTGGTAACGCTGACGGAAGAAACCATTACATCACCGGTAGAATTGTTGACGATGGAAGCAGCGGCGACATAGACCTTGCCGGTTTCATCCACAACGAGCGGCAAGGTGGCCGGAACTGTCACCGAAAACAGCTCTGTAACTTCCCAGTGCGCATAGTACGTTGTTGCGGCGGTTTCCTTGAAAACAGTGTTTGCCGTAACTTCTGTACCGCCGTCTTTCTCTGTAAACCAGCCTAAAAATTCTGCATTTTTGCGCGTCGGCTCGGTCGGCAGCACCAGCTTTTCACCGTAGATCTGTTCGGTCGTTTCCGAACGTCCGTCACCCAGATTCCATGTTACAACGTATTTGTTCGCTTCAAATTGCGCATAGAACGTCTGGCTGGCGGTGATTGCCGTGACCGTAGTATAGAGCTTGCCGCCTGTTTTTTCGGTATACCAGTTCTTGAATGTGTGTCCGGTTTTCACAGGAGAAGCGCTGGGCGCGGCCGGCACGGAATTCGGCTTTACAGTTTCACTGAACGATGCTTTTCCATTGATCGTGCCGCCGTTGCTGCCTGCGTCCCAAGTGACCGTCAGGCTGACGGTCGCACCGCAATCGTCGCATTTGCCGTCGCCGTTCACGTCGACGTGGTTCGCATATTCCTCGCTGGAATCACCACAAGCGGAGCAGGTTTTCGTGCGCTTGTGCTGCGTATCATCGGCTTTCGCCCACGAACCATAGGAATAGCTGTGATCTGCATAATCATAGGTAGATGCGCTGCAGGACGTGCAGGTTTTTGCACGTCGGTGCTGCGTATCACTGTACTTGCTCCATGCGCCAGTGGAATAGCTATGATTTCCGTATTCCGTTGTGGAGTACCCACAAGTGCGGCAGGATGCTGTTCGGCTGTGCTGACTGGAGGAAGAATTGCTCCAGGAGCCATAACTCATGCTGTGCGAAGCGTAGTCATAGTCTGTCGCGCCGCAGTTCCGACAGGAACCAGTGCGCCGGTGCTGACTGGACGAATACTGCTCCCACGAGCCATAGCTATAGCTGTGACCACTAGAATAGATTGTTTCGGATTTTGTCTGACCGCAAGCGCAGGAGTACGAACGGTAGCCGTTGCTGGTACAGGTGGCAGCCTGCTCATTCTGAAGAATCCATGTATGGCTGCCGCAGTCCGGGCAGGTACCGGAACCGTAACCACCAGCGCCGTGACTCTTATAGGTGTAAGTGCCAAGGTACTGGACGTAGTGGCAGGCGTAACACTCGTTATAGTTTGCATGACCGCGCGAGGAATGTGCAACTTCAACGTATGTGCCCTGGAACGAATACTTTCCGCATGAAGGGCAGTTGCCAATGATGGAGCCGGTGGACTGAACAGAGATACCCGGCGCTTTCTTGATGCCGTTGAGTGCAGTGGTGGCGGCGTCTGCGTTCTGATACACGCCGTACAGATCATAAAAATACCGGCTGCTGCGATTGGACGCCGCCCAATCATAGGTGTAGAACGGCACCGTTGCTTCCGGATAGCCGATGATGTAGGCGATATAGAGCGTATCGCCAGCATCGGCCTCGCGCCAGAACGCATCTTCACCGATGCTTTTCAGAACCGTTTCGCCATAGTACATGGTGATCGTGTTCAGATTGTCGCAGCCATAAAAGGCGTGGTTGCCAATGACCGGGGCCAGCGGCAGTTCGGCGGTAGTCAGCGCCGTGCATCCCTCGAACCAGTACGCAAGGTCGGAGATCGTCAGGGTGCTCATATCGTCATACCAGACTTCCGTGATTTGCTCCCGATAGTCCGCCCACGGCTGGTCATCTGCGCTTTGGAATACGGGCGCCTCACCAGAACCGGAAATGGTCAGCCAGCCGTTACTGTCCAGCTCCCAGCGGATGCCGCTGCTCTGAATTGTGCCGCTGGCAATCGCATCACTGGCCGCAAACGCCGAAATGCTCAGAGATAGCATCATGCAGAGGGTGAGCATCAAAGCTGCAAATTTTCTCATTTTCATGTTTTAACCCTCCTCCATGACGGCAGCAATCGTAAACACGACGGTTGCCGCAGCGACGTTGGTGACAGCCTCGCTTGCGGACACCTTTGCGCGGTAGCGGATGGCAAGCGACTTTTCCGCAGGGATTGCAGGAAATGCGTTTTCTGCCAGCGTCAAAGCGCCTGCGCCTTTGGTCTGGCAGCCGTTGATGTTCAATGCAATGCTGTTCTTGCTTGCCGTAAAATCGTCAAAATTTCCGATTTCAAACGTGCCCGCCTGAACATCTACCTTGGTCACACGAATCGCGCTGTTTTTTCCGGTGTTGGTAATCATGGCATTATTGGCTGTCACAACATAGCCATCCACCAGTGAAACCGGCAAGCAAGCCGGAACCGTACACGAAATCGGCGTGACGGTATTGACTACCGTAAGGGTAATTGGCACTTTTGCTTCGGTCGTTTCAGCCGCCGACACACCCACGGACAGTGATAGGATCATTGCCAGTGTCAGGAGTAAAGTGATAACTTTTTTCTTACTCATCACTGCACCTCCTTGGGCCAGAGGTATGCGGTATGGAGCGTCAACTCCGTCTGTACGGAACCGATCTGCTTGCCGTCGCGGAACGCCGTGATCGTTACGGTGCAATCCACGTTCCCAAACTCCGGCGCTTCCAACAGCGTGAGCGTCGAAATACTCTTGCCCGCAGCCAGCTCAAAAGCGTCGGCAATCAGTGTATTGTCCTTGTTGCGGCGAATCTCGATTTTGTAGGTATCGCTCTTGCTATTGTTCGTGAACTCAGCCTTCACGTCGGTTGCCCCGACAATAGCATACAGATGAGCCGGAGCAACAACAGAAAGCTGACTTCCTGCGACGATAGCGTTGAGTTGCTTTTGGGCTTCGCGCAGTCCGCTGACATCGTAAAAGATGATTTCGGTTTCTTTGTTCTGCTTCGCGCGCTCGGTAATTCTGGCTTTGATGGTGTCGATGACGGCTAGCGTACTGTCGCGGTCAAAAATGATTTTTACTGCATCATCGACTCTGGCTGCAATCACTTCCGGTGTACTTGTGCCGTTGTTACAGTACACGGCCTGAACGCCGCCGCCCCAGACGAGCAATCTGCCCTTGATAGTCACGTTATCCAGCGTGATTTTACCATCCGCTGCGCCGCAGCCGATAATCAAATCGCCGTCCACGGTCAGATTTTTCAGTTCCACGTCGTCGGTACGAATGAGAACGCTGCCTTTAATGTCCTTGTCGTAAGTGCCCTTGGACACAATGTAAGTGCCAATGATGTTGTAAAAAATCTGCGCAAATTCTGATCTGGTGATGTTGTCCAGCGGCGCGAGAATTTTTCCTCTGCCGTGGATATAGCCAGCACCTACCATCGAGCGCACATAAGGCAGCGCCCATGCGGAGATTTTGTCACGGTCAGAGAACGCAGACAGATCCGTTTTTGCGTATGCGTCATAGTCCAACTCTAACGCTCTTGCTACAACTGTCATTGCCTCCTGCCTGCTGATCGGTGCGTCCGGGGCCATAGACGAGCTGGAACGTCCGTTATACGTCCCCATTTGCACGGCGAGCGCAACGTCCTTGTAATACCACTTGTTCTTGGAAACGTCCTTATACTGCGAAATATCCGCCGCCTTGTAGCACCCGAACGAGCGGTTGATGATTGCTGCCATCTCCGCACGGGTCATGTCTCCATTGGGGTCGATGACGGTAGCGCTCTTGCCGTAAAGCAGACCGTTATCCACGGCGGCGCTCACGGCTTCGGCATACCACGCGCTACGGTCATAGTCCTTGAAATCTGTTGCTTTGCGGGTAGTCGTTCCTGCCGCCGACGCGCTGACTGCCAGCGATAAGCAGGATACCGCCGCGAGGAATAATGCGAGGATTCGTTTTTTCTTCACGTTGAATACCTCCTGTTAGAATTTAAGGGGAACGCTTTGGGCGTTCCCCTTGGATGGATCGCGATCAGACCGCATCCCAAGCGATAATGAACAGCACGGAAGCA
>OLXT01000496.1_pt1 | contig 17784 bp, 9 predicted proteins | sample 1673931 | NCBI WGS metagenome assembly OLXT01 (sample SAMEA103958134, study PRJEB25191) | human gut metagenome | reverse complement strand
TTTTGATTCTATTATATCTTAAAATCATTCAAAGGATGGTCTATGAGATATAATAAAGATATTCTATAATTGGTCGCGAAGAACGACAAAGGAGTATGTATGGCACTTAAATTTAGAGGCAGTTACCTTAACAGGTACGAACAAGCACATGACTTGTATCAAGACAATGCTTACTTCAATCAAGCAGATTGGGATACATTGTCAAAACGCGGCGACTTAGATATGTATGCAGCTATATTGCAAGACTCATCTAAGTTGCCGTCATATGATGCTCTTAATAAAGAGTATCGTATGGACCTTATGGATACAAGTACAAGAATGACTCTTTATGCAAATGAGTTGTATGGTGACAAAACAAATACCGACGAAAAGCGCACAGAAGATATTTACGACGAAATGGGTAATGTCACTGGTACAAATGAGTATACTATGTCTGACTATGAGTATACTAAAAAGTTGCTTAAAGAACAGACTGATAAACTTGTAAAAATTGAAGCTCGTAAAATTGCTCAGCAGCAAAAAGAAGAAAACAGCAACTTCTTTACCAATTTCGTAGGCGGCATAAATGAGTTCTTAATCGGCGGTATGGAAGTAATCAACGATTTGTTCAGTCTTGCAGAAGGTGTCCATGACGGTTTTGCAAGCATGGCAAATGGCGGTTCTTTTGACGAAGGATTCAGAAACGCTTTTAATACCGGTGAAGGAGGTTCTGCTGATTGGCGCCCATTTGACAATGTTGGTTGGACTGATGCTCTTGTACAATGGAATATTGATAATACCGATATTCGCGACCTTGACGGCAATATGACAAGCAATTTAGCTGGCGTATGGGGTCAACTTACAAGGATGGTAGGTCAATATTTGCCGTTTACAGCTATTGGTAAAGCTGCTGGTGCAGCAGGAGCATCTGCCAAAGTTGCATCTGGCATTTCTCAAGGCATGTATTATACTTCATTGTCTGCAGCGAATTTAAGAGAATTTGCAAGTAATCCAGCATATGCGTCAGTTCCTACGTGGGCTATTGCAACAAACGCCGCTGCCAAAGGTGCTGTAGAGTATCTTGTACAAGCTGGCTTAAACAAGCTGATGGGTGCTTCTACACTTGATAGATTAGTATTTGGTATAACTAAAACAGCAGGTAAAGGAACTGCGAAGATAACAGCTGGTTCTGCATTAAAAAGAATTGGCATGGATGCTTTCCATGAAGGTATTGAAGAAGTATTTCAACAATATGGCGACTGGTTAGTTGACCAAGCATTTGCGGTTAAGTATAATGACTTCAAATATACAACAGATATATCTGGCAAAACTATATTGATGTCTTTTATATTAGGTGCACTTGGTTCGTTTGGTGCATCTGCTGTAAGTGTAGCTGCTTCTGCAACTGGTGATATTGTATCTTCGCTTAGACATCAATTTGTATTTACAAAGAATCCTTTGAAATCTTGGTCGTTCAAACAAACAATGAATGATATGGCTCAACAATATAATTCTGTTATGAACGACAAGACTATTAGTGCAGATACAAAACGAGCTGTTGCTGGTCAAATGTATGTTAACTATCGAGCTATTGCATCATTCTACAATGTTGTAGGTCAAGAGCAATTTAATCAAGCACTTGAATTGTTGAACAGAATAAGTGACTCTAAATATCAACTTACAGATGTAATGATTGAGAGATATGCAACCGACTTGATGCAACAAGTACACAAAATGCCTGCAGAAGCAGCTGCTAATGCGCTTAAAGAAGTTGTTAAAAATGCTCATTTGCAAGAGCCTACAGCTACTATTGAAGCCGATACTGATACTGCAGATTTACCTGCTGATGTTAAAGAAGCAGCAGTTAATATTGCAAAAGATATTATCACAAAAGATACAGGTGTTAGCAAAGTGATTTTTGTAGATGGCGGTGCGACAGCTGTACAAGTTGGAGATACAATGATTGTACCTCAGGCAATGACTGACACATTCACTGCTGATGGTATTATTAAAAGTGCACAAGAAAATACAATTGTAGCAAACATTTTGGCATCTCCTAAGCTTACTCATTCTGTGGATTCACTGACCGATTTGTATGAACAAATTTATAATGTTAGTACAAATAATACAAAAATAGTAGCCGTATACAATGCCTTGTTTAACCCAGAATTCAGAGCAATTATTTGGGGCGTGGCTAACCAAGACTTGTATAGCTTTATGAGTAACCTTAATGAAACAATTGCTGCAGCTCGTAAAGGTACGCCGTCAGAAGCTAAATTTACACAAAAGGTCAAAGCAACATTAGCAGAGTTACAGAAAGAACTTATTGCTTATTGTATAAATCAAACTAATGCTAATTTTGATGACCTTACAATTTTAACAAAAGATATGAAACAATACATTCATGATAGTCGTTGGAATATAACGATGTATCACAATGTATTGGATGGCAAAGCAACTGAACAAGATTTGGCAGCATTGTCAAGACGTTTGAATGCAGCTCCTATTGACGCTAAACGCAAATCGGATATTGCAGATAAGTTGAAGTCTGACAAAAGGAATATTAGACTTTCCGGTTTGCGTGAACTTGATTATTTGTATGACCATACTTGGACATCACCTTATGACGGTACAAAGTATTTGCCTAATGATAGTATTCCTAATAACTTTATGAATACTTTTATGCAGGAGAATGGTCTTGATATAACATTGCTTAAAGTACCGCCTTTGGAAAGTTATCCTGCATATGAACAAATAATGATTGAAAAAGGCGAAGTGACGCCTGAAACAACATTGTCGTTCTATCGTGACCAGTTCCAGATGTTTACAAACAATCAGTTTGATTTTACAGTTATAGATGGTAAAGTTGTAATAACAGAGCTTGATAAAGAAGTACAACAAGGTTACAAAACTTACAATGAGAATTTGGACTACATTTATACTGGTACATATAGACGCGATAAACAGTCTATTGTAAGAACTAACTATGCAATGCTTAATCTTGTAACTCCTTATTTGAACAGAGAATTAGATGCAGTTACAAAGGCCAATGTCAAAATAAGCGATGTTATCTATAATCCTGGTTATTTGTCAAAGAACACACTCGATGCTATAAGACAAAAGTATGGCAAAGTAACACCTCAAACAACCTTCTTGTATATGCGGGATATGTTCCTTAATAAGACAAAAGGCAAAATAAGCATTGTGATGCGTAATGATGGCAGCTTTGTTTTTGTAAATATTACGCCTATGCTTAATGTATTGCATAGTCCAAATATAAAATTTAAGGAAGGTGACCATAGAGCATCTGAATACTTTAAGTCTGAATTTTTGGAAGGTTCGCTTAAAGATATGATTATCAAGGAAGGTCATTTTAACGGCGACATTTTCTATGATACAGATACAAATACAATTTATTTGGATATTGATGGCGATAAAGACCTTACTTTATTTGCGTTGTTACATGAATTCCAACATGCTCTTGCAGCAGAAGAATCTTTGTTAAGAGGTACAGCTGAAACTTGGCTCTTACCGTCTAAATCTCCTAAGTCTTATAAAGAAAAATTTGTTGCAGATGTTAAAAAGCATAGACCAGAGCTGTTTAAAAATGAGCCTAAAGAAAGGCACATGCAAATAGCTGAACAATTTGTATATAATACAACTGGTGTAGTAGACTTTTATCCGACTCTTGTAAAAGACAAAGGCAATGGCACAATAGAAGTCGTATTACCTTGGGGTTCTCGTTATACATTCACATATGACTTTACAACTAAACAATCTATTATAAATAGGTACAGAAAGACTGCATTACTTGCAAATATGTATATTGCTGATGATGGCACACAGTTCCGACTTAGTATGACTGCTCCTCAGAGTTATCCCGGCGGCGGTGGTATTATATTGCAAGATGGTAGTATATTTGGTGCACCTGCTGGCATAGGTGATGTTCATGGTCCTGTTCAAAAGAAAGTAAGTCTTAATTTGGAATCAGAACCAATTGTAACAATACATTTTATTGACAAATCTATAAGCAGAAGCGGTTATCCTGAGTATGCAATAGATATTGATAATGTAATGCCTAAAGCAGAATATATGGCTACAGCTGAATTGATAACTCAATTACAGAATCGCGGTCATATTGTAACACTCACAAGAATTGACAAGAATGCTGAAGGCAAAGTAACTGGCACAAAGACACTTCGAGTTGACGATTTCATGCTTGATGGCGATGGTATGTTGCAAGAAATTGGTGCTATTACTCAACAAGTTTACAATAAACAGATGATGGCAAATGACAACAAAAAGAAGTTACTTGATTATCCTGTTTATCGTGAAATTAACGAGTGGTTCAAAGAAGCATTACCAGACAGAGAAATGCAACCCAATTCGTTGTGCGGTTTGATTTTACCTGATGGTACAATAGGTTATACTTCCCAGTATTGGACACATCTTGAAGTGACCCGTGCAGCTGTTACTCATTTTGCACCTGAAGGAAAAGATGTCAAGATTGACAAATTCAATAATCATGTTGTAGAAATTGCATTGAATGGTCGTTTTGGTAATGGATTTCAAGACAGCATTAGCATTCGTATCAATGGCTCTATGAATATTGATATGCAAGAGTCGTTAACAAACTTAATCGATGAAGCTTTAATGCATAATGCTAATCTTGAAATTGAACATAGACCTACAGGTGTATATATCACTGCAGACCCTTCTATGAGTGGTCGAGAAGTTATGCGCGACCTTCGTAGACTTGTTAATACTGCTCGTGGCAGAGTGTCTAATGTACCAGCAGATGTTAATTACACTCGTGAAAATCCTCGTCCCAAGGATAATGTTGTAGCAGAACAAACAGCTCAACCAATTGTAGAAGAACCTAAGGTTGAAGAAGCTGCAAAGGAAGAACCTAAAAAAGAGCCTGTTGTTAAAGAGTTACCACCTGAAAAACCTAAAGAAAAGAAACAATCTGTAAGGCCTAAACGTCAAAATACAAAGTACATCACAAAAGAAGAAGCAGGACAAAATAAAAAAGGTCGGACTGTCTATAAATATACATATGCACATAACACATATGTATCTAATAAAGACGCTGAAAAATCTAACCTTAAATATTTTATCCGTAAAAATAGGCCCATTCAAATGAGCACAGATATGCAAGAGTTCATTGTAAATGCTAATAAATACAATGTACCTGAGCATATTTGGAAAAAGATTGAGAGTGGTACTTTGACTCGTCAAGATGTTATGGACGAATTCCGTGAAGCAGAGTCAATGGATAGAAATACGTTTGACTTGTATAATGAAGCATTCTTCCATAATGATTACGTTAAATCTTACAAGACAGTTGAAAATTTTGTAGAAGGCTCAGCTATGGCTGACTATTATGCATTACGAGTTATAATGCGTAAAGTTGGTTTAATCGAAGAATCCATGTGGTCAATGAGCAGAGATGCTGTTGTTGCTATAACAAAAGATTGGCTTAAAATACCAGATATTAAAAAGTTGTATGATAGAATTCGTTTAAGATATAGTTCATACAAAGGTCAACCTATTGAAATAAATCGTGAAGCTGCAAAAATTACATTTATGAAGTACTATGATGGCTCTGTTAATTCTCTTGCTAAAATAGCCTCTATTGTAAAATACATTGCAGTTAACGGTTGGGATGTAGCTGGTCAAGTTAAAACAACATCTGGTGATAAGAAGGCTCAAACAAAACGCCATCAAGAAGACCTTGATTTTACAATAGAAGAAAGCATTGCTGATGAAACTGCTACTGAAGCTTTTGAAGAAGTAGAAGATGCAATGAGCCGTGAAGAACGTCGTGACTTGCGTCAAGAGATTTTGAACTACTATGCGGAACAAATTCGTGGACAAGACTTGCATATTACAAAAGAAGCCATGGTTGAAGCAGTTAACAATCTTACTGATGATCAGTTACGTAACTTCTTTGCAAAGATTGAAATTAGCGATATCACAGCTCGTAAGTTGTCCAATGAAGAAATGAACAAAGTACTTAAAGGCGAAGACAAAGCTATTGTAAAAACAAAGAAGTCCATTTATCAATCTATATATCAAACAGCTGCAAGTATTCGCAATAATCTTAGCCCTAATGAAAAGAAGAAATTCCTTGAAGCACACAGTGATTTGTTTACTGATGACCTCAAAGTTAAACCTGAAGCATACACTGGCAAATCGTTTGAAGATGCGGCAGAGGTCAGGGATGAAATTAAAAAGATTAGTGCAGACGTTAGAGCTGGTGTATATGAATCAAAGACTATTGAAAAAATTGTAAAGTCATTACAATATTGGCGTAAACGTGCAAAGAATAAATCTGTTGCAAAATATCGTGAACAAGCCAAAGGTAATCGTGAATACAAAGCACAAGAATTAAAATTCAATAACAATGAATTTGTAATTGACAGCACAATTGAAATACCTGTGCAACTTAAAAAGATTCTTGACACAACCTTTGATGAATTTGCAAAGACTGATGTCAAATACCTCACAACAGAAGGTGAAGTCCATGTTAAGATGAACCTTAAAAAGTTTGAGGAAGAAAACTGTCAGAGATTTGCTCAATTCACAGACAAAGATGTGCAAGACATAATTGACTATTACAGTCACGCAGTACTTGTTGGTAGAACCAATGAAGAAAGTATTCGCAAGTTCAATGCCTTTAAGTTGTACGTACTTGGTTATTTGCATAAACTTGGTACCGATGGCGTATTGCATATAACAGCAGAACAAATGACATTGCTTGATGAAATGATACGTATGACTGCTACTGGTGCTGGTACAGATTTGTCAGTATTCCAATCTATACTTAAATGGCTCAATCCCAACAAAGCAATTGTACAATCTATTGCAAAATCTGCAGGTATTGAATTCCGCGAGGAAGATATTGACAAAGTAACTGAATCCATCAAAACAGGCGATGTTAAAAAGATTGAAGCTGCTATGACCAATATGTATGAGCAAGGCCTCAAGTTATATACTGGTGGCAAAAAATCTTTCCTTGACAAATTGTGGAAATTCCAAAGAATGGCAATGCTATCGTCGCCAGGTACATGGATTCGTAATATTGTATCTAACAGCCTTGTCAAAGTTGGCAATGATGCAGGTGCAGTATTAGGTAATTTATTCTTGCGCAAACATAGACAAGGTCAATACAAACTTACCGGTAAAGCACCTGTAGAGCTTAAAAGCCAAAGAGTTGGTAAAGAATGGCGTCAATTTGGTAAAATTAAAGTTGACAATAAATACGCTCGCTTTATTAAAGACCAAATTATTGATTCAGGCTTAATGAATCTTACGACAGAAGGTCTTAACAAATATGACATTCGCAAGATGGATAAGCATAATCAAACAGGTGTTGATATACTTACTGATTTGATTATTAACTCTGTCACAACAAAGATATTTAACCAAAACCAATTTGATACCAAGTTTATGAACACTCTTGGCAAGGCATTATTCAAAGTATTGTCTGATGACCCTTGGATAAATCGTCGTACAATTAGTTACCTTGGCAAGATGATGCAAGAAGATAACATTGATATATCCAAAGGATTAAGTCAAGAGGTCATGGAAGCTTATGCAGAGGCGTATACATTAGCTGCTTGGGACTATATGCACAAACCCAACTTCTTCACAAATATTGACCAAGGCATTAGACAACGTGCAGGTGAAGCAGGATATTTCTTGTGGAAACAATTAATGCCATTTGCAACCGCAAGTTGGAACTGGTTCATGGAAGGTCTTAATTATACTCCAATTGGAATGGTCAAAGGTTTTATACAATATGCAAGACTTGAAAAGACTATTGACAAGATGGAAGAAGTAAGACGTAAAGGTGACCAGATGCCTTCAAGCAGATTTGCCGAGTATCTTGCTAAACGTACATTCGGTAAAGGTATAATTGGTACAATTGGCTTAATGATAGGCATCGGTCTTGGTGCAGCTGGTTGGGCAGGTGTAGATGAGGACGATGACAAGATTAAGTTAAAGTTTGGTGATTTGTATATAGACGTGTCTGACTTGTTCGGTACAAGTAGTCTTCTCATAGGTATTGCTATGAGCAATCCTTGGAAAAATACTGATGCTACATTTGGCGAAAGGTTCTGGGATGCTATGACACAAACCTTTGACCAATTGTTTATGGACAGTACATTTAGTGATTTGTACAATGAATTTGAATATACAGACTCCTTTGCCGATTGGTTATTACAACAACCTGCAAGTATGTTAAGCACCTTTGTTCCTAATGTTATTAAAACTTTCAACGGTCTATTGTATAATCACAAGATACAATATAGCAGTGATATAATGTATGGCTTTGAAAGCTTTGTAATACAGTCTATTCCTGGTATTGCATATGCCTTCCCCAAAAAGGTTGACCCTTACACAGGTGAGGTAAAACAAAAGTACAATGTTCCATTCATCTTTGACTTTATCAATCGCATGGGACCTGTCGACTTTAAACCTTATAGTGTAAGTGATGTACAACGAGAGGCCGTTGCACAAGGAGTACAGAAGACAGACTTAACAGGCAAGTATAAAGATATACCGGCATTTGACAATAAGCAACGTCAATTGTTAAATGAAACATACGGACAGTTAAATAACCAAGATTTGAAAAAGTTGTATAATGACCAAATGATTGTACGTGTTAAAGATAAAGATGGCAATCGTGTTGAGTTAAGATACAGTCAAATGTCATCGGAGCAGAAAAAAAGCGCTATCGAATCTGTTATGACCGATAACGCTAAACTGGCAAAGATATATGTATATACTCAAAGTGGTGGTAAGTATTATGCAACTGATTCGGAATACCAAGAGCTTAGAGCTGCTGGTATTTTGAAGAATGTGTTCAGAGAAACAAACAAGTTAAAAGGATTCAAGTAGTCCGATACCATTTGTTTCTAACCAATCGCTCATTCAACCATTGTAATTCCTCAATAGGAGCAACAATTTCTAAATAGTCTCCGGCGAACGGGCATCTCACATAGAGGTGCTCGTTTGTCATTTCAAGGAATCTTAATGAACCTTTAACATAGCGACATCTTTCAGTGATGTACCTATATGCTTGATGCTTGTCAAATTCATATGGTATAAATGTATTGCTATGAATTGTTACCATATTCAATCCTCCTTATGATTGATTTTAATATATAATATTTTCAGGCCATATATTCTATTGAGAGATTTGGTCAGAGGTCAATATTATATCTTAAAATCTTTTATAGGGCCATTCAATAATTGAATTTGAATCGATTTATTTTATTGCCATCGACGTCCACCCAATCAATTTCTAACAGGTCTGCTGTTCTTTCAATATACCACATATAATCCAAGTCTTTCTTGAACTCATTGAAGTCTATTGTATGAATATCTTCATTGACAACTTTGCAATGTTCTGGTATGCCTGCCATCTTGTTGTAAGAAGGTACTCCATTCCTATACTTAATCTTGTACAATTCACCATAATTTGTATCTTTGGTGGCAACCACTCTGTTGGCTCTTGTCAATGGAATCTCTGTACCATCTGACATTCTTTGTACAACACTTCTAAATGTTGGACCTTTACGACAGAACATTGTAAAATCTTCAACGTCTTTGTCTTCCACAATTGACTTGATAATATCTTTACCTAACAACAAATATTGTATGGCAGCCTTTGAACACACAAATGTATCAAGACCACCTACGTTTGGATAGCCAGGTCTTTTCCATGTATAGTTCAACCATTTACCACAAAGTTTTGTATACTTGGCACGGTTGAATCCATCCCATTCAATTTTGCCATCCCATCCTTCTTTCAAAGACAGATAGTTGTTAACATCTCTTTGCCAAATGCAATGTTCTTCATCAAACTCAAGTTCCATGTTCATAACTTTCATGAACTCGTCACAAACCTTGTTAAGTTTGTCCATATACTTACGACGAACATACAAAAGAATACCATCTGTATTTGTTTGTATAACTTTAAGTTCAGGTATTTGTTTATACAAATTACAACCGAGAGATGCCAGAACTACTTGACCTAATCTACAAGTTGTAAGACACATGTATTTGTCATACAATGGAAGATACTTATTACCAGATGCACCGAACACTGTGTTAAGAATAAGTTTGAATACATGTACTTGTTCTTTTTCTTCTGGCGTCTTATCTTCCTTATGTTTTAACATAATTCTTGTATCACGAATCCAACGATACTTTTCTTTGTCTTTAATAGCTCTTGACAAAGAATTAAAATTAAGCATCAATGCAGGATAAAAAGAACCTACATCTGCATTGAGTAATACCCATTCATCATTCGACTCTACATACAAATTGTCAGACCATACTGAATGCAAACCACCATTGCCAAATGTAACCTCTGAACCAAACAAATTAAAAGTTAGTGTTTGAGCAGTAGGTACATCTTTGACTATCTTGTACGGATTGTTTAAGATTTGGTCTACAATTTTAGGCGGCATTGCGTCATACACATACTCTCTGATATGTTCAGGCAATATTACTCTGTATTCAAATTCATCTGCAAATGTTGTATAATGTGCATCCAAAACCTTTGCCGTCAAATTGGCATTGGTGTTCTTGTAACAATCTCCTTCGGGTATTCCAAAGACACGACCAACAGCAAGTTTACCAGCAGTATAATCAAACTTGACATACCGATGATAATACATTGAAGCATATACATCATGTTTATTGTAAAAGATAATGGACTCTTTGTCCTCATCTGTTAAATCTTCCTTATCAAATGGAACCTCTGTTTCACGAATATCCAGTCCCATTATTGCTTCACAATCTTTAAGACTGCCATCATTTGCGTCGTCCATCAATTCTTGATATGCAGGTAATCTCAATTTTCTTTTTGCAAATGGTGCCAATCTCATATGTTCAGGCGACTTAAATTGTTCACGAGGGTTGATAATTACATCATTAACACATCGTACTTGTTCAGGTGTAAAACCTTGATATATTGCATTTGCAATTATAAGGTCATATCCTTTAATATTGTAACCAACCACACATACATTATCTTCCTTAATAAGTTTAAGTAATGAATCACGTGGATGTGCGTCATCTGATGTGACTGTTACAAATGTATTCTTAATATTCTCTGTCAAGTTGTTGTCATCTGGAAAATCACCAAATGTACAGCACCACCAATGTGGATACACTTCAAAGTCAAAGAATCGTAATTTCATAATTCCTCCTTAAAATGGCTTATAATCTAAGTCGTAATTTTCACCATGCTTTACAAATACTTGTGTAGCTGCAGATGACCCATCAACTTTCAACAGGTCAGTTTCCATATCATACAATGCACAAATATCTTCTTTGAATGTATACATTGTAAGTATCTTTTGATAACCATTTTCTTCTGCCCATGCTCTGTATACTTTGTACATTGTCATGCATCTTTTGCCAACAAAATCTCGTATTCTATAATCACAATCGTATAACCATTCATGCAATGGACTCTGTCTACGTTTGAACAATTCCAAAAGATGCTGTTCAGATTGAGTTATTCTAAATCTGCCTTCTTCCAATGCTGTCTTAATTGCTTGCACAGATTTGAAAATAAAGTATTCCATATCTGCTTCTGTCAAACGTTCAATAAACAAAGGGTCTGGTTTTTCAACCTTGTGATTAAGCTCAATGAGAATCATGCGACGATACAAACCCGAGGTCTTATCCATAATCATTGGCAATCTGTTACAAGAAAACATACAGGTTGCATAAGATACGTACTCAACAGGTTCTGCATATATCTGTCTAACTGTAATTCTGTCACCCGATATGATGGACTTAAATCTGCCTGTATATTGTAATGTTTTACCATCGACCACGTCGTCATCGATGTTACAAAGTTTATCCATCATTGTTGCAAGGTGATAGTCTTTATCAAAGTCTGTAAGTGAAATATGACTACAATTTTGTTCACCCAACATCAGTGCAATTATATTTGTGAATGTTGATTTACCTGTACCACCTTCACCTTTGAAGATAAAGAACTTTGCAAACATATTCTTTTTGAGCAATGTATAACCTGCCACTTGATACAAAAATTGCATTTTAATCGGGTCACCGTTGCTTATATCTTTCATGAATTGGTCAATACGTGGAGAATATACCGGGTCTGTATTGTACGACCAAGGTATATAAATTGTATTGTATTCAGCTTTGTTTGGTACTTGCAATTCACCGGTTACAAGATTTATAATACCATTTCTTGCAGCTATCTTGTACCAATCTTTGTTAAATTCTTCTGACTTAACTTGTGCTTTAATACGTATAAAATTGATAACCTCAATACGTTGAGCATGACCAAGGTTCTGACTCAATTCCATATGTATAATTTGTTCCAATTCAATTACCGATATGGGTTTATAATAAACACCATTGAACTTAAATACTTTGTCGCCATAAGCAATTATGTCATATCTTGCTAATAACTCATCCGCCATGGTGTTAAGTATATTTTGTTTATCTGCTGTGTTCTTCTTTTGTTTCTCATGCTTACGAAGAACTGTTTTGAATAACTCCGCATTTGTAATTGCAGTATCAAATAAGTTTTCATTGATAATGCGAATACATTTTTCTACTTCTTCGTCGGTTAATTTATGGGACATCTCTAACTTTGAACGCCACTTAAATAAAGCATCATTACGACCATCACCATCAGTCATACCTATGAACGAAGGTGTTGAATCATTACAAATTGGCTTTAAGAAATATGGTATTTCCTCAACATAATCATGCCATTTGCCCCAACGCCTATGAGGGTCATTACATGGCAATACCACGTAACCAGTATCATTGGCACGCGTATCAATTACAATATTCAAACCACATTTCATTTTAGCACCACTACGTATGCTATTAGTTGGGTCTTGAAACAAGATGTGTATACCACGAGATGTGTAATTGCAGGAGTATTCAACCTCGAATTTTTCAAGCAATTTTTCAACATATTCTTGTGATTGACTATCTTCTACATTATCAATATCTACAACAACATAACCTTTTGGTATAACCCATCCTACACGCATGCCATCTTCGACAGCCTCTTGTGCCTCTCCATAAGACATAGGATTAGACCGCCATTTATTTATGGCGGCCTTATAATCAAGGTGACTGTCGTATTCTTTATCTATCCATTGCTCAGGTCTGTATCTTGGTATCAATACATACTTGCCATTTGGATAAATTCTATTGAGTCTTGCCAACATTTCATCCATACTATTTACACCCCACTTTTTATTGCGAAAAATAAATCAGCTAACTTTTGTTTATTATTAACAATCTTCCAAACCTTTTCTTCCATTGTGTTATCTGCAATGAGAATGTCTACTTGAACAGGTTTCGTCTGACCCATTCTCCAAACTCTTTTGCACATCTGGTCAAAGTTTATAAATGAATAATCCATTGTATAAAAGATTATTCTATTACACATTTGAAGATTATAACTGTCGCATTGGGAACATTGCAGTAATAATACATTGTATTTACCAGTCTTAAAACTTGTAATATCGTCGGTGCTTGTTATACCTTTTGTATTCAATAATAATTGTATATCTGCAAGGTCTGCTTGGAATTTATATACAATAACTGTTGGTTCATTGTTAAGATTATTAACCAGCCAATCAAGCTTATTATTATGTTGAAATCTTACAATTTTATTTTCACCGTCATCATTTGGTATGTATAAGAAACCATTAGCAGCTTGTTGTAATTTGCTAATTACTGACAATTTAGTCAATGTCGTTTCATAATCACTACAAGATAAAACACCTTTTTCAGCTGCAAGATATTCTTTGCTTGGTACAAATAGTATCTTATGTACAACTGTATTTAAGTCCGGCATATTGTCGTCTTCGTCATAATCTACACGTTGTGTATACATTGCAATGTTTCTTTCCCAACCAGCTCTATATTTTGCATTGATGCCAATTGGTACTTTAATCATTGCACCATGAGAGAACTTTTGGTCTATATCACACACTTGGTCAATGAATTGTGTATAAGAAATCTTTCCCCACTCACCAATATTCAAATTATGGAATTGACAATAAATATCCACATCACTATTGCCGCGAGGTGTACCAGTTAAACCAAATACGTATTTGCATTTCTTTGTAAGTTGATATACAAGTTTGGAAGATTTACTATTATGTGACTTAATTTTATGACATTCATCTGCCACAATTATATCCCATTTTATTTTAAGTAATCTCTGCCTTGTGTTATCTACAATAGCTGAATTATAACTTATAATAACGGTATTCTTTGGCAAAATATTTTGTGGAACTATTTCTTCTTCCCACATCTTTTTAACAGATGTTGCAGTAGATAAAATAAGTACCTTTGCATTGCCATTCAATGATTTATCAATATCACGTATGGCATCAATGCAAGGGTACGTCTTACCTTTGCCTGGTTTATAGTTCAAACATCCATGCTTTATATCGAGTAAAAATTCGTGACCAAGATATTGGTAATCACGTTTCTTCGTGAGATACTCCTGATACTCCATTTTCTACCTCCAATCGTTGTAATAAAGCTTCTATAATAAGTGGGTCGTCTATTGCAAACCACATACCACCTGCCTTCTTAATCTGTCTACCTACAACTTGTTGTGCATCAGACACTTCACCAAGGTGACCATCTCGTTTTAATTCGATGCCAATGAACATACCCACGGTGTAGTCATCACCAAATACTCTTTGTAGTGTAGATAATTTGACTGGAACACAAGCTGTCAAGTCAGGTCTGCCTTTTTCTGTAAATATGTTCTGTGCGTTTTTGTAAACATAACAGCCATATTTACGAAGTATGTTCATTGTCTTACGTTGTACTTTACTTTCTCTTTCAGTTTGTGCCATATAATACTCCTTTTAGTTGCCGGCTGGGAACTCTAATCAGAGCCCGCATTTAACAAATATCTGCACCGGCCAACAAGTTTTTCTCGTCATATAAGCAAACGACTTTTACTGCTCTGTCCGCACGACTGTTAATCGCCCAGTGGGTTTTCACCATTTATTCTGTTAATATGACGAGTTTCTCGTTATCACCACCATTGTGCAACGAGAGTGGCTACGGGTACAAGAATTGAACTTGTATAGTCGGAGTCAAAGTCCGATGCACTACCATTGTGCTAACCCGCAATAAGGGCCAGAGATGTCTACCGAAAAGGTGCCAACAGGCGGATATTTTATTTGTACGATTAAAATATTTCTTTCCCATCTCTGGCTTTTGGTGGGACCTGTCGAATCGAACGACGAATGGTAATAGCTGCTTCACCAAACAATGCCATTTAAGCCCCATAAAGGGCTCAATTAAGAGCCCATACAATTTATTCGACAGGTTTATAAGACGACGAATCAATCTTGTAGGATACCTTTTCTTCTGTTACATCCTCAAATCTGCCATCTGCAGTCGGACGTTTGGATTCTTTGATATAGGTATCACGTTTGACCGTTGCAATGAACTGACGACCAATGAGGTCTTGACCAATTGTTTCGTAGTCAAGTTCAAGCGTCGCTTTCTGTTCAGGTGTAAGATTCAAGCAAGCTGCAATCAGTCTGTTGAGCGACCATCTTGCATTCTTTGCCAACGAATGATACACCATGCCCATGCCTTCAGGTGACTTCATTGTGAATTTCCACATCGGGTCACCAGCCTTGCTTTCGGTCAGTTCTGCTTCGTCAACGGTGAAAACAAATTCACCTTCTTTTTCCAAATAACCTGCACCTTCATAGTCTGCAAACTTTTCTTTCATTGTTCTTTACTCCTCTGATTTATTTTCTTCTTCGCTTTCTTCGACCTCAGGAACTACAATTTCAAGATGGTCCAGTCTTCCAGCCTTGACTATTTGTTGCCACTTATCGTAGGTGAAGTCCTCAACAAAATCACCTACTTTAAGGGCTATATCTCTTGTGCCAGTATCAATCAATGGATGCGGTCCTACATAAACAAGAAACTTTACTGTCTTTTGTCCTTTATTGTCTAATACTGTTTTTCTACAACAATAGAAAATATTGGACGCATCCTTCATGTACTTGGTACCGGAGTTCTTTGTAAGGTCTGGTATGATTCGCAGCTCTTTGTTCAAGCCACTTGTTTCATACATTTCCATTTCCTTAACGTGAGATACCCACACAAATTGTACTTGCATTTCTTCGGAGAAACGTTTCATATTGTCCTTAATGTTAAGAACCATCTTGGAAACATCTCCCCATTCACTTGTGGACAATTGTTTGCCACCTTTCTGGAATTCCATGTATGCCTTGTAATCATCTTGTAAAGCACCAATGGTATCAATTACAATTGTCTTAAATTTCGGGGCACCAGGCTGTTTTAATTCCCACAATACATCTGCCAATTTTTCAATCGACGTATGTTTAATCTTGCCATTCACAGGTTGGTCATTACGAAGGTTCTTAACTTTAATAAGTCCTTTCTCAATGTCGTTCCTGTATGCAGTCATAAGAACACGACCACCACCGTCATCACCTACCGATATATACAACATCGGCTTTGGATAAGAGCCTGCAATGAGTGTTTTACCAGACTTTGGTTTACCCATATACAGGTCAATTTGATGTGTTACAAAACTATCAAATTCCATACTAACTCCTCCGTTCCAAGAAATCTATAAGCTCGGTATTGAAACCTGGGCCATCAGTGGAATAATAAAGTACTTTGCAATTAGCAAATTGTTCAATCATTTTACAAGACCTGATGTATTCTTGCTTAATTGCTTCATGCAAATCTTTATCTACAATGTTATCTTCACCTCGTTGCATTGAACGTTTCCAAGAATAATTTGTCATACACAATACAACTTTATGACCACTTAACAAGTCTTGCAAATCTCTCAATTGTAAATACGACTTGCAATCTTTCCTTACAAATCTGTATACAAATTCTGTAAGAGGTCCACGGTCTACTATCCAATTCATAACACTCTGACTATGTCTTAAATCAAAGTCGTACCAATTGGACAGCTCTGCATATTTATCATCCAACCTATCTGGTGCTTTTGCAATTGGATAATTATAATGTGTATGCAAATAATTAACCAATGTTGTTTTACCACTACCATCCACACCTTCAAAGTATGTTATCATAATGCACCTCCAACATATTTCTGTTCGAAACGTTTAAGCTCAATAAGACATTCTGTATACGAAGGTCGCAATGATATTATTCTTTGTAGGTCGTCATGGTCTTTGAAATATGCTATTGTTTGCAGATTGTCAAATCCTTCAAATATCTTACGATGTTTATCCTTTGGTTCATGAATCAATGGAATACAATCTGCTCTGACTGCTTCCCAAAACCTTGCAGATAACATTGCAGGGAAATCTTTATAATCGTCGTCTGCAATAATTGTATATCTTGCATGACTTATTAACGATAACCAATCTGGTCCATACATTCTTTGACTTACATATTGGTAATTTGGATTCTGTCGTACAAAATATTGTACCAATTCTTCTGTACGATGCGACCAATCTCCCAACATTATGTCACCTCTTAAACCATCAAGCCATTTCAATTGTGAAAGACGATGTTTAATTGTACCATGCATTATGTATGTCAAGTCAATATCTTTTTCCCTGCGAATGAATGGTTCCCAACAACATTGAGTTTCAGACAATGAATAATGATAAGGCAGCTCGGGTATAAGCATCTTCCATGTAATTGGTACAATATGGCCATGATGAAAACATTCCATAAAGCCTCTGTAACGTTCCTCTGTAGGTTTCTCCCACACTGACA
>OLXT01000479.1_pt1 | contig 18238 bp, 17 predicted proteins | sample 1673931 | NCBI WGS metagenome assembly OLXT01 (sample SAMEA103958134, study PRJEB25191) | human gut metagenome | reverse complement strand
ATATGGAACAAAAGAAACGTTGTATCGCCAAGATGTTCAAGTCGCTTGGCAAATAAGATGTTACAGGTGAGTATGGTTTTGAACAATTAACAACGATACAAAAATATAGTCTCAACCGGTTAGTAATCCTGTCCAGTTGAGACTTTTCATTTGTTTCTACCTGTCTAAAATTCTCGATACAACTATCACCATGATAGTTCCTATAATTGTAATGAGGACACAGATGGAAACAACTTTCCAAATCAAACTTGAATGCAGTATTTCGGTGTTTGCCACTATCATGTTGACGAAAAAAGAAGATAGGGCTACCAGTATTACAATAGTGATGTAAAAAGTGTTAGCCGGAATATGGATGGCATTGCCGGATTTCTTCATTCTTCGCTCGGCTTCTTTACATTTGCTCTCAATTTGACTGAGAAAATCACATAGAAGCCTTGTACCAAATTCTACTGCCAGCTTCTGCATTTCTTCAGAAATGATAGGTTTACACTCTCGTATAGAGCCCGACAAATTTTCAACTTCCGTTCTCAATTTGAACACGTTGTCATTCAGCTTGGCAAGTTCTTGCACATTGTTATCGAGTAGGTGGTTTTCTTCCTCTAAACGTTCATTCTTTGGAGTGGATTTTATGGCTTCCGTTTTAGCCATTTCTGCGGTGAAATCAAATTTCTTTTTCATATAACTATCGTTTTAGACTGGTTTTAGGTTTCTTTCCCAACAGACGAACTACTGCACGAGTACATCTGCGTGCCCATTGCAAATCGTCTTCGTCTTTATCTCTCCACGGCAAATCGCTTTGTGAACCTCCACTACAGCCTCCGGTGGCAATATTAGGTGTTTCAAGCAGTCCGACAAAAATTGCAACTGCCATATCTGTAAGTTCCTGACAGTTTTCAGTATCTCTGTAGTCAAACTCATCGTTGAAACAGTCAAGAACTTTTTCCGGAATATAGAACCGATGTTCCTTATCGTCATGGTTAAGCGTATGGGGAATAGTATCAGAATGATAAGTGCTATATCTGGTATGCTCTGTGGATGCTGACGATTTGAGGTTCTGCTCCGTTTGCGTTTCTTTAGACTGATTGCTAAAAGTGGTAACTTGTGGTTTATGATGCAACTTGTCCCATGTTTTAGGGAGTTTTGAAATCATTAAATTTCGGGCAATACCTAATTCGGAAGCTTTATATTTGGTGTTCCCATTCACGAGTGCATAACCACGAAGAACATCATTCCCATCTTTTCTTTCATGTACAGTATAGCCTTTCCGTATAAGGGCATTTTTATACCCTTCCCAAGACCATTTAGGCATTGATTTCAGTACATCCATGCAATCACGATTCACTTTCGGAAGGTTGACATATCTGATTTGTACCGCTGTTGTCCAGCCCCGTTTCTTTGCCACTCGCTCGGCAGCACGTTGAGCACGAAGATGAATGTTATGGTCATTATTGATATTACCATCTTCATCCATACGGCAGACAGCAGCGTGGAGATGTGGAACTCCACCTTCTGATTCCTTATGCAGCCAAACTGTGTATTTGCTGTTAGCCAGATTGGTCTGGCAGGAGCGGACTTTTCCGTCCTTACCGGTAAACACTTGTTTGTCAAACTCCGCAGCGAAATCCTGCCAGAGCCTTTGCCAATCTTCGATGTCGAAGAAACGGGTGTGTTCGGCAGAGGGGCTTAGCTCGATTCTGATCACTGAGTTCTTGACGGGTTTGAAGCGTGATAAGGTCAGTTGCATGGAGTTCCATATCCCCATAGTGTCCGGTTGCGACGGTATCAGATTGTCCAATATCCGATAGATTTTCTCCGGATGTTTTTGTTCTGTGATTCGCCGGTAATATAACGGATGGCGTTTATACCATGTGATATTGCTTTAGCCTTTGCTATCATACTTTTTCAGATTTATCGTTAGCCGGAATCTTATTTCGCTCTTTTACGGCATTCAGAAATTGGCAGACGCTTTCAGCGATATTGCCAAGTTCTTTGAGCCAGCCTACCATGAACGGCACCTGATTGAACAATATCATTCGTTGCTTTGTGGACATTCCGTGAAGTGCAGAGGTGTATTTTACAAGGTCTGACCGACAGTTGTCCAGATTCTGCAACAGGTCTGTTTCTTCTTTCGTAAGCCTCGGTTTGGGCTGGTAGTTGTATGCACAGGCAAGCAAGTAATCGCTTACTGTCATACCGCATAGTCCAGCCTGTGACTTTATATACTCTTTCTGACCGGGAGTTACTTTCGCTCCGATAAAGACGGTTCTTGTTGCCTTATTCTTGTCAGGGGATTGTGTTTGTTTATCAATATTTTGTTTCATATTAATCGTTATAAAAGTGAATGAATAGGTGCGAGCTTGCGAGTACCGCACTAGCGAAGTGTCTGAGCTGGCAAGAGTGCCAATGTACAATCTAACGCAGTGAGGTTATACCTTGGCATATCTTGCAACAGATACCTGTTGATGCTTTACGGCAAGCCGTATGGATGTACAAATCGGCAAATGGATTGAAACTAGGATTTGACATTTCCTACTATGAAGTGTAGGGAATGAATACTGCACACTGCAATCTTTAACCACTTTGCTTTATTCCTCTATATATGCCCTTGCAATAAAGTAAAGTTGACTCAATAATGGTAATCAGGATTGAATTGGTATTCTTTCCCTTCTTTTATCACCATCCGTTTGTTGCCAAGAAAGGTGGCTACTTTGACAGCCTTGTTGTGGCCGAGTTTTACGCCCTGTAACCCGTAGCTTTCTTTCAGCCGCTCCAAATAGTTGTCGTAACTGGTAATATTGCCATCGTCAAAAATGGCATCCAAAGCCGCACGATGTACACTCGCCGGAATTTCCTTGTGCGGATCAAAAGGTTCTTTGCTTGGTCGTCCGAGCTTCTTCTCTTTGGACATATAGGATTCTACCAATTCAGGCAAAGCCTTTTCGTTTATACGGAATGCGAAAGGTTCAAACTCGCGGTCTCGAATATGAATAGCTTCGACAATGCTGACGTTTTTGTCGTCTTTATCCACTTCCACTTGCATGATGGTTTCCGCTTTGTTGTTGAGTTCCGTGCCGATATGTCCACGGGCATGTTCGTCATTCTTGTTCTGATGCAGGATGGTGTGGATATGAATCTGACGGTCGTCAGTCCACTGCATGAATTTGGATATAATATTGGTGGCTTCATTCGGAGAATTGATGTCATACACAAAATCCCTTATGCCATCTATAATGACTAATCCCAAATTTGGAATTGTGTCAATGGCTTGTTCGACTATTGCAAGTCTCATCTCGGGAGAGTATTTGCGCAAAGTCAGCATAGTCAGATTGTCCACATCCTTATCATCGGGTAAATCTGCCAAAAGTTGAATCCGCTTCAATACATTTTGGCAATGATTCTGTCCCTGTTCCGTGTCAATATACAGAATTTGTTGTTTGCTTTTTGGAAAGGAAGCACGATAATGTAAAACGGTACCATTGACCAATGCAGAAGCGGCAATAGCTGAAACATTGAAAGTTTTCTTACTTTTGGCTTTTCCGATGGAAGCACTGAAATTGCCCAATGTTCCGATAACGGCATCATCCACCATCAGTACTACTGGCGACTGTTCGTATGTGCTGTTCACGCTTATGGCAGACTCCTTTATGCAAATAGCTAATTCCTCGGCTGTCGGAATGTTATTGTTCGTCTTCTCCATGGCCTACCAATTTTTAGGGTTTGGTTTACGGCGATGGGAAGCGAGTAATGCATCATTCTCTTCCTCGAAACTCTGCGGAATTGAAGTTTTACGGGATGACTCCAACCATTTATCCAGCTCATCACGATAGATATAGAGGTGCTTGCCTTGTTTTATGACAGGAATATCGTCCTTTTTAACCTTGTAATAAAAGGTTGATAGCGGCATTTTGAGATAAGCACAAGCCTCCTGCACGGTCATGGGGACGTGCGTGTTCTCCTTGACTTCGTTCTGCTTGGAAAGTTTCTCTATCAGCAGACTCTCCATACTTTCGATTCGGTCACATAACTCTCCCAACACTTCGGGAAGGTCATTGAATGTGAATTGATTTTTTTGCATGATTCAAATATTTTATTTGTTAAACATGCTGCAAACCAACACAATGATATTATGCAGACTTTCGCCAGCAGAGGGTAATTTTTCAGTCAGCGATGGAATAATTTCAGTCGGTCAAAACTAGCTGTTTAATTATCTACTTTTTTGAGACAATTGAAATAATACTCTCCCTTAAGGGGAATATCAAGTGGAATTTTACAAGTGGTTATAACCCGGAGATTCTTCGACAGATAAAAAACAGTTGCATCTTTCAGTTCGTGAGGGAATATGGTTTTTATGAATTCAGCGCATTTTTCCAACGGAATACTCAGTCTTATCCCGATATTCCATACAAAATGCCGTATATCAGGAGAACTTAACGGATTGTCGTATTTGGAGCGTATGGGCTTGTATAAGTCACATTGGCCATGAGCAAAGTACTCTATGTTTTCGTGAAGTGTAGCAATGTCGTCTTTTGAGAGGAACTCAGCCATTCTATGTGTGGTGTATTCGTGGATGGCGCACATAATTGCGGATTGACGCTCTGCCTTTTCTTGTTTGATTTCAGCTATGCGGGCATTATATTCGTCTGTGTAATCATTCTTTATGACTGGTGGTACATATGTAATTTTTTCTTTCGGGACAACGTTATCAGATGGCAGTTTTATTTCAAGTGGAACAGATTCTTTTTGCTTGTCAAAAGAAAAACATACGTTGTTCTTGGTAAGGTAGCGGTTGAAGATTTTTTGTGTTATCGCACAAGGAAGCACTAAACCGGCAATGCCCAATATAATATACGTGGTATATTCCGTCAGATAAATTTGGTGCTTGAGATTGAGATAAGTGGCAATGACCGAGCATGAGGTGACACTTACCGCAAGTATGAAACTTGCCTTTTTTCTGTGAATTTGAATACTATCTGTCATAATCTATTGTTATTTGTGTGAAATAATAATGCAAAGTTATAAGCACATTTCCAGATAGTTATAAATAGATATGGTAAATCGACCCTATTTTAAGAAAAAATAGGTTTAGAGTATGATAATTACTCTGAAATCATACTCTAAGCCTATACACAAGGTAAAATAGGGGATGGTTCACTCCTTAACGTGTCAAAGTGATTTTCTTGCAGGCTTCACGTTTGTTGCTGTCCACGACTTTCATGTAACGCTGCGTGGTGGTGATGCTCTTGTGCGCCATCATGCTTTGTATGGTACGGATGTCTGTTCCGGCAGCAGCCTGAAGGGTTGCGAATGTTCTCCGATATGAATGGAATGTTATGTTCTTGTTGATGCCTGCGGAATGAATCCACTCTTTCATGGGCGTTTGTGTCCAGCAGCGCATCAAGCCTTTGAATACCAAACCTTTCTTTTCGGACTTGTAGCCAATGAGTTCCAATGCCTCGTCGCTGATGGGAATGATGTCTTCCGCTTTGTTCTTCTGTGTGATGATATGCACACATTTTCCTCCGGCTGAGTAGTCCACTATGTCTTCCCAGCGTAGGGCAAGAATATCGCTGATACGCAAGCTGGTCATACAAGAGAATAACGAGGCCGTTTTTAGAATGGGTTTCTTGCAAGGTGTCTCAGCTAGTTTATACAGTTCTTCCACAGACAGATAGTCTTTGACAACATCTTCTGTGCCAATCTTATCCAAGAAATCATTGACATTTGTCTTAATCAGTCCGTTGCGATACAGTATTTTCAAGAACCCTCTGAAAGTAGACCAGTATCCCGATGCGGAGTTTTGTGAGATACGTCCATTGCGTCTGAGTTTCTTTACGTTCAGAAGGTATTCCCGAAACTTGTTGCACAGGTCGATGTCAATCTCTTCAAAGGTGCATTTGCCGTGTACGAAGTTCTTAAAATGGAGATAGACGAACTCCCATTTCGGGTCGTGTTTGCGAAGTTGACTGCGATAGTACTCCAAGAAATCGCCTTTTAGCTTGTACTTGTCAAAGAAGTCATAGCGTTCATTTACAACAGATTCAAACCTACGGCAGCGGATAGCTTCGGCTTTCTCTGTCATTACATCGTTGAAATTCTGCTCACGTTTGTTCTTCGGATTGACATAGATATAGATGCCAAGCGACTCGTGACGGATTACTTTCATCGTTTCCTTGTCTCGATACCCCGGATAATAATCCAGATAGAACGACAGCATTTTGTTCTTTAGAGGTCTTGTCCTCAATGTTACAGTTTTACATTCGTGCATACTCTAATATATTTTGTTGTTATTAATAATTTGCTGCAAACCAATAAAATGGTTCAATGCAGACCTGTAATCCTTAGACATAATTTTCCTGTCTGCATCAAATAATTCTCAGGTGACGGATTTTTCAGCCATAACTTTATCAACATCCTCTTTCAATAAGAACATGGATTTGCCGTGGTGCATTTTTCGGATGTTGTTATAGCGAGCATAGTTATAGACATCATCTCTTCGCAATCCATACTTTTCCATGACTTCTGCCACGCTGTAATACTTTTCCCGTTGGTCGAAACCACCGTTCTTGATAATGTCGATGTGGTCTTTGGAATATTGGACTTTGCCATATACTACACGGGAGGGGATTTTATGGCGATGTACAAACGAGCATCTGGCATCTTTACTCTACCGTATATTGCTTCCATCTGTTCTGCGCCAATCCATTCTTTGATATTGTCAGCAGCCTTGTATTTAGCGAAGAAACGGTTTACTGCCAACTGTTCGTAGTAGTTGAATCCTCCGTGACTAATTTTCGGGATGTCGTTTTCACGGCACAGCCTGCAAATAGTTTTCTTGGTCATCTGATATGTGACTGCAATCTGTTCTGACGAATAATATCCGTCGGGGATTGTAAAAGGTTCTTTCTGCTCCTGCTGGCCGGATTTGCTTTCGCGCTTCTTGGGTGTATATGTACCGTTCCGGTGTTCACGATATACCTTGTCAAATTCGGTGCGCAATACCATAGTCCGGCTTCCTTGTTTGAACCTCGTTATATCGTATTTGTTGACATAGTAGCTGATGTTTATCTTGGTAAGCCCGTATTTCTCGGTGATTTCCGAATAGGTATAATAGTCAGGATTCAACTTGTCCTGCTTTTCTTTGATAGCGTCTATATGGGCACGGGAATAATACACCTCGTGGTGGCGGTTGATTCGGGGGATATTGTGCCGCAGGGCAAAGGTGACAACGGCATTACGGCTCATACCGTACTTTTCTATGACCTGCTCCGGCGTGTAATAACAGTCCGGATTGATTTCTTCGGCAAGGTCGGCAAAATACTTGTCTATGAGGGTGCGGTTGTAGAACACACGGCTACCTTCTGCAACCTTTGGGATGTTGTATAGTCTGCAGCGACGGTACAGGGTTTTCTTCTGGATTTGGTATTTCTCCAAAATCTCATTCGTGGTGTAATAGAGGACGGTCTGCTTCCGTCCATAGCTGCGTTTCTTGTAGTCGGGCGCATTGTCGAACATCTTTTCAATGTCGGATTTGCGTATGATGGTACGCCCACGAAGTTGCAACGCCCGAATGATACCGGTAGCCATGTGTCGGTAGATGGTGGCACGACTGATACCTAAAAGGGTAGCGGCTTCGGCAGGGGAGAGGAACGGTTTGCCTCCCACAATGCCAACTTCCTGCATTGGCTGCTCGTTTTGCCTCGCTTCGTATTCCTGCAATTTCTGCTTGCGCTTCTTGTCTTTATACGCTTTTTCTGTACACGATTTGCTGCAAAACCGTGTTACCATCGTGTGTGCTATAAATGGTTTGCCGCACCACTGGCATTTCCTCTGTACCTCCATATATTGGTCGCCTTTAATTTCGTCGATTTCGTCTCAACGCGTCTCACAATTTCTCACAGCGTCTCACGCTGTGTCTTCTATAGCGGTTCCGCTCATTCTCATAGCGTCTCACATCGTGCCTAAGATGTCGCTATGATGAGTGCGAGGAGCCCGCTTATTTGTTCGGCGGTAGAATTATGGTACAAAAAGATGCTGAAAATTGGCAGTCTGTCAGAATTGACTGGAATAGACACAAAAATAAAAGTCGCTGGATTTCAGCGACTTTATTCTAAATGGTTATGGTTGCTTATGGCTGTTTACAAGCCATCATTTGCCGATGCAGAAAATATAAATTGATTTGTAATATATTGATATTTAGTATGCTTTTCCCTATTATTTATATGAAGAGGGACAAACTGGGGACAAAATTTATACAAAAATAACACTAAAAAAAGAAAACATAATTTTTTGGAACTAAATAATTCTCAAAATCGTATGCTAACCAAAAGAAAAAGGAAGAATTCTCTGCATAGTTATCATAATCTGATACCTAGTAGTATTAATTCTAACCCAGATTCAAGATGCATAGAGTGCCGTTTATTAGAGAAAAGAAATTATAGGTTTAGTCTAGTATCTTGTATATTTAAAAAGGTTCTAAACCAAACATTATACAACTTCATAATGACTGATATTGGTTAATAGAATCTTGTATTTTCTCTTTTCGCCAGCAATATTATTTATCTTGATGCCTTTCTTTATTTTTAATGCGTGAAATTTTCACGTGAAATTTTCACATTTCTGGTTGTTTTAATTATCTTTGCATTGAGATAGGTTAATGTCTCATTGATATTACTGTTTGATTATTTTATTAAATACTATTTTATGATACTGCGTGTTATATTGAAGAATTTTCTGTCATTCAATGATGAGGTTCAGTTTGATATGTTTCCTAATATGAAAAGGACAACCTTGTCTAACCATATTACTATGCTTAATGAGAAACTGCCTGTATTGAAAATGGCTGCTATATATGGAGCCAATGGCGCTGGAAAATCCAATTTGTTAAAGGGTATCAATTTCTTGAAAGCAATAGCTTTGAACAAAAGTTTTCTCGACAAGGATACCTTTGGTAAGTACATCTTTGCGTTAAAAGAAAATACAGGAACAGAACCTATGGAACTGACAATAGAGTTTGAGACAAAAACAGGAATTCCATATATATACTCTGTGGAAATTATGAATACTGGGATTGTTTCCGAAATACTACAGATTTCCGGTTTGGGTTCGGAAGAAAACCATAATGTTTTCACTCGCAAAGAGGGCAAAATCGAATATGCAGTTACGCCTTCAGAGGAAGTAGGCAATATGGTTTTGGGATGGATAGAAAAAAATCCATTTTCCAGTCTTTTGACTATAAACAATGATATGCCGGTATTGACGGATGAAAATATTAGTATTGCACAAAAATGGTTTGAGGACGAACTTACAATAATTGGCTTGCATTCTTTCAATCCTGCACTGATTGGAATATTCAAGAGCAACAAAGAAATCAATCAATTTGCTTCGGATATATTTAAGGTACTTGGTCTTGGTATTAACAGAGTTAATGTCGAAACAGAAAATTTTGAAGATTGGATGAGTACCCATGACATCAGTAATCTACCTATGGACAAACTTAAAGAAATGCGTTCCGGAGTGTTGTCGGAGGTCGTTGATTTCAGAAATACAAGATCTATTAGTGTAGAAGATGGAGTGCAGAAGATAAGTCAAATGCTATTCCAGCAATTTGGTAAAAACGGATTTTCAAAGGATATGGATATCCAGGCACAGTCTGACGGTACGGTTAGATTACTGTCGCTTGTTCCGGCATTATATGATGCAATGAAATCCGCCAAGACGGTAATCATAGATGAACTCGATCATAGCATACATTCACATTTGGTCAGGGAACTTGTCCGTTATTTTTCCTCACAGGACACCAATGGACAACTTATTTTTACAACGCATCAGACCTGTTTGCTAAATCAGGATTTTTTGCGCACCGATGAAGCTTGGATGGTTGAAAAGAAGGATGGTGGGAGTCATATGTATTCATTAAACGATTTTAAGATTCACAACACAATTAATATTGAGAACGGATATATGGAGGGGCGTTATGGCGCTATTCCTTTTATTGGTGAATTGAATATGTAAAATGTTAATATTGTTATGGATTTATCTAAATTTACATATTCAAAAAAAATACTCAAGATTAACTCCTAAATAGCTTGTACATCAGTCTATAACCCAAAATAAGGAGAATTGTCAGGTATATGAAACATCAGGAGTGTCTTCTGCTTACCAAAAGCCTGAAGGGATTCTTTCCACCAGTCTTATATTCGTACTCTCTGGGGGGAAAGGATTTTCTTCTGGAATTGATTAAACAGCGTGAGCTTAACTCTTTAAGAGTTGTATTTATGTCTGAAAAAGGACAAGGATTACAGCCATATCAGATGCAAGAGAAGTGGGAATAAATACAGTTGACAGGAGAAATAAAAATAGAATCGCAGCTTTTTCCAACTGGATACTATGGACAAAGTATTTCTCCTTTCGGATGTAGATGAATTCTATGATCAGTTGGAGAAAATATTTAAAGGTAATCAAACCGATGTACAAGGTAGATGGGTCGTGAGCAATCCTTGTTTTGAGATTTGGTTGTATTATTGTTATTTGGATAGTCCAGAAAAAGTTCTTGGATGCTTGAAAACAGAACCTATTACTACTCGGAGCAAAAAAATGAAGGCCTTGGGTAACACATTAGTCAGTGGAGGGTTGAACCCTTGTTTGGCATTTGAAAATATGTTGAATGGAATAGAACACTGTATTGCTTACTATGCTGAGGATGATAACAGAATAACTGTCTTGTATGCGACACAAATGCATGAAATGGTTCAGTACCTTTAGTCAGCATAAAAGAAATTTCAACAATATTTCATTTCTACATAATTTTGCACACAATCATGCGGATATGATTATGTGTATAGATAACGATTATCTGCTGATTTTCAGCATGTTATTTTTTTGAATCAGCAAATGTAATAGATGCTGTATGCATATTTTTGAGAAAATATCTCAAAAATATGCATTATATGAATTGAATTTTGTACCTTTGTACTCGAAAACAGTTATGAAAAATAATTGAAACACTTAAAAGTCAGATATATGTTACTTGAATTTACAGTTGAGAATTACAGGTCGTTTTATAGGAAAAAGACCTTAGTATTGGAGGCCGATAAAGCTTTGAAAGAATGTACTGAAACGAACTTGTTTGACTGCAATAAATATACTCTGCTTCGTTCGCTTGCGCTGTATGGTGCCAATTCAAGTGGGAAATCCAATCTTGTCAGTGCGATGCACGCAATGGCGAGTTGCGTGTTGTTGTCGGTGAAGTTAAATGACAATGAGCAATTGGAATATGACCCATTTCTTCTTTTGAAGGACAATCACCATCCCTCTATGTTTGAGATTATATTTTTGAAAGGAGAGTATTGTTACAGATATGGATTCAGGTATAATCTGGAGCGTATCGTTGAAGAATGGTTATTCCGGAAAACAACACCTCGTTCTAAAGAGCAGATGATGTTCGTAAGAAACGAAGATGGGATTTGTGTAGATGAGAATAATTTCCCGGAAGGAGTCGGATATGAAGAAAAGACCAATGACAACCGTTTGTTCCTGTCATTATGCCAACAGTTAGGCGGTGAAATATCTCGTCAGGTTATTTCTTGGTTTCAATCGGACTTTAATGTGATTTCTGGATTGAATAATCAACAATATAGAGCATATTCAAAATTATTTTTTCACAAAAAAGAATCTTTGAGTGTTGATGCTCTCAACTTCTTCCAGAAATTGAGACTTGGATTTAACAACATTCTTACTCATGAGGAAGAACCCAATATTCCTCAGGACTTGCCTATGGAATTACGAGCACTCTTCCAAAGAGAAACGCAAGGCAAGAAGAGTATTGAGTTGGATTCTATACATAACGTATATTCAGATAAAGGTAATATAGTAGGTACAATTAACTTCTCGTTTGAAGATAGGGAATCTTCCGGTACAAATAAGTTATTTGATCTTTCGGGACCGATATTCGAAACGCTTTATTCTGGGAGCGTGCTTGTCATCGATGAGCTGGATGCAAAAATGCACCCTCTGATTTCTCAGTATATTATTGAATTATTCAATAATCCGGAAACAAATCCAAAGAATGCCCAATTGATATTCACTACCCACGATACGCACTTACTTTCTCAGAAAATTTTAAGACGAGACCAGATATGGTTCACGGAGAAAGATTCTAAAGAGCAGACGGATTTGTATAGTCTGATTGATATCGTACTCCCAGACGGGACCAAACCTCGTAATGATGCAAATTATGAGAAAAACTATATCGCCGGTCGTTATGGTGCCATTCCTTATATATTGAATGATTAATAATGTAAGGCTATGGCAGCAAAGAGAATAAAGATAGATAATGCTTCTTCAAAATTTAGGAGGCAATCGCAAAAGAGAGAACAGAAAGTCATACGTTGCTCTGTGTTAATTGTGTGCGAAGGGACAAAGACTGAACCTAATTACTTTGAAGCTTTTGCCGAAAAGCAACAGGGGGTAATTGTATATGACATCGAGGTTAAAGGGCTTGGGCGTGGAACAAAAGATGTTGTGGAGAAGGCCATTGATCTTAAAAATAAGAATAACTATGACCGTGTTTGGGCTGTTTTCGATAGGGATGAATTTCTTGCAAAGGATTTCAACGAAGCCATTGCGATGGGACAAAAAAATAGCATTGAGGTAGCCTGGAGTAATGAAGCATTCGAATTGTGGTATCTATATCATTTTCAGAATGTAATAACAGGAGTGTCTCGAAAGGATTATGAAGAGAAGATTTCAACAGCTGTAAATGCTTCTCCGAAATATAAATCGAAGAAAAAGTACAGATACGCCAAGAAAGATCCTAACAATTATAAGATAATGACTACTTACGGCTCAATGGAGTCCGCCTTGCGGTATGCGGAAGCGAAGCATTTAGAATATGCAGATTCACGTTATGCAAATCAAAATCCTTGCACTACGATTTATCAGCTTGTACGGCAATTGTTGGGACGAGATGAGAAACTGAATGCTGAACTGATCGCAAGGATTGGGGAAAATGAATTATAGAACTTCAATGATTCAATGGTGGTGTTTTGTGTGTAAAGATAAATAACACCTTAAAAGTGTTTGAATGTAATATTTAAGACACTGATGGATTTTAAACAAAATAATTTCGAATAACATTTATGCAAGTAGAAGAAATAACACAAATATTACGAGAGTCACCAAGCGTACGACTCATAAAATCAAGAAGTGTGGATTTCTTCTTGTCTTTTGTCATTGAGGCGTTTGAGGGACAGTCGGCTATAATGCAGGAACGCTTGCACATGCTACTGGAGAACCGACTGGATGAGCAGGAAAATACGTTGGTGGAGGATGATTCTGAAATGACGAGACTAGTAGAGTCTAACGAACAGAAAGCGAAACGGCTCATCAAAGACTGGACAGACAAGGGATTCTTGACCAATTATCAGAACGAAGAGGGAGAGGTGATATACGAGATTTCGTCACACACAAGCAAATTGATAGATTGGGTGGTGAGCTTGAAAAAAGAAGATTACATCGGTACTGAATCAAAGTTCAAGACACTGTTTTCCCAACTGAAGGAATTGGTGGAATACTCGAACGAGGACCGTGAGAAGCGACTAGAATTGCTTCGAACCAAAAAAATGGAGATAGAGCATCAGATTCAGCGGCTGGAGATGGGCGAAGAGGTCGAGGTTTACGAGGACTACCAGATAGAACCACGATACAACAGTTTGAACAAACTGGCGAAGGAACTGCTGAGCGATTTCAAAGAGGTGGATGACAACTTTAAGGGGATTATCAAAGAGATATACGAACGTCAGACAGAAAATGCAGAGAAGAAAGCTTTGTTGAACTACATCTTTGATGCATATGGCGAACTAAAACAATCGCAACAAGGCAAAAGTTTCTATGCATTTTGGGAGTTTCTGCTCTCGGCCGATCTGCAGAAAGAATGGGACGAGTTGACTGGTGCACTCTATGAAACACTGGAGAATAGAGGCATTGATGCGCATGACATGTTTCTCAGGGAAATGAAAAAGCATCTGTTTGACGCAGGCGAGAAGGTGGCGAAAACCAACGATCGCATGAGCGAGAAACTGAGTCGCATCATTCGCCAGAACGGACAGATGAATGCAGAGGTGACAAAGCAGGTGATTAATGATATAAAGAAACTGCTCATCGAAGCCACCAAACAGAAAGGGAAACCAGAAGCTTCGCTTGAATATGAAACTATCGATATCAATCTGCCAGTCGAGCGCCCTCTGACTCTGGCTCCTATAAAAGAGACTGTGTATAAGGATAAGCCTGATATGGCTGAACTGAATCTGGACGACTTGGAGCGCATAGGCAAACTCTACAATCCGTATCACATCGATCGTCTGGTGCTGAGAGACCGCATTAACAAGGTGCTGTACGACAGACAGCAGACGACACTAGCAGAGGTGATAGAACGGAACGAGGGTGTGGAGAAAGGTCTGTCGGAAGTGTTTGGATACATTGGCGTGCTGAAGGAATATAAGACTGTGGTAAACGAAGAGCGCCAGCAATATATTGTTTTTGCAGAAAACAAAACGATATCAATTCCCGAAATCATAATAACACGATGAACGCAACAAATATACAACCATACAGCAGGGCTGTGGTGAAACTTCTGAAAGGCATCGTAGAGAAAGACGATGTAGTGTGGAATGATGTACTCGACTACCAGAGCGAGATACTGGACTATATCAGCGTGATGGGGCTGGAACTCATCGTGAAAAAGGATGAGGGTTTTGCCTTTGTCAAGCAACTGAAATTGGACGATGACAAAACGTTGAACATGACGTCGAGAAGGTTGTATGGTTTTGAGGTGTCGGTGATACTCATCGTGTTGAGGCAGATACTCGAAGACTTCGACAGCAATCCAACAGAGTCGCAGGCTTCGTATAAGTATGTAACCGCCACTGAAATAAAGGAAGAGGCGGAACTGTTCCTGCCCACCACCTTCAATCGTGCCAAGTTTGAGAAAGACCTTGACCGCTATATCGACAGCATCGTCAGCTTTGGTTTCCTTGTGGAAGCAAAGCATGCTGAGGGCGAGAAACGCTATAAAATACATCGCATCATCAAGGAGAAGGTGACACTGGACGATCTATTGGAATTCAAAAACAAACTGAACGACTATGATGCAGCAGATGAATCTCTTTAATACCAGTCCGGAAGTGGCAGGCTTCAAGCTTGACTATTTGGAAGTGTGGAACTGGGGTACATTCGACCAAAAGGTGTACTGCATGAATACGCAGGGCAATAACTCGCTGCTGACCGGTGCCAACGCATCGGGCAAGAGTACGCTGGTAGATGCTCTGCTCACGCTGCTAGTGCCACTGAAACGCCAACGATTCTACAACCAATCATCGGGTGTGGAGAAGAAGGGCAACCGTACAGAGGAGTCGTACTTCTTTGGCAACTATGGCAATCAGCAGCAGGAGGGTGCAGCGAGCACTACCACGCTTAGATTGCGAGACAAAGGAGCACGTTCGGTACTTCTTGCATCGTTCTGCAATGTGGACAAACGTGTGGTGACGCTGTTTCAGGTGCGCTACTACACTGGCGAGGAACTGAAGGTGTTGTTTGGTATAGCTCGCGAACCGCTGACTATAAAGCGCGACTTTTCGGAGTTTGACCTGCATGGCGACTGGCGCAAGCGACTGACGAAGAAATACAATACGAATGACACAAGACGCAAGATAGAGTTTTTTGACGGCCCGGTTGCGTATGGCGAGAAGATGATAGCCCTCTTCGGAATGCGTTCGGACAAGGCGCTTACACTCTTCAATCAGATAGTGGGCGTGAAAGTGTTGGACGATCTAGACAGTTTCATCCGTACGAATATGCTCGAGGAAGTGCCGGCTGAGGAAAAGTACCAGGAACTAAAGGACAACTTCCAAAATCTGATGGAGGCGAAAACCAATATCGATAAGGTGAAGGAGCAGATTGCCCAACTGGAACCTATCAATACATTGGCAAAGGAACTGATGGCGATAGACACGCGCATAGCTGAATTGGAGCAGGAGAAGAGTGTGGTGGCCTATTGGTTTGCTGCGCGAACGGTGGATTTGTGCAACGAGGAGTTGGCGCACTGCAAGAGCAACTTGAGAAAACTGGAAGATGAGTTGAAGGCGTTAAAGGTGAAGAAGAGTGAGCTGGAACAAGAGCAGACGCGCTTGTCGGTGGCTATTGAGAAGGACGAGGTGGGTCAGCAGATACGTGAGATTGAGAAGGAAATCAATCAGAAGGTGAAGATGCGTGATAACCGCAAGGCCAAAGCCGAAGAATACGATAAGCTGGCAAAGACGGTGGAGCTGACACAAAGTCCTGATGCAGAGGTATTCGATGCCAATCGTGCGACTGCCAAACACGAGAAAGATGCTCTGCAGGTAAAGATTGACAGGCAACTCATGGAAGAGAAGCGTCAGGCACAAAACCGTCAGGATGAAATCAACTGCACGATATCAGAGCGAGTGGATACTATACGCTATCTGCAGCAGCATAAGAACAATATCTCTGGTCGTGTGGCTGAGATTCGTGATGAGATACTGGAGGCTGTTGGTGCAACCGCCGAAGAGATTCCATTCATCGGTGAACTGATACGTGTGAAGGATATTGAGTGCGATTGGGAGTATGCCATCGAGCGTATTCTGCACAATTTTGCCTTGAGATTGGTGGTGCCAGAGAAGTATTACAAGCAGGTGAATGAGTATGTGAATGGTCATAATCTGCGAGGACGCATCGTGTATCAGCGATACGAGGGCACAGAGCCTCTTCGTGAGTTTGAGGATAGGACATTGAAGGTGGATTCGTTGCTCCGTAAGGTTGAATACAAGTCAAAGTGCTTGTATTTGGATTGGCTTGAGGATAGGTTATTTGCTGAGTTCAACTATAGTTGTGTTGATTCGCTTGCGGACTTCAACTATCTGCAAGAGAAAGCAGTAACGAAAGAGGGACTGATAAAAGCGAGAGGTGGTAAGCATGAGAAAGACGACCGACCAGAGACACGAGGCAAGGAACACTATGTGTTGGGCTGGGACAATAAGGAGAAGATTGCCATGCTACAGGCGGAAGTACGCCAGTTGCAGCAGGATGAAAAGGAGGTGGCAACCAAAGTCCGTCGTATAGAGGCAGATACAAAGAATGTTCAGGAGAAGCGAGAAACCTACTCGAAGCTGTTTGATAAATACGATAAATTTGATGATATCGACTGGTGGTCGTGTGCACTCGTCATTCAGCAAAAGGAAGAACAGAAGCGACAACTGGAGGAGACCAATGATAAGGTGAAGATGTTGCAGGGGCAATTGGAGAGGGTGAGAAAGGAACTTGGTGCACTTGAGGAGAAGTTTAATGAAGCTATCGGTAACAAAGCATTATTGGAAAATCGTGAGAATATACTCAAGAAACAGAGCAATGATTGTGCTTTGGCTTTGGCTCAAATAGGCGTTGTTGATACCGATGCTTTTGAGTCGCAACACACAGATTTACTGAATGTGGCATTGGTGGGTTTGGACAAAATGCGTGACACGTTACAGAGTGACATCAATTCCGCTTTACGGAAACAACGTGAGACGAAGGGTAGCAAGAGTGGCGATTTGAAGAACCTGATTTATCGCTTCAAGAATCCCACTGAGGAAATTACCGCGAAGTATCGCGATTGGCGTTCGGACGTGAACCGTTTGCCCGAAACCGTGGAGTTTGTGGGCGAATATCAGACCTATTACCAACGATTGCTGGACGAAGATCTGCCTGGGTTTGAATCGCGCTTCAACAAGTATTTACAGGAGAATATCATCAACAAGGTCAGTGCATTCAATATGTTCTTCCAGAGCTGGCGCCAGTCTATCACCAAGACCATCGACCAATTGAATTCGTATCTTGTGGGCATCGATTTCAAGGATGCTCCAAAGACGTATATCCAGTTGGTCGCAGCCAAACGATTGAACGTGGATTTGAAGGAGTTCCAAGACCTTCTGAGCAGTGCAATCCCGAACATCCATGAGATGAATTCGACAATCGATGGCAGCAGGATTCATTTTGAACAGCATATCGAACCGCTGGTGTCTCGTTTACAAGACGAATCATGGCGAAAGTTGGTGATGGATGTGCGTGGATGGTACACATATAAGGCGGAGGAGTTTTATCAAGACGATGATCAGAAGCGTAACACCTACGAGGCTATGGGACAGCTGTCAGGTGGCGAGAAGGCGCAATTGACATATACCATCCTGGG